>JGI24158J21664_10002744_pt1 | contig 21665 bp, 12 predicted proteins | sample Ectturendosymbi3_FD_21664 | JGI IMG/M metagenome (IMG submission 21664)
TATAATATTACAGTACTCTCACATGCTCAAATATGGTATGCTTTAAATACACACCAAAAAACTCAAACATTGTAAGTAACAGTTAAACAAAAAGCAAAAATGACACATAGCGAAAAATAGTAAAAAATGTGTAAAAAATTAGGACCATCTATATTTCTGAAATGAAAACTATAATTTTCTGCACAGTAACTTTCTTGCCTTTTTGTTGGCAAATTCTTCAATGGCAATGTCAAAATTTATTTTATCTGTCAGTTGTTGCTCTATAGACAATGTGGCAAATTTTCTCAACCGCAAGGTGCTCAAACTAGATCTTAAGCAGGGACGCCGGAACAGCAGTAGGGTAGGGGAGCGGTAAAAGCGTTGAGGGCAATGGAAACTTGTAAAAAAACAAAAAAAACTTACCAATTATGCTTGTTTTTGCACAGCAACAACGTTGACCTCAAAAATAATAGCAGAAATTATAAAAAAACATTCTGAATTTGATGAGTGCTCTAATAGCTGCAACAAATTTGTTTCAAATCGATCTTGATCAACCATAAACTTCCCTATGATTCTGTTATGAAAAGGCACCTCCGCCCCTGTTGCCCCGTTTTTAAAAGGGCAGGGGGCAATACCCACGTCATTTAACCGCTCTCCAGCGTCCCTGGAATTACCTATGATGCTGTTATATAATGGCACCCGTGCCCCGTTTCAAACGACAGGGGGCAGTGCCCCCGCAGTGCACCCCCGTTCCGGCGTCCCTGATCTTAAGTAATTCTTGATCAGGTGTAGTTTCGAAAAGCTCCTCTCACAGGTAGAAACGCTAACGGCGGAAAACCTGCAGCATCAGGAAAATCCGCAGCATCATTACTATTTTTGGAACAGAGTTCCCAAGGTTATACTTTTGAATAAACTGCAAAACTTCAAGGGGACCTTCCTTCTCTACTGTGAACTGTACATCGGCAACATGGTGTAACTGTGATGCAACAATAACGTTCTTCCTAATTACACAACAATGAACAACAAGCGACGCAACAACTATCAATATCTCTTTTTCGGCTATTAAAACGTCCTGTACAACTAACTGGTCAAACTGGAATCTGAATGCAGCACGGTGATCTAAAAATTTCAGGACGCATCAACATAGTAAAGCAAGAAATCATTTCGCCTAAAAAAACGAGAAACTATTACGGAACCCTTAAAACTCTCGTAACCCAACTACATGTTTTGTGGAACACCAGGGTTCCACGGAACCCTTGTTGAAAAATACCGAGCTAGATTATATTTCTCCACACACATGGAAATTTGACGAGCACAACTCCAACTACACATTTATTAGATTTATACAGAAATGTTTTTTAGACCCAACAATGTGCTTTTACTCGCAGGTACAAGACTTAAGGGCACTTACGAAAGCTTAGAGCTCACCACAGCCACACGTTTGCCCACAGTCATCCACCATACTCCTACTAAGTTCTATAACATCATATAAGGACTTCGATCAAACGTCAACAACGACACAACACTCGATCAATCAACCGTGTAGTGAATCAGTAAAATTTGGATATCAAGTGAGTTGATAAGCGTGTTGAGCTTGTGTTGCAGCTTCATGTAAGAAAAGCCTATTGATACAACATCCCTGATACACGATTGTTTATTGTTTAGCTAAGATAACAATCCCTTAAATACATATGCCGCAGTTTTAAACTACCCAAAATAAAAACCACCTTCAACTGTGAGTAACGTCCCGACATTAAAACCACTTTTATTTCAATGCAGTCTTTGCAGGTTTTATAGCCTACGACATAGCCCATAGTGCCGCCCCCATAAAAGTGCCGCCAGGGGCGGACCCCCCCCTTAGCTACGCCACTGAAAACGCATGTGGCCAGGGCTCCCACTGTGTTTTTTCCACCCAGATCTGTTTTTTTAGTCGACCTGGGTGCCTGGGTTTAATTTGACAAATCGCGTTTTATCTGTGTTTTTTGAAGTGATAAATTCATCAGCAACTTCAGTGTGTTCAGTACGATAACTTTACATTGCAGTGTTGACATGCGCACATCAGGTGAGAAAGTACGCATATCGGATAGAGCACAACGAGTTCAATCGTTTTCATATTCTCATATAAGATCATTGTCAGGGTTATATAGAGTGGTGTCTTTGAGGGAAGGCAAGCGAGGCACTAGCTTCGCCCCCCCCCCTTTTCAGTGGCCCTCGCAAGGTATTTCGTGCGTAAATATTTCTCATTTTTTGTGAAAAATTTCTTACCCGCTCATATAATATTTTCCGAACCACATCATAATTCAGTACTCTGCCTTCCCCCAAAGGGCAACTGCAATGTGTCAGTACCGGCGCCCAAGAGCAACTGCAAAAACAGTATGGAAAATATCCATTGCACCTATTTCCTCGTAATTTACATAAGAAAGTGCAAAAATTTCCTCGATTTAGTGTTGCTTCAATGGGCACCGTAGGTGTTTGAGAACAAATACACAAGTTGCCCATGGATCTGCCATTGCACGATGTCTGAAAACATTTTCCTAGTTGCGAATGTGTTGATCCACTACTTTCAAATGCACGGCAGCTTTGAAGTCTGCAGTATTTCCCCATGCAGTAAAGATGAAAAACGCTTCTTTTAGTACCCTCCAAGAACACAAATTCACTTCAAAACCTTAATTGATTACCTTTATCAATCTAACAGAGAGTTTGCACTAAAAGGAAATATAAAAACAATGTCCTTGTCTGCAGTCCAACAGAATGTTACGTTAGAAACTTGCTCCTACTACCCAAGGTGCCTCAGCCTGAGATGAGGCCTCACCAAGATCCAATGTGATTCAGGTGAGGTTATTCAAGTAACCAGCCTCAGGGACGCCAGAGAGCGGGTGCATTGCCCCCTGACCTCTCATAAGGGGGGCAACGGGGCATAGGCGTAGCCAGGGGGAAATCTAGTCATTTTGTGCTTTGAGAACCGGCGTCCCAAACAAAAATACTGTTGCTCGCCTAAAGTCAAACGTTTTGGCCCCCCAAAAATTTTGGGCTGGCTACGCCACTGCAACGGGGGTGGAGGAGCCTTTCTGTAAAGTATCATGGGAAATTTCATGGTTTATCAACATCGAACTGAAAAAAATTTATTGCGGCTAATCGCTGACTACCCTCCACAAAAGTGAAGGTAAAAATGGTCGAAAGCAATAAAACTGAACATGATTTGAAACTTATTCATGCTTAGACGTCTTCAAAGTTCAATGAAAATGAATTAAGAATAAATCAGTAGCAAACAGTTTGTTGGCCTTCGCGCAACAATGCTGCCGTTGTTCGGAGTTACAGATCCAATGCTAACAGACTTTGACGTGGATAACCCTTAAAAATCTTTCTGAATCCCCTGGGATCTGTGAATCAAAGTTTCGGTGGAAAGCTGTCATGATCCGATCAAACCGGTTCACGGAATTGGTGAGGTTACCACGTTAACCAGAACCATACTACAGTCGCAAACCAAAGAAAAAGATTATTGCTTGTTAGTGCAATTGTGAAAATACCGAAGGAAAGATTGAAGCCCTAGCCAGTACAACACAGAAATGGCTGGGAAAGTACGCGTACACCTTGCACTGCCCCACGGCGGTCTACATTTTGCTAAAAAAATGAAACGATAGCGCAAAGCTGGCACATTCAGTCAGTAGCCGTGTCAACTGGCATTGTAACTAAAACCAATCACACGTGAATTTCACGCTCTGTGGTTTACCACATTTCGTTTGCTCAACCAAAGCATGTGCTTTACACCTTGAAACTTCAGTGTGCTGCTGATATACGCTGCGGTGTCCACGTTTCTTACGGCCGTCGTTTGTCGGTCTGCAGTTGCTTTTGTTTTGGTCAAATGCACTACACGACTCGTTTATACTCACGACATCATGAATGATGAGTGGGGTCTCATGAGAAGCATAAGTAATAAAGAATCATGGCTGGTGCTGAAACGCAGAAGATGGTTGCTGTCGAAAAGTGAGAGCAAGCAGCCGTCGCAGCGGGGAAATTTCTTTGGTCACTTTTAATCAGATATAGTATAGTTCAATGTTTTCCACGAGAAATGTGACAATAGCCTGGAATGTGTTTTATTTGCGCACTATCAGGAGATTTTTCCACACTGCAATGTGCAAAGAAATGATGCTATTGGCCAAAACATCCTTTGAAAAGCCACCACGCACGCACCGCTATATGTCTTTCAAATACTTCGCCGTAAAGATGATAGTTCAAGCTAACGCAGTGAACCCAAAAAGTGCAACGATCGCGAACATTAGGATTACAACACAACATTAAACGAAAGAAATAAACAAGAGCGTCTTTTCAGAAATGCGGCAATCCGACAAACACTTCTTGTTCTCAGCTAAGTACATGATATAGAACGGACTAAATAACACATTGCACTGGAAAGTCGACAGCTGAGGTTAGGCGACTTGTCGCGACGGAGCCTGTAGCTGAGCTTGCAGCTAAACGTATGATTCTTCGGCGTTTTCTAATTCTTTCAATTTAGTTTTAAACGTTTCGTCGCACGAAAATGTTTTGGAATTTCTTTTGCTGTTGTTGCTATCGTTATTACTGGCGTTGGTAGTCACGTTCTTCAAACCCCGTTTTCGCCTTGACCGGCGACGAGGAGGTGATGCGGCCCCTGTCGCTTGCGGTTCGTGTTTGCTGCACAGAGCAGCTGAGCTTGGCTCGGCAAACATACTCCGTGGCATCTTGAGGTTGCCGAACGCGACAATGGCGGACAAATTCTGCAAGGTCTCGTCGGAAAGACGCGACACCGTTTTATTTTCGTCCAGCGCTGTTTCGTTATCTGTTGTCGATGAAACACAGATTTTAGAGAATTCAAAATGATTGTTCACTCTCTCGCTGTTACTCTCGGATTCCTTTTTTTCGGTTCGAACACGACCGCGATGAAGTTTAGTCTCTGTTTCAGAAGCATGACCGACTTCAACATGGGAAGGCATTTCCTTGTCATCGAAGTCTTGTAAAATCGTGTCGAGGTTGACATACGACGCCGGCATGGACGTTTTGCGACTCTGCTGGTGTTGAAACAGCAAAGCATCTGTTATTAACGAGTCCTGATGACTGGAAACCGATAGGTCTCGGTTGCTTGAACGCGGTTTTGACAAGTTTTGAACAAGGCCCTGATTGAACGCGTTAATTTTAGCGCGAACCGAACCGTTCATGCAGCGGTCGAACGAGGGATCTTCGACAGCGCGGTTCTTGTTTGAAAGATCTGGCAAGCCGGGAAGGGAGCTTGACGCCCTAAGCCGTTCGTCGAACGAGAGCAGTTTATTTAAGTTCGCACGTTTCGTTTCGTCGCTGTCACAACAGTCAGGTGTGGTCGCGTTACTCCCAATCGCGTCGCCTCGACCATGCCTCAAACCTCTCGATGGCAAGCTTGAACTAAATAAACTTGCCCCGTCCGCAGGAACACTTCTGGATCCAAGTGCCTCTCCGAGCGAGCTAATCTTTGGTCGGTGCCTGCGACGCCGACGTTGGGAAGTGTCAGAATCCGTGTCAAGAGACGGCTTTGCCTCGGCGCTGGTATGCCGTTCTCGGATTCTACGGTTTCCGACCGAGGGCAGTGGCGCGGTATCAAATGAAACTGGTTTTCTGGAGACACCACCAGAAAAGCTGGCTGTGAACGGAATAAATGCTGACTTCGGCTTTTCGTAGTCCGTCTTCAACTTCGTATCAACAGTTGTTGGGGAATCGTTTGGTTGACGTATTTCGTTTGTTTGACCGATTTTATCCTTTGCTGTTAAGTCGCGCTCGTTGGATGTGGCCGCAGTTGTCATCGACTTTCCATCAAAGTAAAATATTTCGTTTGCTGTCTTCTTACGCCAGGCTCTATCGGAGCAACGGCGGTTAGACATTCGTTCGATGCTAGGCCCGTGGGTAAAACTGGAACGGCGTACCGTGTGACGGCAGCCTTCTTTGGCCATAGCGCTGTGAAGCAAATTAAGCTGATTCAATGGAATGTCAATACCGGCTGCCGCCACTCTGCTATCAGAAAGTGGGGAGGCGGTAAGTTGCTTAGAGGAGGGGTTTGTTTTTTTGTCAGTTGTGTCTTCAACCCCATGTTTACTACCTTCTTTTTGATTATTTCCATTGGCACCAGCAAGGTGCACCATGCTGTCCACGCTAGTAAGTCTTATGCTTTGAAGGTAGTTGAAGGCATCAGGTGCATCACAGTTCTCTTCGAACTTTGGAGGAATTGATTTGTTGTTGTTGTTGTTGTTGTCGTTGCAATTGTAACTTCCGTAGCGTTTCCCATTTTCATTAACCCTTTTCTCTTCGGCAAAACTTGACTGCAGCACTGCTTCTTTCTCAGGCTTTACGCTGTTCAGGGAAATTTTTCCAGTTTTCGAAGGTGACAGAGGGAAGGTGGTGAGATCAGGAGTTTTTTTCGGTTCTAGAAATTTAAAGGTAGCAATTTTAACCACTTATGATCCAGTGCATTTCGACATGAGAAATACAGAACAGTATGAATTTTTTATAAACGAAAAAATACAAGTTGGACCACTTTGTTCTACGAAAGACAGGCGGCACAATTATGCTGGTTATGCTTTGGAGGAACTAAATCCTTTTAAAAACGATGCTCGAATTTAGCAGGTAATACGGGATTACGACCTGACCTTTCAGAAAAGCTTACCTTTTGCAACAGTAACGCTACAAAAACTGTTGTATGGTGTGTAGGCGATTATTTTTTTAATTTGGGAATGCCCGTGTCGCAGCTTTTATGCTCTGAAATATCTCAAATGCGGGAAAAAGGGATAAGGCATTACCTATTTCCGCTCACGTAATCTATTTTCCACCACACTTTTAACACTAACGCAAAGGAACGCTGATTGCAAAGAACAGTTGTGGATCACCTGTTTGCGTCGAACTCTTGGTAAAGGCGGGCTCAGAACAACGACGTTCTCGACACGATGTGTCTTTGGTGTGTACTGAATGACCATCAATGCACGTTCTGTCAGCTGAAGAAACGCCTCTCTCAGAGTTAATACTCCTTTTGGTAATCTGTCTGTCGATTGTGGCAAATATAGCCGACTGCAGCAGTTTCTCGAGTTCCGCTGCATCCTTGTCGTAGCTTGCGATCATCAAGTCTTCCACAGAAGAAGTCGATGCACCGACCATGTTTTCAAAGCTGCGGTTTCTCCTTCCGTCTTCGTCGTCGCCACTTAGTGTCGTGAAACCGGAGTCGTTGCTGAGGCTACATACGTCAGCACTGAGCCGCCTGTGAGTGGGACAGGTGCTGTCAGTGAATCCTGTCTTGCAATCATATTTGTCCATCAACGGCTTCAATTCTAGCTGTGCCTCGTTTACCAGCATTTGCGCCTCCATAAAGTCTTGATCCAGACTGTCCATTGACGAAGCTTCAATGCTCTTAAATAAAAAAAAAACATTGCCAATAAAAATTTTGCGCCAGTGCCGTCTCAACCAAAGAGCAACAAATCATTGCGAAATAGATTTTTGAATTTAAAAATGCAAACAAAGAACCTTGAGCTACGCAATGCTGAAACCGCTCACGCATAAAAAAACGAATTATAATAAAACGATCACATAGAAAACGCAAATTTCATCAAACAAGGAAGATATGTTAAATCACAGCTTTGAGTGCTTTTTACCGAGAAAATGAGAAAGATAAACCTTTGAAGCTTTTTCTGTAACAATCTTGATTGTACACCGGCACTGCAGAATATGAACAGATTACAAGAATTGCGGTTATGACATACAGAGAGTTGCAGTACTTACAGCAGAGCTGCTAAGCTTCTTCGAATGCCTCTTGCGTTGTATTTGTCGTCTTCCAACTCTGCTGCGATCAAAGCTTTCCAAGAGAATCTTGCTATCTTCATCTTCCTTGTCATCCTTGCTGTCGTATTCTGTCACGTCATCAGCTTCACCGTTAAGCGAACAAGACTCTTCCCCGGATGTTTCCCCTGAACCGTCTAAAAATACCACAGTAACCACAGTGCAAGGTCAGTATTTTATGCTGGCGACGCACCATTGAACACCTAAAGCCAAAATTGTTAGATCTAGCTAGGGCATTCGGCTCATGCGGCCGTCTTTTCTGGCTTGACAAGTTTCTAGTTAACTCTGCATCGCTAGTGCATACGAAATGACGATAGCTTCAAACTACATGGTGTTGATTCCAATATCAGAAAATAAAAAATGTTAAATTTTTATCACAAACTCGATGATAAAGTAATGAATGCCACAAATTTCAATTTGGAATCGCTAATGTGCAGAAACCCGTCATTGGCTGAGACTTCAAATAAGGCAGCGACAAATTTATGTTGCTCCAAGACGTGAAGTTTTACTGTCTGAGCTGGATTTACTGTTGATTTTTAGAAGTACAGGCAGAAAAAACAGGCTGTTATCACAATATACCTTGTTTAGGTGGTTCGTCATCAAGATGATCACGAGTTGTATGGAACTTTAGAAGGCTTTCTTCTCCAAAAATTACCAAGCAGTTGTCAATCATAAATTCTGCCAATTCTTGTACCTGCGAAACAGAAAACCAGCTCAGCATCAGCAACAAAGGTAAGCTTCATCAATTTCATTGAAAATTTATGGCTATCTACTTTTCTCGACCATAACCTGCTCACACTTGTTTCCTGCGGATAGAGTATGGATGCGTTAATGTAACGTGCAGTAGCAAGTGCTTTGTTAAGGGGACCAACCCCGCAGCGCAGCAATAAACTTTCCACTGTATAAGCAGAAAAACATTTCTTCAAAAGCAATGTACAAATTGTCAGGAATAAAGTAGAGTCCACCGTGGAGTTTGCAACTCGTTGCATGGCTCACTACACATTTGGCAAAAAAAAAAAACCATCGGCAAAACAGAAACCAGTCACCCTTTTAGACACTTAAGTGCTGCGTTTCTCAAAGAGGCCATCAAGGCCTAGAACAGCTGATACGATCTACTGTGCTGGAATTTGCAGCTGCTGTGCGTACACAGGAGATAATTTCTAACAACAAACTTGACTAGAGCTTATGACGAGATAGCAATCTGTGTAAACANCCAGTGTAACCGTGCTGAACGCAATTGTAGCTGCCTTCAACCAACTTTTCTGTTGCATCCGGAAGAAACTTNAAACACGAAATTTGCGGCAAGACGCACCATAAATAAAAATCGCTGTTATGTAACAGCAACTTAAAATGCCACAGCAAGGAATTTCAAACGGAGTCCATTTACCAGCAGCGTCGTTTCTCAGAACTATTAGGTACTGAAGGATTTTGGGTGAATAAGAATTAAAGGACGTTCCTGGAGTGCAGTGAGGTTTAGAATCAAATCCAAGATAATCGTACGGATCGACTTGCGTTATACTTACTGCTTTAGAGCACTCGGCTTGTAAATTCAGATCGTTCGACTTGTCAACCCACAACAGGCTCGGCGCGATGCAAACTGCCAAGTTGTAAGACGTCATATTGTTGTGGTCGCTGTTTTTTGCGATGTTGTGCAGAACGCAGAAAAAGTATCGCAGGACCGCTCGTGTGCCTCCGTCAGCCTCGCCCAGCAACCTTGACAAAATACGTTTTCGGCAAATAAATTGAGCGGCAGTGTTGATATTTGTCTACGTGTATACCGGCTATCAGCTCAAGGTATTTTCAAGTTAAGACCGGGGCTTCTATGTACACTGCCGTCGTCGAGAAAGTCACGCTCGTGCCTTGCCATTTCCCTGATGAATTACAACAGTCATGCTGGCAGCACAGTTTGATTTGGACCAGTAGCAGAGAAAAAATAGTTTAGTGGAACTCATCGCGGAGCGCTGAGTCCTTCCCCTAAAGGTCGCACGGAGGGTGTCTGCTGCTGTTCTAATTGCGTAGTTGGTCAAAACTCGTTAGTCTCCGTCTGTACACGCTTCTGTGAGTTAGTGATGACAACCGGTGTTTGCCGCAGGTCAAGCTACGAGCCCAGCCGTGGGAATTGCTAAATCTATCTTGCAAAATTCCGCCCCACAACAGATGACAAAGTGTTGCACTGCACAGGACCAAAAAAACAAACTGAGTTCTCCTGCCAGAAATTAAGTTGACGAGTCAAAAATAAGTGAAAGAAGCTTGTCAAGAACTTAAATACGGACCTTTTTATTTCTTGTATTTTTTGCTCAGGTTCCAACAGCTCGCAAACTTTTGTCCAACTGCGATGATTGTGGAAACCAAGCACGGACCCAGGCACGCTTCGTAAAAAGTCTTTAATCAAAGCAGCGATCACGTGAACGTGAACGTTGGTCATGTCGTAATCCGGCTCTGTATCACACAAAGAAATATCTAACATGTTTTCGAGCACTGTCTCTCAAAATCCTTCACAGCCAAGAATCACACACCACGAACTTATCAAAGTATATTATTTCTGCTCTCATTCAAATATAATTTTTCGATGTTTTCGAGAATGTTAAAGTCACACGTGTGCCACTAAGCAAATTAATTTCACTTCCTCACATCAGAAACATTTGGTTTGGAATTAAATGGTCACGTGGCCAATTTTGCCAGAATAGTGATATTGTTTCCTTTTGGCACCTGAAATGACGCGTTACCCCGATTTTTACGCTTCATTACATTTGACATTTGTTGAACTTTTTCGTCCTCCGCTAAAAAGTTTCCTGACGACGCCCACGCTTTGCGACAGAGACAAATACACGCCTGTACTATGGCAAATCGTAACTTTGCACAGAAAACTTTTGTTCTTGTCTTAAAAACACATCAATATTTCAAACGTCAAATCAGCAGAGTTCTAGCAGGATTAAACAAAAAACGATATGCAGTTTGTTGTTTCAGAAAGTGCTCTAGCTGTAAAGTTTTATTCTATCGTTTAAGCCCACTTTTTGCATTGCCACTAAAATAGATACAGCTTTTAACTTTTATCAACGGTAGCAAGTGTTAGATACGAACAAGAATTTCAGCAGCTACCAGTGTTGTGACATCGATCTCATTCAACAACAGACAACACTACCTTGATTAATCTTTTCTTTCAAAAGACGGGTCATTCTGACGTTGCCCGATTTTCGGAAGATTCCGTTTGTTGAAGGGCCTTTATGATATAGAATCTCCAACATCGACTGAAAAAAGCAAGAACCATATTGCCAGGTCATGAAATTTGCAGAGTACTTTGTCCGAGACTACGTCAACGAGCGAGCAAAATGATCAAGTAAATGCGACCGGTCAAAATCTGCATTTACGAAAAACTATTCAGCTGATAAAAAAGCAACCACCAACGACCGGCTTCTCCTGAAGAAATTGACTGAGCTTTAAAGAAATGAGTGAGAATTTTTGTCCACGTCAGGTAAACTCACAAAAAATGATTCATGTGCCTCACAACAGCGTCAAACGCTTTCTCACCATTATAGGTTGCGGTAAAAAACCGTCCGCGCACAGACATGAAAGCGGCTGAGCGAAGAGCTTCGGGCTTTCAGGAGAAGAGCAAGAAGACGTGGGCGAGCAAAGCAGCGATGCATCCGAGGTTGCGTTCAATGTCGTGATCAAGCCGCAGGACTCGCACGGGTCGCTGTAGGTGCGCGTGCTGCCGGGCGAGTCCACTCCGTCGTGCCGGCAGTCGTTGCCACGCGACAGGCTTCGCTTTCGCGCCCAGCCAAAAAGCAAGGAGGGAGTTTTCGCTTTTAGTCGGGAGGAACGTTTAAAGTTGTGATCTAATTTAAAAAAACAAGATCACGTGATGGAAAGCATGATGTGCCTTCGAAATCCACAATGGCTGCAGTTGGAAAGGAGCCAGTTACCTCCAACTTTACCTTCACGTTTTGCTACTTAAAAAAATGTCTACTGACTTGTTTTAAGATGACATCGAGATTTACTCTCCAGAAAAAGGCAACACGGTTTCAATTTACGACGTGCTAATCAAAATTTTCTGAAAACATTACACAGCACACGAGTAACAAAATACTCTGTTTAAACTCGAACTGGCTTACCCGAACTCACGGTTTGCTTTTGTCTCAGCACGAAATTACAGTCGAACTTCGAACCGCTTTTGGCCGATGCATTTACGAGCAAATCATCCGTTGCAATGTCGTAAGACGCGTATGCTTTTGCAGCTAATGCTTCTCGAAAACAGCACATCTTGATCGCATGGGGACGCTCTTGTCCTGCACGAGACAAATTGCCATTGCTAACAGAAAATGTTTGCAATCAGCGCAACAACCGACAAAACTCAACACCGTTGCATTTGGTACAACAACTAATGCCAGCAGTTGCGAGCACGGTGTCGTTGGTGCTGTCAGTGCTGCCTGGCCTCTCCGATTGCGACGTTGAGGGAAGCGGAATGACAGACTGACGGGCTTGAACTTAAGTAATGACAGGTTTCAGGTCATCATCTTGCAATGGAAGACCGAACTTTGTTTGGCCAGTCCAGCGATTTGCTGCAACAGTGAAACGTTTTGTCGCTAGAACTGCGCCGAGAGGAAGACGCCGCGAGCGTCAAATTAAAGTTGCGAGACCGAAAACATTGGTTCGCAAAAAGCATTCCTGCGATTCCGCGTCACACGCGACAGCTTGCCTGTGGAAAGTGGGGCCCGAAAAACCAACACACGCGCTTCAGAGCAACGCACCAGTGACAGGCTAAACATCGCAAACAAAATAATTTTATAACGCTTTCTTCGTTTTTATAAAACAAGTGCTGAGCCGAGGCGGTCGATGTCCACCGCGGGCGAGCTTCATGGGCTTGATTCGCTATTTGCAAAAAGCATTTAAGCACCCAAGAAAGTGGAGTACCGCGAAGAAAGCATTTCTTGTGATTTTTGCGCCAGACGGCATAACCGGTAACTGTTTGTTGAGCGATAGCTTTTCAGTGTATCACTGTCTAACAACGTTATATGGGGTTTCAAATTCTACGAACGATTGGAGTCGGAATTCGACATAATTGGATAATCTGACCTAAATCATCGGTTGCTTAACTTATATCGCTTAAAACGCTTACAGTGCAGAAGTATGTAGCAGAAGAGCTTACAATTTTACGCTTGTGTTTCAGTTTTTCCTTACATGTACCGTATATTCTAAACAAAGCCAACTATCAACACACGAGAAATACCAGACGTTCATAAATAAAGCAGTCGCACTGAAAAACAAAGGTAGCATAGCAAGTGTGCCACCATTTGTTGTTTTTGTCGCCACTGATTGCAGGTTTGCCATTTTTTCTTTAAACTACCGTAGCAATCACGTTACGAGAATGGCGGAACCAGGCACTTACCGATTAAAGGGCACGGAGTACCGTCTCTTCCGCTTGAAACCCACAGCTGATAATTATCGCTGTTTTCCTGAAGCGAAATACGGCGCAGTCATGAACAGAACAGCACATCAAATTTACTGAAAGGCATTGCATTACGAGGTTTCATAGTCTCACTTCTGTGAACGACAGTTAACGCTATGACATGTGGCACCAACTCCAACGCACCAGTACTCACCTCAATTCCAAAGGCTTGTAGTGAATTATCAATTACATCCTTCGCAGTCTGTTTCGTGTGGACACTGAAGACTTTTGCCTACAGAACAAACCGGAATGAGGTTGTTTACTGCGCTCAGCATTCGATCGTTTCGTAAAAACGTCAAGCCCTCTAATGCAAAAAAGATGAATAAATTCACAGCGAAACCAAAATACTTTCGACTTTGCAGCAACAAACAGCTTGCGCAAACAAAGCAATAAAGACATTAATCTGGTTGAAACCGAGCACTGCAAATTTGCTTGTGTGGTCAAGACACACTCGTAAATGCCATTTTGCGGGAAGCTACACAAACAAGCTGCACGTTTCCGCTTTGGTAATTTGCAAAACGCCGGTGGAAAAGCAAACTGTGCGGTAACGTGTTTAGCATTTGTTGTGGCTTCCTGCCGCATGAGAATTTTGTCGGTATTTTTAATTACACTCTACCACACATGAAAAAATGCATCCAGTTTGTCGAAAGCGATGCTTGTTACACTGCAGGGCCGACGGACGTTAGCGCGAGCAGCCGAGCACTATCAGCAAAAACAAAACGCAAAACATAAAATAAAATGAAACGACAGATTTGTTACTTTCGAAACTGCAATCTCAGTTAAACGTGTTAAGTTACAATGCAGCAATGAAAACATGTTACATCCTTTCAATCTCGTTTGCTCGAGCTTAGTAGACAGACACATCACAAAATAGCGTTAACTCGCAATTGTTCTCTATGAAAACATTTCAGTCAGCAGTCCACACGTACGCTAGGTACAGTACGTAAAAACCCAGACGCCTATATTCGTTGCGTGTGATCACGTGTTTCGAAAGCGATGGGCGGGACAGTGCTTCATAACCTCGAACAAAGTGATATACACACACCGCAAACCGCAATCACAAACCACTAATTTGAAACATAATGGTGTAACAAGTGGGCTACACATACCGATGAACCCTCAGCGTGCTGATAGACGATTCGAATATTGACGCACTTCGGTTCTTCAGCTTCCTGACTTTCGTTCAGCAACCTAAGGGAAAGTCAGTAAATTCAGAGCTATATACATGAGATTAATTTCTTGGAAGTTCGATATAGAAACAAGTTACAAAGAAGTCCACTTTTCAACAGAATTTGTAATGTACACAGCACAGTGGTCGCAACACTTCGAGAAAAGATTTCTAAAAGTTTTTTGTTCGACCTATGATCAAATACAAGACCGTTTTTTAAAAAGTTCCTGCTGGTAAGAAGCACCAAATTTCGTGAAACGCTGTTCCTGCCTACGAGCCTACGACTTCGTGACGCAGCAAATGCCACGCCACAATGCACTTCAAAGCGAACAGGCACCGCGTTGAAATACTTTTGTTGTTGCGACTATATAAGAGTGCTTGCATTTCAGCTACCAGTGATATAGGCGCCGTTGCTTGAGCCAAGGTTTGCCTCGCAGATAAGCGCAGGAAAAGATCTGAGTTGGAGCATCCGACCATGCACAAGCGCCTAAATGATCTAGCTCTAATCTAGAGTATTGCCTATCANGATCCTTGCTTGTAACAAACACACATATGCTTTACTGAGTTGGGAAAGAAGCATGTGCGACAGATTAAATAAAAACGTTTTCTCTGTTGAACGAATGCGGATGGGTTGAGACGTGCGCCCAACTTAAAAAAAAACATTTCTTGCTATTTCAAAACTCCTTCTCGAGTGGAATTCAGCAGGGTATCCATTCTCACTTTGTAAGCGCATTTCAGCACTATGCTTTTCACCTATAGTTGTAACACACCTTAAAGATACAGTTTAAACTGAACTTATTACGTTTTATGCTCCCTTTTAAAAGTTCCTGGCGTCTAGTCATACATTTTCAGCATCGAGTTCGTGGAAAAATAATTTCATTCAATTGCTGCTCGGAATCTCAAAATATAAATGGTTTGTTGAAAATTGCGACGACGCAAATAACTCGTATGTCGATCATTTTCGTTCCCCAAGTGTGACATTGTTACATCGTTTCAACCGCATACCCAAATGAGTGTATCAAAATGACCACTGTCTGCGTCTTCCAAGGGCCTTTAATACCACAAAGTCCGAAAAATTGCTGGGGTTTCTTCATCTACACTTGAATGTACAAACGAATTTTGCCAAAACCAGTCGAATCACAGCAGGCACTTAGGCTCGCACAAGCGTAGAATACACCCCCGATTTATAAGAACAGGAGCCAACCTGTTATGATACATGAAACGAGATGTCAAGGTTCAGCGATACTTAATCGTGTAGACTTCCATTTGGACAATATATACGCTGGGTAATAGGCCGACGTCTCAGTAGCTTTCGTACACAAATCATTACGCGTACATGTTTTCAAGAATAAGCCGTACTGCAGTTAATTAGCCAGAAATGAGGTCATCCACAAGGTCACTCTGCAGTGACGTCGAAATTGTTAGGTCTTTTGTTTTATCACTGGATTATTCACACATTCCATTTAAAGAGTTTCAAAGGGTTTTAAAATTCCACTCGCTATGAAAATATTAGTAAGCAGTACGTTTAGAGCATGAAAAAGACTGAAAAATATAGTATGTTTCTATGACGAACATATAAACTTAGTTCACTTCATCGACTTTTATTGATTTGGTAGCATTTTAAGGAACATTTAAGAGCAAAAAATATGAACTAAATTACTAGTGAAAACATTTGTTTTTACATAAATTGCACGACCGCTTTTTTTGCAACTAAATGGTGAAACATCATACGAGTTATTGTGCAAGCAAAATTCCAGTACATTTGAACAAAAGTTCGTGAGTCAAATGCCAGGTTCACAGAAAACAAAATTTTGTTGCAATTGCTTTCCACAAAAAGATTGCCTCACAAAGACTTGGCTACACTTTAGCGATTAGACTAAATGTAGGTGATAAGTGTCGCTATCTGAAGTACTAAAATGATGCAAGCATTGTGCGATGTACGGTGAGCCAAGCCAACTACAAAAACGTGAAATTTCACGCGCAGGCTAAAATACTCGGCTTGTAGGGAAGCAGCCGACTGCTGGCCTCCAACTTACGAAACACGTTAATTATTTCTTTTTGACGCGACACACCTGCGCCGTCCATCACTGAGACAACGACGGTAGTGACCGGCAACAAGAATCTAAGCAGAATTTCATTGGTGCGACAGTGGCTGCGTTTGTTAGTGACCGGCGAAGACGCCAAGCGCGCCGGACTTGTTGGGTCAGATGAGGACGTGCTTACGCCACCCGCTGCGGTATCAGAAACTATCTCCGTTCGACCCGGGCAATTGTGCTCAAGCAGTTCAGTCAACTGTCGTTTAGTTACCTTCAAGCTGCTTGAATGGTGCTGTCGTGATTTTAATGCATTAAGTTCACTTAAGCTTAACATGTTCGTTGTTTTGCTTTCTTCACGGAAAACCGCCGTCCACCTCTTCGAGTGTCTGGGATTACCAACCAGTGGTTGACCATGAGAGTCAAACGGGCTTCAGCTCCCGAGTAATTCCCAAAAAAAAATTGGAAATATGCCACTGCTTGTGCTACCTGAGGCAAACACTTCCTTTATGTCTGTGAACCTTACTTTCTGATAACAGGCTAGAATATGATATTTTTCTTACCTATCATCCAGGGCGCAAAATGAAACATAAGTTTCTTCACAAGTTGCGCGGATCTTAAAAATAAACTATAAGAAGTCTTACAATAGCAACAAAGAGGTAGTAAACAGCTTACTGTCCTGCGCCAGTCTATATATGGGCAGCAAGTGGCACAGTGGTTTGACGTCCTAGTACCTTGTAACTTACACAAGCAGAAACGTGGGTTGTGTAGATGTCGAGTGTCTAAACTCTTTGAACGTCTGTTTTGTCACAACTTATTAATCCGACTCCGGGCCAAGTCGACAATTCGCTGCACTGAATTCGACCCGCTGATCGTGTCGAAGGGCAAATCATTGTCCTAAGCAGCTTGCCATTAGTGTCACAACCACACGGAAGTCCCGAAGGTCGCGACTGCCTCCTTTGAGTCTAGAGGGCACGTCTGCACCAATAGGTATTTTGTGCTTGAACCCGGAAGTTTTGCAGCATTTTGTCCTGTGCATGTGTAAACGAACGCCGAGCAACAGGTTGCAACCACTTGAAACTGAACTCTAGCGTGACCTACCTGGACCCCTGAGCAACATTATCGCCTATGCGACTAGGTGTTAGAGGATGCGTGTTTTCTGAAACAGTACGCAACGTTATCCCGAAAAAACAGAACCTCGATTTAATCTCAGCTTTTCGTTTGCACGAAGTTTTAATACCCGACTAATGGGGTTGTATAAAGCTTTTGAGAAATTAACAATATCGTTAGTTGAGATAGTGTGAGCTTTTTGCATACAATTACAGCAATTCTTCTGCTTCATCTCCTACTGTTTGTGCACAGATGTTGTTATACGGTGTCGTGGTTGTTAGACGTCAAAAGTCAAACGTTGCTCAGAAAAGAAGGCTTTGTTGTTACACCAGTAATGAATCGGCGAGAAGACCTGTGACCATTCAAAAAAAGCGTTCCTTGATGAATGCAGCCTATCCGCCAACGACTAAGAAAATCTCGAAGTGTTTTCAAAGTCCTCAGAAAAAATGCCATATACATAGGCAACACCTAATAATTGCTGTATATCCATATCCGGCAACACCCTGTACGCGTTGCGTAGAAAAAGGTGCGGAAAGCCGCACGCGAACAACACACTTGAGACCCCAACTTTACTTGTGGCAATCTCATGTTATGATATCACTCTTTAACAGTCTTAATCGGTAGTGGAAGGTGCTTGTGTTAATTAACCAGCGGAGCAGAAGTGTTCATTGCCTATCTTTAGTTTTTTTTGCGGATGACATCACCAGAGACTTTTAGTCCAGGCTTAAATCATTCAGTAATTAAACACAAAGTAGACCTTTCCTGCAAACGTCAACCGTAATTGCAACCATGAGCCTTGCCCAAAATAACGCAAAGAAAACGTTTACAGAGTCATGTTCTGCAATTACTTGAAGCAGTGCACATTCCTGCGGTCCGTTGCGGACTAGTTTAACGCTCAGCACCGAAAAAATGATCGACGAAACCCTGGACGGGTTCGCCATAAAGACGATTCGTTGCGGACACCGAATAAAGCATACCTGTTGAAATCGTTCCACCACAATTGTTTCACGTCGACGGAACTAAAAATGCAACAGAAATACAAATAAAATGGTATCCTACAAGTGTTTGAATTTATGAAATTTGTCGAACTAGTTATTTTTATAGTATGCTAAACTAACAAGGCATTCCACCAAAGTTCGAGATACCGATGGAAAAATGAGATGATCCTTTTGGTTGAACTACTGCTCTTTACATCAATTCATGTTTTGCAACATAGAAAGAAGAAAATCAAGCCTTTTTCAAAAGAAAGATGCTCCACCAGCTGTTCAGAACAGTTTTCGCTGTCACGCATTGTTTACCTACAAGAAGTATCTCGTTCAGGAAAGTATGTAGCAGGGACAAAGGCAACTCCGCCCTGCATTTCAATTTTCGACTAAAGTGCGCTGAGATTTAACTTTTCCTTACTTACCAGGGATAAGTAGTCGGCAACAAAGTTGTGTCATTGTTGAATTATTCAACATAATTTTTGTTTGATGCTTTTAGCCAACGCGAGTCTATTCTCCTTCACATTACAAATCACAAAACGTTAGAAAAACAACCACAGTCTCTACAATTCATTTCAATTCATTACAGCCATCTTTCAAAGCATCCGAACGCGTCCTGAACATTGCGATCCAATGAATCACAAGCCGATCTGAATACCATTATTTGCCCCCACCTGAAAGTGGCAACAGTGTTCGTCGTCGGCCAGCCGATCGTGAAAGACCGGTCGGAAGCTTCCGCCACTTCGCTCACTTCGTCTGTACAACAGGCGGTGAGCCACAAATCACTCAGCTTCACCCGATGCTTCAGCTTGTAATTTGAGGTAGACCTTGGCAAGAAGACACTGGCATTCGGTATACATAGCTCGTTCGTAACAACAAAAGTTGATTTGCACCAAGGGTTAGCGCGACGGGCAGCTTTGCCCTTCCTGTTTGATTATAGTTGGATATAAACCGCCTAAATTAACCGAAACGATACTTCAACGAAAATTCATTTTTGAAAACAAAAACAACTTTAATAATTGCATGAAAACCTCATTCGGCACCGTTTGTCATGGATGCTTTGAATAAATAAAAAATATACTTCGAACTTCTACGCAAACAACAAGTTATTTACACGAAATCGCAAAAATGTCGACGAAGCAAAACTGACAATAAAAGTACAGTCATGTTGAACACTGCTATGCTTGTCTTATTTTAACCGCGACAACTTTGACTAATGTGGTCTTGGTTGTACTTGCGAAAATTGCCAAAACACTTGTATCAATTAGAAAATTAAGATATGGCCTTATCGTATCAACGGATTCGATCTCGGGAGGAGACCAACGAAATCGCACAAGTTGGAAGGTCGCAAAAACATGATATTGCACTCCATTGAGTCGTTTAAACTGTCACCTGAAGCGCTTATTTTCATCCATTTGTTTAAGCAAGTCACTTGTATTTCAAAACGCATAGTTGCCTATACGTTGAAAGGCACGGCGGGCGTACGCCATTGCCGCGAAAGGAAATGGTCTGCAGACGTGCAGATCCTGCACGAAATGACATTTCTTGTTTTATGTCCATGTAGAACGGTCCATGCTGAGTTGCCTAATAGTGATTCATATTGCACAGTGTACCTGATAATCAACTGTCAGTCATCTCTATTTAAATACACCTGCAAAACGGATTTAACTTTAGTAAAGGTGTTTTATAATGACGTCCTCTACATCAATGTGAAAATAAAATCGCAGAAGCATTACCTTGTTCGTCTTTCCTTACCCAAAACTTGCTACGAAACGTTGTGTTAACGAGTAACTATAGCGAGGCGTACCCATAACTCTCCACAGCGAAATAAGATTTTCGTGTTCCAATGCAAACCAATTTAGAGACCTGGTTCAGGGAAACTATCGAAAATCGATTGCTACCACATTTTGCCATTACAAGAGGAACTGTAGCTCAGCGGACATGATACGTCTGAAGAAAACAATTGGTCGCGTATTTTTGGAACAGAGCGATGTTAATAAAAGTCGGCAACTCGGTGTGATGACGTAGGACGAAAAGAACGCTCGATAAACGCGTGCATGCCAAGCAAGCATCTCAATTGGAGGCAATAGACTGAACAGAGAACCAGAAAATCTTTATCCGTTTTAGCTGAGTGGCCCTCGTGATCACAAAATATTTACACACACGAAGCTTAGGTTTTTGACTGACGTCTTCCTGTTTTCACAAGCGGCATTTTGCTAAAGCTGAGTCACCGTGACGTAATTGGTTGTGAATAGCTTTGCATATTTGTCGCATAAGAGAATTTCATGAAGTTAGAATGAAAAGAACAACGGAACTTACTTTGATTTAGCTATCAAGAGAAGATCGGTGAAAAGGAAGAGGTAGCGCTCTTGGGTATGCATGCCAGTTGCCAGAAGCACCCTTCCCTCTCGCACGTATTGTCTTTCGGCGAGATTTATCGGGTTGCTGGACGCTTTGAAGTTGAAAGGCAGGCACTCAACGTGGTGATTATCGCTGTGTTCGTCTCTGAAATCGACATAACTGTTTGACAGGAAAAACTCTATGTCTTCATTTAGCGACATGGGTATACAGTCAAAGTACCACAAATATTTTTCCTCAAAAAATGAATTCTAACCATTCTAAAAATAAACACTGCAAAAAAGCTGTTATGCAATCACTCAAACTCTGCTTGTATTCGGCTGCATTAATTTTGCACATGAATTTTTCGGTTGAGGCTTGTATGAGAATAACTTTTAGCACAGCGTGGTCCAACCAGGTTTGACCTGCGGGCCATTTTACAAAAACATGAAAACTTGCGGGCAACTTCCAACAAACTGATGTGTAAAACGACAGTTTCACGAGATTTGAAATTGAAAAGAGAAGATAAGTGAGTGCGTCTTTAGGGCTTTTTACATTGCGCTTTAAGTGAGCTCATCAGCTCACTTTCCTGGTCACGTGACACGATTACTGCTGAATCACCAATTGCTTGAGTGATCGAATGAGCTCCCGGGAAAGTGAGCACAGCACGCTCGTAGTTGCTTGGTTCGTGAGCTCCCAGGTAAAAGTGTGTTCGCGAAGCAGCCGCCTTAGGTTTGGGAGTCGTTATAACGCCTGCGTTGGTTGGATGATGCATGGTTGAATTT
>JGI24158J21664_10002746_pt1 | contig 21661 bp, 17 predicted proteins | sample Ectturendosymbi3_FD_21664 | JGI IMG/M metagenome (IMG submission 21664)
TGTGTAATAATTTTTTTCGTAGTTCAGTTAGTGCAACGAAAACATCTATGAAACTTTTAAGTATCGAAACGAAAGTGCTGTACGTTTTAGTCAAATCAAAACCAAACTGAGTTATTTAGCGATCGGCAAAGCACAGCTGAACGCATGTGCGTTTTTGGACGGAGTCGAAAAGCAGAAATGCTGTCTAGGACCAGGTGATATAAACACTGTTATAAGTTTTTTTTTCTACAATTTTTTAATTCAAAACTTGGCAGGATGCTTTGTAACAGCTATAGCAACTGTTTCTGTGAATTTTACATTTTTCCCATTGTTGGAATAGGCGCAATAAATTTTCAAAGTCAAAAACAGACAATCCATCCTTGTTTCAGGGTGTTTTTTCTCTCCAAAAGAAGTAGAACAATTATTTGATTTCGATTTTCATAAACTACACAATATGACTTACGTTTTTGTGCAGAATTTGGGTTTCTATCGTGCAAGGTTTTCTATCCAGAGCCTTTTCAAAACAACACCTTGCCCACTCAAGCGCCAGCACGAAAACCATACCGGCGTTCTAGCATCAGACAGCAGCCACGAATATACCGTGGACCGGCGGTCAATTAGTTAAGGAAAATGTTAGGTGCCTGGTGTGGACCTGTAGGGACCTGATTTTCTCTGATTCTAGGAACCCGATGATAATTTCCGCTGATTCTAGGGACCTGATTTTCAGTTCTAGGGACCCAAATCGGGTCCCTGAAACACCTTTAAAAAACTAATTTTCAGACACATACTTTCCTTGTATTAGTAACTGTTGCGCTAGGCCACGGAGTCTGCAGAAAAATGTATACTTTAATTGTGGGTCAACATGCAGAAAAGTTTATGAACCATTGGTTTAAACAATTTGTGATTTTAACCATAACGTTTTCAAAAAACAGCCATTTTAGCCATTTTTATCAGGATTTAAGCCATATACTACAGAAAATATCTGTCAACCCTGTTCATTAACCTGCTGTACTGTAGCTGCCGACCTCTACTGCGGTAAAGGTCCTTGATAATTTTGATTTGCGTTTATGGTGCAATATAGCTGCCGACCTCTACTGCTGTAAAGATCCTTGATTTGTATTCATTACTTCATGGTGCACGTTTATGGTGCCTAGTCCTTGATTTGCATTTATGCTGTGCTGTATTGAGTTAAGGTGTTTTGTGATTTGAATTTACTTTTTTAGCGTCTCTGCAGTTAGTATTTATGTACATACTCAATGATAGTAATTTATTTTACATACTCTAACTCTACGATAGTAATTTTTATGTGGACGTTGTCAAATTCATTTCATTTATTGATGATTTGTAGTAATATTTTATAGTATTCGTTGTGAGTGTGATTTGCACGTTAATTTTAATAATTCCATAAGGCAGTGTCTATTTTGTCATCCAAGGCAAAAGCACTGCTAGATATATTTGGCCACTAGGTGAAGCAGAATGGTTGAATTAGTTATGTGACAAGGATGATACGTTCGGATCAGCATTTGGTCTTTGTCACTTGACCTAATACCTTGAATGTAAACCCTAAACCAGGGGTGGGAATCTGCGGCTTGCAGGCCAAATGCATTCTGTGTGAACATTTCATATGGCCCATATCAGCATTTTCTTTGTCTAAGTTAGAGTACAACATCACGACAAAACGAAGCTCCGTGATAAGCAGGTACCAAGACATTAACTCAAGAGAAGTCACTTTTCTTCATAGTTAGATAAACGCGGAATTTTAGGATAAAATTCATTGATTTTGCGGCCAATATACTATTCATGTGGCCCGTGGTAGTAACTACGTTACCCACCCTTGCCCTAAACCAAGACCTTAAACGTAAACCTCAAATCAAAACCAGCCTAAATGCAAAACCTTTTTATCCTAAAGTGCTTCCATCCCAGGCGCCACCTACTAGTCCACTAGCAAAGCCAAAGCAAGTGGTGAGAGTTGAACCCATGACCACTTGCCCAGCAGGCATAGATGCTAACCATTGGACTACATTTACTGTGTCACATGGTCCACATGATCATGGAGATGGTTAGCAATTGCAGCTTTACCCTTACCACCGGAAATGGCCAAAGGAGCAGGTTACGATGTCTCAAGAACGGCGTCCCACAGGGATCTGTCCTTGCGCCCCTTCTGTTCAACATCTACATCTCTGACCTGCCAGCCACCATCTCCAGAAAGTATGCATATGCTGACGACCTAACAATCACGCATGCTGATGGAGATTGGCTGGCAGTGGAAGGGGCGCTGAGCAAGGACATGGTACCACTAGGTCAATACCTCCAGACTTGGAAGCTAAAGCACTACAAAAACGGTGTCGGCAGTCTTCCATCTCAACAACAAGGAAACCAAACGTGAGCTGAAGTCAACTTCAATAACAAAACCATGCCCTTCTGCTCTGAGCCCAAATACCTCAGAGTAATGTTGGGCAGGTCGCACACGTACCGCTGACACCTTGAGTCACTTCGCAAGAAGCTAACATCACGCGTCGTACTCCTGAGGTGGCTTGCTGGCTCTGGTTAGGATGCTAGAGCAACAACATTGCGAACAGTCACCCTAGCCCTGGTCCATTCGACTGCAGAGTACTGCGTTCCTGTTTGGTGCCACAGTGCTCATACCCGCCTTATTGACCCCACCATCAACGACGCCTTGCGAATTGTGACTGGATGCCCACTTCCTACACCAGCGGACAACCTTCTAATCCTCGCAGGCATCCAACCTGTTGAGCTTCGTCGCAGAGGAGCCACACTCTCTAGGATGCCGTGCCATGGAGCCTGGACACCTGGACACCCACACGTATGTTGTTGTTGTCAGCACTTACCCGTCCATCAGGTGCAGTAGCATGGCGCCTCAAATCGAGACACCCATTTGTATTTGCCGCACAACAACTCATCAGTTTTTCTGACAACAACAACATACGTGTGGCGCAGTGGGCGGATCATCAATGGAACGCGGAGTGGGCGGACAACCCCACAAGACTCTGCACTTCAATTCCAGACACTGGTACACACACCCCCAGAATGACCCTCCCAAGAAGATCCTGGGTCCGGATCAACCGCCTCCACACTGGTGTCGGATGTTTCCGCTCCTGCCTATACAAATGGGGTATGGCTTCCTCTGCAGCCTCTGAGTGTGGCACAGAACAAACCATCGACCATGTTGTCCTGTTCAATCGACCCCCCACGGACTACACGGCCTGACAGTTCTGGACGATGAGACAACAGAATGGCTGCTCAACACCTGCCTTGATATCTAGGTGGCTAGCAGTAGATAAAAGAAGAACTCGCTCAAACGACAGAAGAAGAACTGTGCTGCTGGTGCCACAAACTCAACATTATATGTGGACGAAGTTGGATACAGTTCGAATGGCAAAATAGTCCCAACAGAGCTTTTGCCATTGATGGTAAAATAGACGCTACCATTCCATAATGATGGACCTTTCTGGTTTGCTCAAGCCTAGGCTAGTAAGTACTGAAGTTTACCCAGAAGGCAGAAATGCTAGTTTAACTATAGCACTTCACCTATTATTATTATTAATGCATTGCTTGCCCACCATCAATTATTATCGTTCAACCCCATGTGCCTTCACTCTGATTAATGCATTGCTTGCCCACCATCTGTGCAATTATAAGAATGAATGCTGTGTACATATGATTCAACATTTGTGTATCCTTACTTTTTTGCTACCTGTATATTTGTTGTTCTTTGTCAATGGTTATTGCATACATAGTATTGTATTTATTGTCATTAACTCTTTGGCGTCCGGCTGGTTTTGGGGATTTTCGAAAAAAAAACACCTAAACGCACGTGGCTTTGCGTGGGATTTTCTCCGGTCCGGTATGTTCTACAGACCCGGTAAAAGTCTCAAAAGACGTGGCAAGTCTTTTAGTCTGCACTTGAAAAAATTTTTTTGCTTGTGGGATGCGGGTTTTTTGTCAGTGACATCGTAAGTAGAGGACTTTTAGGCCACCTTGGCCCACTTTGCCTGGCCCTGGGCGTCAACCGTTAGGTGGAAGTGTTTCACTGAAGTTTTTACTGGAAACTACGCTACAATCCGAGTCTTTTGATACTTTAAATGACCTGCTGGGGTTTCGGGTTCAAAAAGTTGTGATGTAAGTTAGTAAAAATATTTGACTAATTAGATAATTAATTAATTTGTTTGTTTTAGATCCTGACTTTTGAATCAGAAACGCTAGAAAGTTGATCAAAGGCTCAAAAGACTCGGACTTGAGCCTAGTTTCCAATAAAAACTTCAGCGAAACACTTTGGCCTAGCGGTTGGGCCCTAGTCCAGGCAACATGAGCCAAAATGACTTTAAAACTACCTCACTTATGACATCAGTCACAAAAAATCCGCACCCCCCAACCGAAAAAATTTATTTCGAGGCAATCTATTAGACTGGCCGATCCGTTTGAGCCCTTGAACAGCTCTCTAGTGCAATCGGCGGAGGAGCTAGGGCATTGGTAAGGCAACCGAAAACTGCTGTTTTTTAGGCCGAAATCGAAGTATGAATAGATCGTAGACCGGCTCTCAAAGTGTTAATGCAATGATTCTCAATATCTTTCTGATCACATACCACCTGATGATTACCACATTTTTTGGACCATAAAGTGCACTTAAAATCCTTTATTTTCTCACGAACGGAAAGTGCACCTAATAATGTGGTGTGCCTAGTGTATGAATGTGGTTGTGCTTTCTCATCTAGGACCAATTTTATGTGGTAAACAGTGCTATTTATTCAATTGCTAGTTATGATTTTTTATAAACACACCGTTGTTTTGTGTAATAAACCAACAACAATTGCAATGAACAGCGCATGTGGTTCCACGAGTAGCTTGCATACACCCGGATGTTGAAACACAGATTGTATTACTCTGCAAGGCTACTGCACACAGCTATATGCATTACTGTGCAAGGTTCTTGACTACATTGGTGTACACTGAATCAAACATGTGCACAGCTTGTAGTTCATTCTATTCATGTCTAGTGGATTAGGCATGTGTGACAGATTAAACTCCCTTGTATGTAATCTGCTGGTTGTTGTCATCAAGGATAGCCCAATATAATGCGCCTCTTATCTGGTGTGCCTTACGTATGAAAAAACATTAGCTAGCATTCAAGAATTGAAACTGTGCCTTATGGCATGTAAAATACGATATTTACTGTTGCTGCGTACCAGCTGTTCCAGAAGAACTTAACTTGTTCATTTGTACTTAAGCTTACTAAAAAGACAGTTTAACACTTTGAGTACCGGCAATACTTAGTAAGTACAGAATAGAGACAGGCTTCATACATATATGGATCTGTTGATGAACATTATATTGCCATAGGTTCTTTTTTTTCTCAGTCATAATGTTAAGCCTCTGTTGTGCATTAAAACTAATGAGGGTAAACAGTTTTTTAATGTTTGCAATGTGGTTTGACAAAACAATGCAGCTCACATGAGTCAACTTAGTTTGATATGTTATACTTTGATGATGAGTTTTTTATATTTATTTAGTTTTAACATATATAATGTTTGCAGTTGTGGGATAACATCCATTGCCAAGGCATCTGCAATGATTATGCAGTGCATGAAGCAAAAAACTGCACTTGCTCTAGACAAGTCACAGAAACTAACTATAGAAAATGCACCTTTTCAGGTACAATAAAGGTTTACTGCAATCATTGAACTTATTTCCCAGTTCAGTAAGTTATAATGGATTTGGTTCCAAAAGTATCATCAGACTTCAATTCTGCAACATACTGGGAAAGTTTCTTCACAAAGCGGTTGAAAACATTTGAGTGGTATGGAAATTATTTTGAGCTACATGGGATATTGAACCGATACATTAAAGCAAAAGGTTAGAGAAATTGTATCTTAACTGTCAATACTTCATTTCCATTTCTTTGGACTCATGATGCATAGCTACATGTAATCATTTTCTGATACAATTTTTTTTCTGATTAATTTGACTAACCTTGGTGGAGATGGAGACTAATACTTTTTATTTTCATGGTAGAAGTATAAGTGAAGATCTAGAAACATCTTGTAGCTGCTAACTATATTTTTTAAATGCAGACGACTCTGGTAAATTACATATTGGTTAAATGCATAAACCACTTTATCGAATAGGATTCTTGAATCCCAAACCAAAAACATTCATATGTGAAAAAATAGTCTGATTAATCGCATAACATTTAATCGCATAAACAGGATACTTGCATAGAATTGTTGTTTGCATTTGTAAATTTGTATCACTGAACCCTTTAAGGCCTGCAGAGTGTACGATCAAGCATTTTAAAGTTATTATCTGCCATAACTTGCAAACTAGAGAGTCTTTACGCAGTCATTTACCCCATGAAAAAGGGGTTATGAGGGTCATTCTCTGAGCTGTTACCATTTTTAGTACCCTCTAAAACCATTACTTGCTGTTTGTATCCAGGTATTTCGTTCTATACTCAATATGAGTAACTTCAAAATATCATAGATCAGGTGAATATGTAGATCTTGACCAAGAAGGGGGCCTCGCAGCTGGTGGTCAAAATGTGACAAATGTATATACTCTACCTGACAAAAATCCCGTTTTGAGATGCCTAACTTTTGATCCACACCTCTTAGCCCAATTTGGACAACAGATTCAAAAAGAGCAGGCCAGAAATATCGAAAGTGCCAATTTTCAAACGTATAACTTTCAAAACGAAGACAGTGATCCACGAGGGCAAAAATGGGATGTGGCCTTTAAAAATTTAAAGGCTGTAAAATCTAAACCGCTCAGAATTTTGATCTGAAGCTTGGGGATTTTTCATTGCTCTATTGGTGCAATTTTAAGCAAAATTTGAGATGGTGTCTGGAAGCACTGGTTGAGTTGGGCTGGAATGACCTCTATGGAATTCACTCAAAATTGTAGAAATGTGAAGAAATATAAAAAATGTGCTGCTCAAGGGTTTTGTGTGCATTCACAGAAGTTACTTCAGCCCTGTACATATTTACTTTCCATCTAGTTATCCGCTTGCACCATTTTTTAAACCTATAAAATTTGTTTCTTCAAAGTTATGTTTTGCTCAAATATAGCTTTTCAAGATTACCTGGACAAATTTGTTGAAACATCTGTTGCAAGTTGAGGTAATTTCCAAGCCAGCATGTCATATTAGTTGTTAACTTGTTACATGTGAAATTGTTCATTGCCTTTGCAGGCTGAATGCTACATTTAATGTTGTAATCAATCTTTCTCTCTTTCAGATGATATCTTGGTTGTGGGTTGTGGCAATTCTACACTGAGTGAGCAGCTCTACGATGTTGGTTGTCAAAAAATTACCAATATTGACATAAGCAAAACTGTTATCAAACAGGTGTGTAAGAAACCTAAGAGAAGGTCTGAAATAGTTAAGACTTATTGTCAAAGCATTGATGGAAAGTGATTAAAATTGTTTGTTTGGAGCTGCAAGTTGTGGGTTATTTTGGTGCTTTTGCAACAATTGTGAATTTGTTATTAGCACCTTGTAATTTGATGGAAACTAGTTCGTGTTTGATAAATCTGAAAATAAGAAATATCTATTTTATATGATATTCTTTAGCCACATTCTGTTGTGTTCACAGCTTCATTGGTTCTAAGTTATAAGAAAGTGAAGTAAACATAAAAAATGAAAATTTTAAAACTGAAAACTCATGCAACTGGCTAAGCCTGTGTGGTACCTAACCAGCTTAATGCAGAAACGTGACTCTTACTCTTACTCTCATGTGATGGAGATGAAAGTCAAAAACCAGCGCTTAGTTCATGCTCTGCAAAAATCTTCCACACACATGTTCAGTTTGCAGGCTCTGCACGCCAGCAGAAAATGGCAAAACTAGAACATATGTTGCTTCTGTGGTTGCTAAAAAATGTGTCATTTTTTAAGGCAATGCAGTTTAAGTGCATTTAACAAAAAAAGCTGTTGAACTGATTTATTGTAGCTTGTTTGCTGCTGCAGATGCATGATCGCAATGTGGCTAGGAAAAACATGAAATGGTTAACAATGGACGTTACTAAGATGGAATTGGAAGACAATACGTTCAGTGCGGTAGTAGACAAGGTAAATTTCAATGTTGAACGGATTGTTTTCTATTAGCATGAAATATTTGAACCCACAGAACTGAAATCATGTCCAAGCTAATAAGTGTGAGCTTTATGCTGAACTTCATCTGTAAATATTTTGCACTGTATTAACTGCTATCAGAAGTTGTACTACTACCTGGTCTGCCAAGCTTCAACTGAAATTCGAGATCTTAGCTTGTAGGTATTCACCGTCTACGTTTTTATTTAGTGAAGACCTTAAGAACGCGTTAAATCGCATTGTTCTTGCACATGGTGTTTGTGCTTACTTGCTTGCAGTGTACGTGTATACATGGGCGCAATTTTGTTGTAAAATTTAGGGGGATTGGTTGATGTGAAACCAATATATTACGATACCTAAAGAGAAAATGTGAGGGGACATGGCATATTATGTGCCCACTGTCTGAAAAAGTGGGGGGGACGCGTCACCCGTGTCCCCCACCTAGTTGCGCCCATGCGTGTATAAAATAACAGCGAAGTGACAAAGTGTCTAACAACTTCGCATTTTGTTGCAGGGTACCCTTGATGCTATGATGAGTGACACTGAAAACACTGAGCACGTTGAACAGATGTTCACTGAATTACGCCGAGTTGTAAGAATAGGTGGAAGATACATCTGCATCACTTTGGCCCAGGACCACATCGTTAGGAAAATTCTCAATTACTTTCCCGTTCATCAGTGGATCGTCAGGGTGCACAAGGTACATTGCTTGCGTATGAATTATCTCCCCCTTTGTCCCTTTTGCCAACTCGTGCAGCTCCTTCTGAAGAAGGTTGTTACTTGCGAAATTCGCCTCGTTAAACCGTGAGTGTTCCCTCATTCTATTCTGGTGTTACGTTTATTGTTTACTCCCAATTAGTTCATGTTGGACCGCCTCACTTCGAGACAATCGCTTTCTGATTCAGGTAACATTGCTTGCAAAAACTGTACTTGTTCCCATATTCTTATTCCATGCATAAAGCATGCTGTTCTCAATCAAGTCAAATAATATGCGCTTGTGCAGCGGATGCGGACCTGCAAACGAGTTCACTCATGTTGAACAGATATATATGAGACCAGATGCATCGTCTGACTCCACTCTGAAACCCGCTAAGACATTGGAACACAGCCAAATTGGCATCTAGCGTGTCTTTGCAGAGTGTCATCAGATTGCGCCCAATTTCAACTTTTTTCTGTTATAGGTTAAGATACAGTACTTTTGTGTTTTAAAGTGGTGCTTAAGTGAGGGAAGAGTGTAGGCGTCTGCAAAACAATGGCAAAACAGTTAAATCCGAGCCTATTTCTTTCCAGCAAATAGAGTAACAGTCGTAGTGCCTTCCCGCATCATTGGGCATTTAAATGAGTGTTGCTTTTTACAGGTTTGGTCGCTTCCTGGACCCGATCAAGACCCGAACCGCATGCCCGTTTTCGCATTCATCTTCACAAAGTTTCAACCCCTGTCGGAAAAGATTCTTGAACTGTGTTTAGATGACAGAACAAAACCGACGCGAGTAATGTCAGAAGTATGTTACCTTTTCTACATGTTGAGTTGTTGCTAGTTCTTTAGCAAGAAACCAGGAGTGTAGTGGGGCAGGAACGCGTGAGAACGGCGTTCCCACACCTTTTTCAAGTTTTGCTTTAAAATTAGTTTGAAGCTGTTTTAAAATGGCTAGTTTTTTGGGTTGGTTCCCCCATCTTTTTTGTCAGCACTACATCCCTGCAAGAAACAGTGGTCTTTTGTTTTGCAGCAGTATTTACGTTTCATATAATTGTAAAAGAACGATCTATTTTGCTGTACAGGAAACGATAGTGGAGTTCGTAAAAACTCAGCAGTATTACGCTTTGATACGGAAGTCTCTGGTAAACGGGACTGCCACGGAAGACACACCTCCGGTTGAATTATACACCAATGGTAAGTGCACACTTCGAAACGTGGTCACTGTTTACTTGATTCTAGTATAGAGTGACACTGCACTTTGTTGGATCACTTATATATTTATTTTTTATTCTTATTTCTTTAGTCTCGTCGATGGGTTGTGTTGTCGACGCCCGTGACTGTCAAACTATGTCTCCTTACTTCTTGTTTTTAGATAACCCTAACGTACCTCGCTACGTGATTACCATAGTTGATCTAGAAAAGTGGAATCCTGTTTTGAAGTATGGTATTTTCATCATACCTCATGGAAGGGAAAGAGAGTGGCTTTTCGCGACCCCAGAAGGTATTCCTTTTTGCATTTGTTGTCAAATACAGCGATTTGAAGCGTATGCGCCGAGTAATTTCTTGTCACTAGTGCTCTGATGTGAAGCANATGAATGTATTGCCGGCAATTTTAAAGTTAACTGCGAGCGCAGAAGTACTATTTTAAATTTCCCAGTATATTTTGCTATGTTCAAGGGTTAATGCTTAGCATGTGATGGTATCCCTTGAACGTTGCGAAATCGGCTCGCTGTACGCGTTAGTAATTCATTAAGTGCATTCTTCGCAAAGCCCGTACTGCTCTGTTGTTCTCCGAATAGCCGACGCAAAGTAGCCACTTGTTCTGCCTGAAATACCTTGTCACGCATTGAAGGAATATTTCTGTGTTCCACTGCACTCCCCTCTGATGAATTATTTTTCACAGGCAGGCTGCAGTTGGCCGGAAGTGCCAGATTTCAAAGAATGGCTTTCGTCGCTCTGAACAGAGACCACGTGTACAAGGACGGAATGCAAGGCATCCAAGATGAGCTTTCTCCCCGTGTTTTGGAATTGGCCCATTCAAGCTTGCCGAGAGGCTACAAGGTTCGAGCTCGTCACGTTCAATGCACTTGCCGCAAAAAAGTGTGAATAAAACCAGGATTTTTGAACGTAGCGGTTCACAAAGGCGATTTATTTGGACGACGCTTCGACAAAATCAACTTTACGCTTATCGTAGCTTTGCAAACGTGCTGGAAATGTTCCTGAGTCCTGTTTAATTAGTTTCCCTCCAGATGCTGCAAAAACCCTACGAAAACAACAAATCTTGCGTCGTCTCTTCATGTGTCCCTGTTCTAAAAACTTCTATGAAGCTTCTTCGTTTGAAATTTTATACTGACCGGAAATTTACTCAGTTATGTGAATGTTAACATAGAAAACATGTCACAATGAAACAAAATCGCCTTTTCCTAATTGCTGAGTTTGGTCGTAATCGACTGTCATTGAGTTAAATTGTGCGTGTTTATATCCTGTGTAGCTGGTTTAATATTTATTGCCCACAGCCGCTCCAAAGCGTTTTCGCTTTAAAGCATAGTTCTTTCTCCACTCGTTATTTTCTCAACCGGAAAGCAGTCCCGGAGTTTCGCAGTTTTCCGAGTCTTTTGACTGCAATTGTTGTGAAGTGTTTCAGAAAACAAGGTTCGAAATTTTGAACCCGATATTAATGTAAACCATTTTTCCACCCCTTTATACCTCTTCAATACATAGATTTTATGTCACGTAATTGGTTGATGCACAGTTCTTATGTTGATACATCTTTCGTGCATTGCTGTTGGTGCTGACGTAGACGTATCGATATCGTGCTGATTGCACTACCAGTAATTGTTAATATTTTTTCCATCTTTCGCTTGCAGTGCTCTGTGAACGGTCTCTTCGTAGATTACGATCTTGTGTAGGTTTTGTTTTAGCACTTTCTGCATAACTGTTGGTCCTGCTTTTACTTTTAGCGAATTTGACAGGGTTGGCGGTCTTGGTTTTGCTTTTAACGTCTTTTGCGTCACACTGTTATATCTAGTGTCACAGAGTCTTTTGGTTTTGAATTGCTAGCATTGCCAAGTGTTGCTGTATTTTTTGACTGAAGATGGATTAAGAATAATCCGAAACGTCTCAAAATAAAACATGTATATTTTTTGAAGGCTTTTTTAGTATTGATGAAACTGTTTCAGAAAACTTGTACTGAAATCAACACCGAGTTCTTCACACGGCTTTTTGTGATTTTACCACGGGTCGCTGACAAAACGACTAAGATATTCAACTTTCAAAAATTGTTTCCCTGTTCTTCGTTGTTTTTTTTCTATATGTAAGTGATTCGACTTCATTTCAGTTCGCGTTAAATCGATCGCTTGCAATTCCCGCAGGTTCCATTTCTTTCAATCGGCAACGATGACGTCGGCGCCAGGTTCGTTCTGCATCGCGGCGAATCGGCGCAGGGCGGTACCATGGTGGTCGAGGATTACCTTGGAGACGGGAGCGTGTACTACAGGCAATTGCTGTTCGAGAATTCGCCGTCGCAAGTTCAAAGCTTCGTGCGTTTGAAAACGAAAACAAGTGAGAAGACTGCTAGCTTCTTGCGCGGATACGCTGACGCTCCTGACTTGGTTAAACGCAGCCCTTCCTCTCGCGCAGAGGCGAAACGCAGAAAACCCAACCAGCGACGCAGCATGCACGACGCCAAACCCGAGCACGATTTAAAAGACCTCACGCCCGACCCTCTGCACGTGTCCGAGTACGTCCAGATAATGGTCGCGGGAGTTACGCCAATCATGTAAGTATCAGGTACGTTTTTCCGGTTGACTGCTTTAAAAGCAGGGGTCCAGTCTACGCCTATTTACACGGCCGTGCCTAACAAGTGCGCGCGAAGTGAGCTGTGACTTCAAAAGAGCTCAATCCAGTTGAACCGGAACCGAGCACGTTGGAGCTGCGTGTTTTCATGGATTGAGCTTCAGAACGACTGGTTGTGTCTTCTGTGCTGCAATCTTTACGCTATCTTTAGGCTAGCGGCACCAGCTTCACGAGAAACCTAATTCGTTTGGTCGTAGTAAAGCTGTAGGTTTTCCGATTTCAAGTGAAAAACGAAGAACAGTTTTTTTGCGACAGCACTTACGAGGAACAGTAGTCATTACTTTTCGCAAAACCCAGCTTGTTGCGATGATAAAAGGCAAGAGCGAATTGAGCAAGCGATACCAATCATTTCCATGCACAGACTTGCAAAATTTCAGCATATGTCAGACAAAAATGAGGATTATCATTTTAAATCGCTCAAATCAATCCTGCGGATTCCTATTACAACACCCAACTTAATTGTTGCAATTGAAGCATGATCAGAATACATTTCAGTGAACATGGTGGCCGACAGCACTTTTTGTAACATCAGCAATTAGCCTGGCTAGTCCGTTAATTTTGTATGTACACAGCATTTCAGTGGACAGTATGTACACTTCAACTTCATTACTTTCTTCGACCTGCAACTCACTAAATAAGATACTGCAGTAAAACAGTAATGTAGCGTACTACATTACAACCAGACCATGTGATGTAGCCTACAATATTTCACTGCATTCCACACAACCGTTTACCCTTTACCGCAGGCGCCACTCTTTTCCAGAACTTTGCACCAACATAACTCGCCAGCCGATTGAGCTAGAGAGCTATTCAAATCCTCTAAACATTTGGCAATTCTCGCAGATCCCATTATAAAAAATTGGAAAGTTTTGGATTTGAGATTTTTTGGGTGACTTAAAAATAGGGTAGGTTTTAGGTCTATTTGACCCAGGTTACCAGGCCCTGGGCCCCAACAGAAGGATCCAATCTTCTGACTCAAATTCTTTGGAAACTAGGCTAAAATAATGCCCTAGGCACTAGGGCATTATTTTAGCGTTTGTGATTGGCAAGTCATGGCCAAAAAAACAAATTAATTTATTAATCCCCTAGAAATAAATTTGTGTTTTTTTGGCCATAACTTGCCAAACACTAGAAAGACAATCAAGTGCTCTGAAAATGCGGATTTTTGCCTAATTTTTTCAAAAAATGAAACAAAAAATTACCCCTTGGGGTCGCGGCCTAGGGTCCGATGAAGTGGGCCAAAAGAGCTTGAAACTACCCCTATTGTGGTTTCACCCACAAAAAAGCTCTAAAACTTTCCATTTTTTTAGTCGAAACTACAAGACTCGTCGCATCTTTCAGAGGGTTTGAACAGCTCTCTAGTTACATCGGCTGGCGAGTTATGCCCGAGTAAACCTTACCAAACCCCGGTAGTTAAAGGGTGTCGTTATTACTGAAATATGGATGGCAAAACTAAGGTAAAAAACACGTACCATTTCAGAACCGCCGACGTGCTATTGCGTCATACAACCAAAAGCTGGCGTTCAGGCGACTGCCAAGTCTAAATCAGGCAACTGTTTCGCGAACACACTTCCTCCAGCTAATTCACTTACGAACCAAGCAACTAGGAGCGTGCTGTGCTCATTTTCCCGAAAGCTCACCATTCAAACGTTTAGTGATTCAGCAGAAATCCGTGCTGAGTTTCCTGGGAAATGAGCCAATGAGCTCACATAAGGCGTCGTCTAAAAAGACCCGATGCTTTCCCAAGCTTCTCTAAAAAATTGAAGTCTGCTCCATATCATGTCGTAGGGCCGACATGCACTGGGGCTGAGCCGCTAAGCTGAGTAGAGCTTGATTGTTCTATCATGACGAAGTTTCCACGCCCCGCTATGCTTGCTCCAACCTGACTCCGCGAAACAGATTCACGCCGTGAGAGAATCTTGCTCAGTTTGAACTGCGTTGCAACGGACGCTATTTCAATGGCTACCGAGTATTTGCTGCTTGTAAGATGGCAACCAATGATCCCAGTTGTCTATTAAATGTTTAACAACACGACACTGACTGTCTCAAAACAGCACACGGACTAAAGCACAGACGTCACAAAGGGACAAAGCACCGGCGAAGTCGTTAAGTCAGTCACAAAGCAACACGGTGGAAACCGATAAACACAGACTTTGGGAATGTAATGAAACGGTAGCATCAACAAATATTTATACGAATGCACGCACGCATGTTAGTCCTTGGCTGCGTCTTACTTCAATAGAAGCTTCAAGTTTCTTATTCTGCCTTGGCAATAGCATGGTTGACTAAACTATTGTATCCAACATCGTCCTGTTCAGTACAATGAGTTGGTGTCGGTCTCGCTCTCGCTGCATAAAATCCGCTGCTTCCGGATAATTAATTCTTCATCGATTCACATCTACCTAACAACGTAGAATATATTAAAGTTTTTGCAACCAGGCGTACGTCATGCTGCTTTGCAGTGAAGACACAGTGCCTCATCCAGCTTATTCATCCTGGTGAAACCTAAGTGTAAACCAGCCTTTATAGCCAAGCTGCACTCGTCAAGCCGTTTTGTTTCGCTACTCAGAACTTGTATGAAACTTCCTACGGGTTGCTCTTTGAACAGTTTTCAGCTTTAGTTCTATTTAAAGCCAGATAAGCTCGGTATAAACATTTAACTTGGTGACATTTTCCACCGAATTCTCAACGTCTTATCAGGTGTTGGTATAGTGGATTCATATGTGCTTCGTGCATTCTTATTGCGTTAATTCACGCATTTTCTATTCATGATTCGAGGCAATGTGCAGTACTTGTCGACAAACAGTCTAACAATTTGCATGATAGCCTGCTAACATACATCACTGCAATTGGTCACTGTTTCTGGTCGATCCTGTGAACGCTCAACGCTGTTGTTTGACGTTATTATATAAAAAAAGGTTTACGTTACGTTGTTCTGACTTCAGGTTCAAGCGTATCGAAGAGTTTGCTGTATATCTGAATGTAATCAAGGAAACCAGTCACACCCGGCGTGCTACTGGAGAGTTCTTAAATGACAGACTGGTGAAAGGCTTTATACCGCCTTGTTTCAGATTGGCAACCTCAAGTCATGTCGCTTCTCAATGTAGGAGACTGACCCACGCTCCAGCAACAACTAAGTTAACCCCTCAGTTAGTAGGAGTTCCGTCGAATCGTAATCTGCAACGCGTTTTTCACAAACATCAAGACCTGACACTGCCAGCCTGAGTCTCCAACATGTCTTGCGTCATCCTCCAAACTTTACTCACCGTTGGCGCAAATGCAGCGCAACTAAACTAATTTTTGATAAACGTTATTTACGCGGAAAGTGCTCGAAGAAAAAAGTTATTTTATGATCAGCATAGGAATACTTTCCTTTTTCAGAAAGTCGATCAAAGACAAGTTTCGTGTCCTGTTAATTGGCCTCGGCGGAGGAACCATGCCCCTGCAGCTTCTTCATGTTTTTCGTCACTGTCACGTGACCGCAGTGGAACTGGACCCTACTGTTGTTGAGGTGGCCAACAAATGGTTCGGACTCGACCGAGAGGAATTTAAACTGCGTCTTGCAATACACGTCGGCGATGGAATCGAACACGTAAAGAAAATAGACCAGGCTAACACTTCCAGTGGAGGTGAGATGGAACTATTTTCATGGGTGTCGTGATTTGACAACGAAAGTTCTCTGTTTTAAAATTTCCATGTGATTTTAGAAATCTGTCAAGTTCGGACGTCATGTTGCTGGCCGAGTTACCTATTTTTCGCAAAAAAATGAACATTCCAGCCTGAGAACAGTTTTTTTTTCATGGCGCGACTCACTTTTCCCGTGGTAGCCTGCACCGTGTGTATGACTTGCCTGTAGTCGTTCTGTTCCCAACATTGTTTTGACTGTCGACCCATTATGCCCGTGGTTTTCAACCTGGGGATCGCGACCCCCTCGTGAACCATGTTTGGAGGGGTCGCAATTAGATATTTTACGTGCACAGCTGCACGAGCATCCGCTTTAATCGCGGCTTGGATGGGGGTCGTGGGTTATAGTGGGTCGCGGTACAAAAAGGGTCGGAAACCACTGCATTATACAATCCTTGATGTCTAGTTGACTTCCAGACAAGAGGGTGTCCGAGAAAATTTCTCCCGTGGTTGGAAGGTCGCGGCACAATTTGCAGCCGTTTATGTTCGTTGCTCAGTAGGATTGTACTCTTCCAACAACTGTATTCTGTTCACACAAGAATGATGCAGTTCTATAATAAATATTACACCATAAGTTTTTCATTTAAATACAGTAGCGGACTTCAGCACGCAAAACACTGTAGGCGAGAAATATGTACCAGAAAGTTATACATTGCAGGAAATATTACGCGAATTAACGAAGTCTCCGTCACGGACAATGCGGAACACGCGTGTGATCTAGGGTAGGTGTCAACGTCAGCGCGATCGTCTTCGGAATGACGAACGCAGCGCTCGACAGCGTTTCGCTTCCGAACTGAGTTGACACTTACCAACCGCGTCGTGAAGATCCAGGGCGATCCGCTGCTTCACGGTAAACATTAAAAAACAAACAAAAAGTTTGCGCTCAGGTCGGTAAGCTCGTCTGTAGTATGTACCTGACTGTACGCTTTAAGTTTATGCCTTTAGGGGTTAGTGGAGGCGGAAAAAGTAGTCTTTTCAGCGTTGGAATACAGTTCGGGTGGCCAAACCAGCCCAGCTTAAATCTTCAAGATAAACCAGACAGTTTTGGCCTCACTGTTGCGAGATGATACCCCAACCTGCATTCGTACTGCTGCAACTTACGCTGAAATCAACTGCCGAGTTCCAGCTATGATGCTTGATTGGATTACGTTCTTTACAGCTCAATGCGTCTACAACTTACCAGCTTGATACACGCATTGTTTTGACGAACTCATTCTCATTGTGTTTGTATCTTCCAACTTAATCCGTCATTATCAAAACCGTTGCATGAAACAAGTGACCAATTCGTGTGGCTGTTGTTTTTCTAACTCATAATTACGATGAAGTCTATCGAAATTTCACAAAATCCCAGAGCGTGCCTAATGACAAAGATCTGGCAGCATCAACATATTTTAATGAACAAAATTTTAATCAGGCTCTACTGGCGGTAAAACATAAAAACACGTTAAAAATTCCCCAACGTTTCGATAGTTCATGCAACAATCTTGATCATGGCGAAAAGCGAAGTGCTGTGAGATTCGAGCACGGATGTTATAAAATGTTTGCGCTCCAGGTGGCACCGTGCTGATAAGAACTCAAGAGGCGGGAGAACGTTGATTGAAAGATAAAGACGTTAAAAACAACAGTATTACGATATTTCAATGTTCAATCCGATTTTGTGCAAGCAGCCTTTTTTGCTACTGTACCACCCATTCTGAGCGACTGCTCCGTGGTACTACATACTTGCAGTACAATGCAGTTCTCGTTCCTTTCTCTTAGATACGGTTGTGAATAGTCAGGGCGTTTTGCTCAAGCTTGTGAAATTGTGAACGTTCCACACTCAGTTATACGGGCCTGTTAAAAATCAGATTGATCGATTCAAGCACCAAACAACACTTATTCTTTCTTTTGCCGGCACCACCAGAATGGCAATAGTTTACAATTTCGCGAGTGTTCTACCGTGTAATCGACTTATTGTCTATAGCTATTCTGTTTGAACAGTATGTGGAGACGTGCTTTGATGTCCGCATTTCAGGCGAAACAATTAGATACGATGTGATCGCTTTGGACGCGAACACCGGCGATCCTTCAAAACCCCTCATGTGTCCGGCTGAAGAATTCTTGGAGAGCGAAATCCTTCAAGCGTTTAGTCGGGTGTTGAACGACCAAGGTTTGCTGAGCACTGTTTAAGTTTGCACAAGCTGTCAGTAGCTGGACGCAGGCTTAGAAAACGGTGCAAACAGCGCCAAAAGTAATGGGCGGAAAATCAAAGTTAACGTATGCAGCTTCTGTAAATTGTTTCCGCAACGAATATTTAGCGTATGACAAATCAGCACAGTTGTCTCTGCATCAGTGTTTGGTAAAAAATGTCATGAAGAATTTTTTCGCTTCTTTATTGCCGATAAATTTGTTCACAGCTTGTTTCATTTGTACACGAGCTATACCTTCTTTCGCCGGTAAACTGGTTGTTTGTGCGAAGCCTTAGGTTTTTGATCGAGTTTCGTATCGAAAATCGATGAACCGGGGATAATTTTTCTGAATTGCCTGCAAAAGATAAGTATAACTGCACTCGCGGCATCAGTAGATTTGAATTTTTCGGATAAAGCACATTTTTATGCCAATGGCAACAAGACACGGCTGGTTTTGCACAAGTGTTTCCTCTTTTGTCTCGCAGGTGTGTTTTTAGTGAATATGTTGTCGCGTTCTCGTGGAACAAAAGAAGCCGTCATTAAAAAGATAACGGCTACATTTCCGAACATATATCAGCGGCCGTGCAAGCAAGACGTCAACGAAGTGCTGTACTGTTTCAAAAACGACTTCGAAAACGAGCTCGTGGTCATTGAGAACTGGGTCAGCAAAGCAAAAAGTTGGGAGAACACGTGGAAGACGAGCCACAACGAAGAACTGAAGCTTAGTGATATGTTTGAAAACGTTATGAAGATTTCGTAAATCTTGACGATTGAGAAAAGTTGGGAGTGATTGTCGGGTTTGTGCTGTCGAAAGACATCGTGTTGCCAGACGATTTTTTATTCCTTCGGAAAGATCATGTAAAATCGTCTTTTTTTAGTGGGAAACACTGCAGTGTGGTTACGTTGTGTTTGAGAATGTAGGCTTTTTATATCTTGCTTTAAGCATTAAAGATCGCGGCAACTTGCTGTTAATTGTAATTATTGTCTTTTACCCTGGTTGCTGATGGCAGAGCTCGAGCTGAACAAAAAACAACCACTGGAAAATGTCAAGTTCTAGCACCAACTCCACATGTTCTTCGAGTTCTTACGTCCTATTTTGTTTTCCGGTTACCAAGATATTCGAATGTACAGCCAAACGCAGTGGATCGGATAAATCGCGCTGTTTGGTTCTTTTTCTCGAGCTTTCTTTTTAGATCGAGAAAAAGTCTTCGAATCGTGAAATTTGCTAGTTTTCTGTTTATCCGTTGCCCTTCAACTCAAGACTGTGACGTAGATTTTTACTACGGCGATTTTACTCAAAAGCTGTCGATTAATATCATGAAAAGTGTGCATTTAGTTACATCTCAGTTAAACCATGCGAAATTATTTCGTCTGTGGAGTCCAGTGCGCCAATTCAAAGTAAAGGTAATTTGTCAAACCGCCGCACGTCGAAGAAACGATGCGTGCAGTTCCTGTGTTGATTTGAAAGTTACTGAGCAGTGGACGAGGAGCAAAATCCTGGATAGAAAAAGTCGTCGAATCGATGTAAATAGGTCTGGTTCGCATTTTTCACCTCGTGAGGGAAGCTCGTGCTAAAATTGCAAATCGATAAAGTCGTTCGCACGGTTTGATGACTTCCTGTTCACTTGAGCCACTGGCAGGGGAAACAGAAGTTGCAAAGAATCAGCCTAGAAATAAAAGGCATCGATGGTTATACATTTTAGGGGGCAAGATTTTTGTTTTTATAATGTGTCTAAAATACATTTTTCTAGGCAAACAAAATTCGGGGGGAGAACTACCGCCGTCGCTATGGGCCTGTGCCGGGGTGGGATACGTTGCTACGGGCTTCCCTCACCAGATTTGTTGCGGTGATTCTTGACCACAACATCGCGTTCCAGCGGCTATGGTCCGGCAACTCGGTTTTCATGAAGCTGTTCGCTGGAGAGAGTTTCTGTGCTCTGCTATGCATTGATTAAGATTTGGGGAAAAAAACGCTTCCTGGACATACGATGATATCCAAAATATGTAGTGAGTCGTGATGATGGTGTTTTTGGTTCGGATGCGGTGAAAAATTTTCGTTTGCCAGTCTGCAAAACTCGGTTTTATCTTGTGGTTTGGCAACCTGCCATCAAAACATCCGCCCGGTTATTTGCAGCATCTGCAGATTGAGTTCTATACTGCTCAGTTTAGGTGAGGCTTAATGTGACGTATCAGCAGTCGATCGGAGCTTATAGTTACGGGGTTCGGTTTCCTAAAGAGCACATTTGTGACCGTGTTAACGTTTACCTGCTGTCCATACAGCGGTTGCCCATTTGGATTTGGCCTCTCGTAGTTTAAAAGATTTATCTTTTTTTCTTGGAAATTTGAAACTAATGAAGTGAATGTGACTGAGAAACATGAAAGATAGAGGAAAAAATTTTGCTGCTGTAGAATCTATCTCTGCAGCTCACCCATTGATGATGCTGACATTAATAGAACGGAGAGTTCTGCTCTATCCACGCAGAATGTGCATAATGAACACTGTCCCCACACAGACCTTTGGTACAGCGGTCGTTCACTTGACTTCTGCATATTTTCAGCTGACTTGTAATCAGTGTTGGCATTCGTGGCACAAGGGTTGCAGAACTGACGACAGATCACAACTCGGTTTTCTGCAACTTGCGTCATGAAAACAACAGGGCCAACACAAACGCGCAGGACCAGGACGTCTTACCGAATAAAGTAGGATGGTGTAAGAATGGTAGACAGAGATGTAAGAAAGACCTGTGCAGACAGCATCGTCCATGTTCCAAGAAATCCTGGGATACACAGCGGGCGAGAGTTTGGAGTAGCAGATGTTCAAAGAAACTGCTGCTCGGGTATCAGACCTGTAGCCAGGTTAAGGTATGGGGGAAAAAACGTATTTTAGTAACAAGATTTTCTTTTTGTAATATATTTTTTAACATTTTTTTCTGGGCACAACAAAATTTGAGGAGTAAAACAAATAGGGGGTCACTTCAACCGAATGCCCACAATGGTTAAAGACCTGCTGGTGTGTGGAAGGATACGACTCAGTGTGGTGTGTAATGGCAAAAAAGTAGTCCCGTTATGGAACCAAGAAGTCAAGTCAAGTCATGTTTGCGCTGTAAGTACACAGCAATAGAACACATTTCAATAAACAAAGCTTAAAACAAACAGCACAGGTTGGGCGAAAGACGG
>JGI24158J21664_10002747_pt1 | contig 21661 bp, 14 predicted proteins | sample Ectturendosymbi3_FD_21664 | JGI IMG/M metagenome (IMG submission 21664)
TTCTTCCCCTGCTTCTGTCCACCCTTCCGCGTCTTTCCCGCAGTGCCCGCACTGCCACTTTCTATTGTTTCCGCTGTCTGAGTGCTTTCCGCCGGGGAATCACCCTTGGACTCAGCCGATTTTTCTCGCATGTAATGGCCTAGCGCCATTACACAACCCTGCAGCTGAACTTAGACACAACGTACTGGCTGTACTTTTCTTTAGGACTACGAGAACGCGAAGTGTGAAGTGATCTGCTGACGACTGCTCAAGTCGGTGACTTGAGAAAAATACAAAGAAAGCGATCAACAACTGCAGAGAGGTCACTCTGTTTCAACGTCGGTCGCGGTAAAACGAAACGGTTTATGGCAGTCTGCCATTTATACGCTGAGTTCAGGGGACCTACACCAGTGTTTTCCAACCTTTTGGCTGCAGCGGAACCTTCCGCANATGTTTGCGTTGCTCATGGAACCCTATGCAATGATCGAAGTATCCATATTGCTACAACCGCATAGAACTGTGTTTNCGGATTTCGTCCCAGGGGCAATCTCGGTCTGTTTCGGCGGAACCACTGGCAGCCAATTGCGAAACCCTGGGGTTCCGCGGAACCCCGGTTGAAAAACACTGACGCAGACTAAACGGTGCCACTGGTCGTGAACTACAGACTTTGTTCGGATGTTCTCGTTTGTTCAAGTACTTTCAATAGCAGTCCTTGTTCAGCTACCAACTAATTTCTGAGCAATACCACCATCAGAAACAATAACGTGCGTCTCGTCCATCTGACCAAGGCCTGCTGCAGATCTGACCCGCCTGATAAGCGCAGTCAGAGCAAAAGTCGAAAAGTGGACGTACTGCAAACGGTTTACCTGCGACAACAAAAAGAACTTAAAGTACTATCCGCCTGGGCAGCTGGAATGCTTCCAGGAAAGATTGTTTCTTCGGCAACACATATGTAGTGGCTTGTCTTTTGGAGAACGCTGCTCACCTCAAAGCTGTGTTCTAGAACCAAATCTGCTTGGGATCGTCTTCTCTGCTGTACTCCACCATCCATTCCATGATGATGGCGAAAATAGCATCCGTGATAGAGTTTTTCCACGCAGCCGCAGAAATGGCTGATTAAAACTTGCAAGATTACGTGCTATAACAAAACCTCAGCAAATCTTTGTTAGCGAACTACTGTTTGCACATGCTGTTGCATTCGTCTCGTGCAGTCAAGCGGGCCTTCAATTACCAATGGATCTATTTGCTGATTCTTGCTGGGCCTTTTTCTCTGGTCATCAGCAAAAAATGATCGTTGCAATGCACCAGTCAATGTCAACTGCTGCATCGTCCCAGGCAAATATAATCGTGACTCGAAGTAGACAACATCTGCTATGGTTGAGTTCATACATGTCCAACAACTGCTTTCTTGAGAACGAAATTCAGTCCAGAATCGGGAAAACATCCACAAGATTTTCATGCGAAGCATGGGCGTACCGAAGTTAGATGGCACCCGGAGCAATAAACAAGTTTGGCTCTCACATGTTCGAATCTAAGGTGTTTCATGAGCAAATGCACTGTATTGAAAAAAGTACTTGCGACGTTGTTGGGACGTTTCGGCGCAACCCAGTGATTTGGCGCCCGGGGTATTGTGCCCATCTTTCCCCCCTCGATGCGCCACTGATACACATTACTCATATGTACGGCTCCGAAACTTGGCCAACATACATGCGACAGGAAGAAAACTGAACAGTTTTCGCACGCGATGCCTCCGCAATCCGCAGATTTTGTGGTGTCAGAATTGAGGTCATCTTGCAACGCACCGCCTATAACTGGTTGTTTAGTTATCTCGAAAACAAGGCTATTGCGCTGGATTGGTCAATGGTCATGTCCGCCGTTTTTCAGGATCTTAATTTCCAAAAACATTCTCTATTCCGATCTTAGTACAGGTACTTCAAATGTTAGCCAGCCCGTCCTTGGTTTCAGAGATGTAAGGAGAAGTGTGCAGCAGCTCAAAATCGCCACACTTGACTGAGAAACATAAACCTAAAATCGTTTGCTCTGTCGTGCAACCAAATGCCACAGTTCTCTGGAGTAGCTCTCTCACCTTTTTCCTCAAAGCGATCATTTTCTCTCGTGGAGGTTCCGCCGCACTACTACTACTACGAGCTCTAAATACTTCTAGGCACCTAAAAATAATACGTTATTCTTGCGAAAAACTTTGTAAAAAATTTATAAAACATTGAAATTGATTTTGCTTTCAATTGTTTCGCAACAATTGAATTTTCCAGCTTCTTCGACCTTCTGTTTGAAAAAAGTGATTTTTCAAAAGTGTGAAGGATTTCATGAAAGTTCTCGTGAATCACAGGCCTTTGCCTTAAAATCAGCAGTTGGCAAAACTTACAGATACATGCTATTTAACAATGTGTTCGTGGAGTAAGAAACTGGGAAATTTAATTTTCATATAATTTCGAGCCTGGAGAGAAGTCCTCCACATTTTTCTCATAAGTCTGTGGCGTATTGTTCACTCGGTCAGCAACTCTGCTCTTTTCTGTAGCTTCAGTGCAGATACGATTGCACGTCCTTTGCAGGTATGACGAATGTAGGCTCTGTACTACGTTACGCCACGGAGGAAGAACACCACCAAATAGTTACCAATTACAGGAAAGGTCACCGTGATCCAGTCGGCTGCTACCGACGAATCGATCCCAGAACAATTGCAACCCTAAGTGACGAAGCCGGCGAAATGGCTATAGCGAAGATACGCCACCGTTCCGCGATCCAATCAAGAAGACATCTTCCCGATGTTGAGGGTCCTGACACGCAATGGCAGCCAAAACGAAACAGCAGGTTTCAACGCGATGATAAACGTTCATCGGTTCAGTCAAGCTGACCATGAAGCAAGAAGGGCAGGGTTTTATTTTGTTTTGCTGGATTTTGGCAATTTTAAATAAAGTTCTCTCTTGGGATTGGGTGTTGCAGTGCAATCTGTTAGCGAAAGACAAACTTTTAGACATGGTAAAGAAAAATAATGACGTCAGGCGTCATGTTTAAGCAAGTGTAATCTTGTAGAGAAATTCTCGTCCCTTTTTAGGACCCTGCACTACTAATGTACAAACTGATGCAAATTGAAATGAAGTTTACTACGCAAGATTCAGAAACGTCACGTACAGGAAGAGAGTAAAATCCATTTTCACCAAGGACCGCCACATCAACATCATGGTTGCTCTCAAAGGGCCAGTGGTTACTGTTAAGACAATATAAATGTGATAAACTACAGTACAACCAACAACTGCGAGTTTCTAAAAACATTTATGACAGCTGCAACATTTTACAAAAACAAACGAAGGCATCACGCAGCCTTGCAGCGGGCGTAACTAAATCGAAATGCATTGTGGGAAATCTAGTTTGTGGTCAAGGTCAATCCAAACATCTTTTGGATTTTGCGAGCCGCTTACAATGACGTAGCAATGACATACAATGACGCAGCAACTTGCAAGTCAGAATTGGCCAACGGCCTTGAGTTCGACACATAAGTGGTACAGCTATATAACTGATGAGTAACAGTTTTAAAGCCATCAGGTTAGAAGAGAGGCGATTCCTGCAACGTTAACAATTTCAGACTGTCGCAATTTAAAGTTAACTGGTCATTCACAACTACAAGATTTTTGCACAACCTTGATGATTTTTTCTGGTTCCGATTTAGCCATACGTTTTTCTGTATCCGATCACTTTCTTTTTTCATATCGGACCACCGAAAAAAAGTTTGTTTTTACCTGGAGTGTTACATTTTTTCTCTATTTTTACTCTTTGTTTTTTACGTAAGTTTGCTCTTACCTATGATCTTACTTTTTGCTACAATGTTTCACCTCAGCAAGACCAGACAAAAAGAACGAACGATGGTGAGCCCTGGATTTGTCAAACACACATAACCATCTAGCAAAGTGTCAGGCAGTTCTTCCAAAGATACTATTAGATGATCCATTCAGTGAACATGAAACGAACACCAGTTAGCATGTACACCCGGTAGCCATAGTGGCTCATATGGCACAAATTTTATAAAACTGACGTTCACGCACTTGATAAATAACAAGCTTTCAAGTTTGGTTCAAATCTGAAAGCACTACACCAGAACCTGCACTCCCAGCTGATGATCCAGATTTAAGCTGCTTTGTTGCAGAATTCTTTCCGTTTAATTGTTTGTTACCATGCTAGCTTGGTGGAAATCTGTGTTACAAAATTCAAGTTTGTCTCAAATGTGAAAGGCTTTACCCTGAATCGAATTATGGCTTTTGCCGCAGCACGTCTACCACGGACATGATTTTTTTACCCGGCCTAACCAAAAAGTGCCATGAACAACGCCGCCCGCTGCACATCTTTGTTGACTTGACTCAGCATATAATATTGCCACAAAAGGGCTATATATCATTCTTCAAAGCCATAGGTTGCCTGTTGGCACCTCTCAGCCTTATCAAGGTCGTTGCGTAAAGACATGGAAGCACACATCTCATTTGCATCATTGAAAGTGCTTTGTCAGCTTATGAGTTGAAAAGTGGATGGAAAGGCTTAAAGCAAAGTTATGTTCTGGCTCCAAACCCGTTTAGAATCTTCATCTGTATTGCACTCCAGCATACATCCCATGGCGATGGCTAATCTGATATCACTGATGGAGTCATTCTGCGCACTCTCACAGATGGCAGCTTGTTCAAACTTGCAAGTTTACATGCCAAAAACAAATCATCAGCAAATCCTTGTACGTTACCTGCTTGCAGAAAATGCTGGTTTCGTTTTATATAGTGAAGCAGGTCTTCAACCAACTATGGACTCTGCTGGGCTTTTTCTTTGTCATCACAACAAAAGTCACCCTTGTAATGTACCAGTTGTCTTTCACTGGGTGGTCCCAGGCAGATGGCAGCGCGAACGGACTCAGCTATACCTGAGTTATTTTATATCCAACAGCTGCTTTCTTGAGAAAGATAATCTGTCAAAAATCCAAAGCCGCTATATCACCTTCAATCGACTCAGTTCCAGGGTATAGCACAATCCACACCTTACACTGCACGCAAAAGGCAACATCTGCAAGGTTTTTATACAAAGTAGGCTACTCATACGTACGGTTCCGAAACGTGGCCAGCATGCATGCGACAGGAAAGAAAACTGAGCAGTTTTCACACCTGATTCCTCCGCACTCCGCAGGCTTCGTGGTGTCAGAAATGAGGTAATATTGCAACGCACCGCTCATAAATCCCTATGTAGTTATTTCAAAAGCAAGGGTACTGCGCTGGATTAATCATGGTCATGCACGCGTTTTTCTGGATGCTGATTTCCCAAAATATTCTCTATTCCGAACTGAGCTCAAGTACTTGAAATGTGGCCGATTCCTTTGTTCGTTTCAGAGATATTGTAAGGAGAGCAGCAGCTTGTGTGCAGCAGCTTAAAATCGCGACCCTTGACTGGCAAGCATAAGTCAAAAATAGCAACTTCTGTCAATCAGAGATACTCAACTTGACCGCTGCAAATCCTTTTTTTGTTTTTTGCTCTTTTTCATAATGTTAGAAGAGTTGAGGTCAAGTGTTTTCGTGTATCCGAGTTGTTAGTATTCGAGAACATCGGCAAAGGTTTTTGTGACTATATTTGCTTTCGCATAGACCGACAAACTTTGTTTAAACATTAAAGGTTTGTTCCAATGCTAATTTTACCAACTTCAATTAAACGCTTTCGGTATGCTGCAAGCTTTCGAGGAATCAGCCGACTGGACTTGGCTTTCATGACTTTGCGGTGATTTGGACTTGCACGTACTGTGATCAAGTAATTAGTTTCCGCAATGGTGACGCGCCCGAATCAACCAACAAATTTTGTTTGAAAGGAAATCGATTTCACGTTGCTGCATGCATCCTCAGTCCTGAAATCAGCAAACAATTTTGTATAGACATCTTCAGTTAAGAATGCGCATTCTGCTGTTACATGCTGTGGTAACTTTGAAACGTTGCGAAATATCTTTCGAAAAAAAAGTGTTTAAATTAAAACCAGTTTAAAATTTTCAAACATCGAGGGGACGCTATCGTTTTTAAAACACGGTCAGAGCAGTTGTATTTTTTGACTGAAAGTACGCTCCTTAAAGCAAAGTGAGGAAACAGTATCTGCTGAACGCCTGAGTTTACAAACTATTAGCAACAACCCCTAATTTTACTGTTAGCTACTTTAGAAACTTAAAACGTATGGTGCGGTCGCTGTCTATGATTCATCTGACAATTTTTACAGAAAGAAATATATTTTGTATTTAGTGTTAGCAGAATTTTTCATGCCGTAAATGTGCATCTTTGAATCTGGAAAATTTAAAAGGGTTTTGCTCGAAGTCTCAACTGGCATTGATTAGGAAGGACGCGGACGGCAGACCAAAAACAAGTCGCTTTGCGGTGAATAACCAGCGTATAATTTTTGAATCTCATAAAGATGCTAGAGGAAAAACTGTGTTCAAAAGTTGGTGATGCCGGCCATTTCTCCGAGGCAATGGGATTTTATGTGCACAAAAACCTATGTCAAAATTGCGGTGTGCATAACAAATGTGTCACGGAGGGATTTGTCACAATAAGGTGGGCTTGACTTGCTCCAAACGCACTTTTGTATGAGATGCAAGAAGTAAATGTATGCACAGGCCTTATTTCTCAGTGCCCCTCCCCCTCCAAAATGCAGACTTTTACACCTGTTTCGTCCTGGACCAGTTTTATCAAAATCTTTTTGATTCTAACTGCTTATGGCACAGCAGTTTCATTTAAAACTTTGATAAGGGAGGCGTGAGTGACGCCCACTTTTTTCTTCTGGCTAGCACAAAGTTTTGACTCCAGATATGTTTCAAGCCAAGGTACCCTCGTCTCTAGTGGCTTCTGTTCTTGCCCACGAATCTGTATCTCTTATCAATCTGCTCCCTTGAGAAATTCTTTACAGGAAAACAACCAGGTTTTTAATCAGTAAATTGGTATGGGCGTCCAAGCGTAGCATCTATTTACTTTACAGCTCATTCCTAAAATGCCTCATTATGCAAATGCGTTGATTGAGGGCGTGGTCAAGGTCATCGTTATTTTCCAATTCATGATAATAGGGATGCATCACACAAGCTTGCAGCTGTCAGTTCGTATCAACTAACTTAGTGCGACATCTTGTTTTCCCGTACTATACCTTTTTGTTACCTGTCAACACCGGCTATTTAGGCAGAACCTCCATGCATAATGTGTGTGTATAGCAGCAGTGAAACGTTCTCAGCCTAAATTCTTACCACCAAATTGAATCGCCAAAAATGCTAAAAGTTCGAAGCTTTCCGTCTGAATTGACGCGACCTGGAAGAAAAATCCCAAACGGTCGCCACAATCAGCTTTAAAAGCATGTACAAAACGTGAAGGCTTTCCGAAGCAGGTTAGGTCCGTAGAGTATTCAAGGTTAAGAAATTGCTACAGGCGCTATAAGAAAACCTTTTGCATGAAAAGATGTTTTTTGCCTGTTATTTTGTATTCTTCCTGCATTCGCACAAAAACCATTAGCACAAAAACGTTAGCACGGATTCTGTTACATCGTACTTCAATGTCAGGCTCTAAACAAGCCTTTTTTTCCGCCAGAAGACAATGGAAGTCCATTCGCTGCGGGAAGCGGAGATTTCGCACCTAACAACGCTAAGCAAAGGAACTGCTGTTTATTGTTCCGCCATCGTTGCTCCTGCGATGTTGCAAAGACCCGAACCTGGCAACTTTTGCGATCCAGGTGAGAAGAACAAACAATTGGTAGAATGTTTTATGATGTGCTATTGGCTTTGGCTTCATGAACGTTGGCCATGGGATCACTACTATAATCATCGCCTTTGTCTAACTGCTCGCACATCAGGCGTATACAGGATGTTTGCTCCACACTGGGTCCCACTTCGACAGATGCGATTAGGTCAAACGGACAGATCGTTCTGCCTAATCGTTTTTCGCATGGATTGCAGTTTCCAATGAATGAGTTGCCAACAACCACCCATTTAAACGACTGCTGTGACAGGATTCATATAAAGGACTGCGTGGAACAGTTGAGCAGATAAAGATTTTGCTTGAAGCGGACAAGGTTGGTGCTTCTCACGTTTTCACAGTCTGTGTAGCCAAGGTTCTCAAGCTGGAATAGGTTTCTACTAGGCTCTGCTGTTGGAATCGTGTCGCAGTCGGTTGCAAGGGTTTGCTGTTGAGAAGGTACCGCCAACTGATTAATCTGCACCCTGACAAACGAGTTTTGTTTGACTGTTGTTTCATTCCGTGTTGAGACGGCGCTCACATTATGGAAGGCGTTAGCTTTTTGGTAAAACGAAAGCAGGACCAACGTTCAGCGTTGAGGGTGAAACAGGGAGAAAGCAAGAATCTGCTTCGTAATTTTGAAGCAAGATTGACTGTAGACTTCGCAAACGAAACGGAGAGCAAAGCCAGAAAAGTGGCTGCCAATCAAAAAATAGACGATGAGAAACATTGGAGGGTGGTGGTTAATCGCTGGGCGTCAGATTGTGAACCCCTTCACACCACCTCTCTTTTGGAAAAATCGCGGGGCTTAGCCTGTTACGGTATGCCTGTTTCCTCTGCAGGAAGATCGATTCAACACAAAAGGAAATTTCTTTCGAGACCACTGAAGCGGCTCAGACCAGCATGCTTGAATAGAAGGCGCTCATGCAGCTTCGAAGTCCAGCCAGCTTCACTGCGAAGATCCAACAAAACTGCTTCATTGTCATGTGCGAAGAGCTGCAAAAATTATACTCTATTTGAAAAAGCTCCGGAAAGAGCCTGTCGGGCAACAGAAGAAGAGTCCGTGATACAAGCCGCATCACGCAAGGTGAAGTTTACAAGCCACAATCAGTTCGTTCGCCAGACTCGCAGATCTTCAACGACTCCAAGCTTTGACGTAAGTGAATGAAAATGCTGTTGTTTTAGTTTTGTGGTATTGGCTGTTCATATTTGCAATTGCAAAGCAGACGAAAATTTTGAATGTGATTGTAGCGAGTAACTATCACAGCACAGTATGTTCGTTCCTTGTACGAATAAACAAATATTAAAATATGTCACGTCCTTAACAGTTAAAGCGAACCGCAGCGGTTTTTGGCATGCATCGATTTGTCAAATGATTTAATGTTACGGTAGCAGAATTCTCAAATTTGACCACAAGTCGCGTTTTAAACCAAACATGAACACACCAGTTTCGGTCTTAGCTGCCGAAAGAAACTCTGGTGGTGATAGATGGTTTGTACAGTAACAAAATATTTTCTATATCGTGAGCTTTGTTAATCCATAGCAACGTTTGATTCGTTGTTTTCAACTCAGAAAGAACATCTTAATGATCTCAACGCCAAGGTTGAAGATCTGAAAGTTCTCAATCGGAAGCTAAACGCTGAAAACAGCAGTTTGTGGTTGCAGGTTTGTGTTAATGTCCTTGAACTAAGTGCTGAAATATCGCTTTACTTTATGATGTGATTTTGAATTAAGGGTTCATTCGAAGGGAGAATGCCAGTTGCTGAGTTTTCGCATCACTCTAAGCATCATGAGCAATAACGGCCCACGAATGGAAGAGTTTAAATTCTATGGGGTCTCCTGGTCACCTTAAAAAAGTTCTATTTTTTTCACCAGGTTGAAATTTTGTTTTGCCAAATATTTTAGCAAAAGATTGTCTTTCAGCATGTTCAGAAGTAAATATAAGTAAATAATAATCGTCACAACTTCTTAAGGATTCGGCAAAAGCAATCACCGAAAAATGAAGATCAAGTAATTGGTAACTATCGAGTAAAAAGAGCATGAAACTGTTAAGATGTGACAGTGAGAACTTCTTCAGTTGATTTTTCAAAACTCGATCGACGGTTGTTAACAACCGGTTCCATTTCTTAACATTAACAAGGGCGCATTATGTTCATTAGGCTAATTACATTTTAATTTTTTTCTTTATTCTGAAAGATTTGTGCTAAACCCAAGGAAAAATAAGCCAACCGCACTCAACGTTTTATTAGGTACTGTTATGTATACTTCTTTTTGTGGTGATTTTCATCATGTGTGGCACTGTTAGCGTCTTTGTGTAAGTCTGCATGACGGCTGCTCTTTGGACGGAAACTTTGCATACTTTACATATATCGGGGTTGTGGGCTCTGTATCTCACGCAAGACCTTAATTACTAATAACACCTTAGAAAATTGGCCACGTGATAATGAGACTTCAAACGGACTGACAGTATCTATTTTTGAAAAAGCACGCTCATACCTTTGACCTGCTTCTTACCGCATAAATTAACATTGGTAGATCAGATGTTGCACTGAATATCACACTAAAAACTTCTGACCAATCGGAAACTAGCCTCGTAAATAACTGTTTCACAAGGCTCAGGAAATATAGTGAAAAATTAATGTCCTGTCACTACATCAGCGTCCCGAAACACTCGTTACTGACAGTTGCTATTACAGCTCAGAAGGACCAGAGATCTTATACGAATTTTGTTGACGAAGACCAAAGAATCGGAGGAGAAAGCCCAAGTGGTCCCAAAACTTGAGATGGAAATTAACATCTTGCGTCGGGAGTTGTCTGAGTGCAGGTGAGTGAAGTATTTATGAATAGATATTTTGAAATGGACGTTTTTGCTCAACTTTTTATAGGAAATTAAAAAAGTTCCGGCTTCTTTTATTTTTAACAAATCAAGCAAATAAGCTCGTTTCTGAAATTTTTCGCACAGTTTGACAAACTTTTGCTCTCCAACTACGTAGTTCCATGATGCACGCTTGATTTAAAAACCAACAACATTTAGACATCTATGACAGCACAATTTACTATTATCTGCATATTCGAAGACAATAAAGATATTAATCTTTAAGGGTACTCTTAAGTTTTTGTTTTTTTTTTCAACTGGAAAATGGGATTTATCTGATTAAAAATTTTAACGGCTTTTCTTTCATAGGGATGAATCTCTTTAGTGTGGCAGTGCCAACGTTTAGAATCCCTCGTTTGCTTTCAAGTTTGGAATGCACTTTTTCACGAAGTTACTATTTGAGGACATTTTCCGAAAAATTAGAATGAAGTGATCAAAAGCTCGTTTGAAACATTTTCACGAATTGTTTCACTTCTGCCAAATCTGTAATTCTTTCTCGAATTTCAAGTTCTGATTGAAGTTAGCTTTTTTCTGGTAGTTTTTTATTCTGCTGTGAAAAAAAAAAACCTTCAGTTCACTTGGAATTTCACAACGCGTATAGCTGTTAGGATAAGCAGATATTTCTCTTGTTCAGAGTGCTCGAAGCTGGTGGACCGATCAACAACAGTGCAAAAGATGACCTGTGTTCCCAAACTGAGTTCAACAAAGCCTTGGAAAAACGCGCGGAGAGGGATATTACTCGCACATCCAGCAGAATAGCCCTTGATCTAGCTTGCTGTAAACAACATACCGGAGAAGGTATATGTCGTGTTCTAGGTTTTTTTCGGTCATAGACCAAATTTTGTTTTAAATGACAGGCAAAAAATAAATCAATGCGGTCATAATTTCAGAAAATATAGACTATTGAATACCGTTGCGGCGAATTTTAATGCTATTATGGGATAAATGACCGAAATGTCTCAGCAAAAAATAACATGTCGTCTTGTAAGTATAACAAGTTTTGTAACTGAAAAAAATACTTTGGCTTATTCCTTCACAATTTTTTCAGTGCACTTGGGATATTTGTTTGCTTAGGATTAAAAATAATTATTGTCTGTGGCTGACGATTCTCTTCTTTTCCCCCGGATCAAAACCATCGGCTAAGCTACCGATCGTTTCTGTTAAAAATCTAAAAATCAAGTGTTAGTTTGACTTGCTGCAAACACATAGTTTGATCATAACTAATATAGAGTATTGTTTTCACTATCTAGCTATAAATACGTTTTTACTATGCTGTACTTAACAGCTTAGTTAGAAGGCAGTTGAAATCACGAGGTTTCAAAATTCCAAGGCAATTAGTTAAACTGCGCATAGCAATGTCCTTGGCGGCTGTGCCCTTTACACCTAAGTACTTTACACATATGAACAAGCAAAGCTGTACTGCTTTTACCTTTTTTTAAATGGACCTTCAGGAGCTTTTCTGATGTCTGCAACGAAAATTAGTTATTCATGAACTTGTTAAATGTAGCTTTTTTATGAATTGGAAGGTGTTGATGGATGATTTATGTCGAAAATATTTTGTTTACGCACGTTTCTAGCTAAGAAAAAGTGATAAGGTTGGTAGTTAAAATAATTCAATTACTTGACAAGTTCGGGAAAAGCCTTTATACGTTTTTATCCGTTTAACTGTATATTCTGCGTCTAACTTGACTGTTTACGAAGAAAGCATCTTTTGCCTTGTTACTTTTCCGAAGCATATTTTCTGCAAGGATGTGCAAGCAATGAGAACAATAACTGTAAATCAAAGTGGGCTGAAATATAGTTGGAAAGTCACAGTAAACTATCCTTTGCCACAGCAGATAAAAGGGTAATATGTAGGTATTTTGAGGTAACAGCTGGGAGAAGAGGTGTTGTTGTTCAAAAATTTGCGGTAACATCATTACCATAAATCGTAATTTGCTGTAAGCTTAAAATAAAAATTTCGTGTGCAAAACTAGTTTCTGAAATTCACTCACTTGAGCGCATTATATGTCGTGAATTTGTTTGTCACATTTACACATTTATAGATCATTTGTTGCTTTACCATTTCCGTTCTTTCACTTATCCTGAAGAAAATTCTTTGAAATTTCTGGAAATTTCACCTGGATATCCAGCTCATTGCTTGCTTTTTGCGTTTTGTTTTTATCCCCTACACTCCTTCACTACTCGCCTGCTCTGCATTCGTTCTTATACGTAGTTTTATGAATAGCTTGACAACTACTTAATCTGCACAACACTGCTTTCGGTGATGTTCGCGTGGTTAAGTTGATTCAAGCCTGAATGTTTCTGACGAAAACAGGGTTATTACACATGCAATTATTTAAAACCAATTTCAAGACCCTGCAAATGCAGAGCACTTGAGATCAGAGTGATCATTAAACAGATAAAAAGAGGTGCGTAATAATGAGTGATGCATTCAAACCTTGATGTATGCTATTTTTGTTCTTTTTCATAGATGATGAAAACGAAGAAAATTCGACCTTTATGGAACAGAACGTTTTGACGAAAGCGAATGCTGTCAACTGCGTTACGAGCCTTATTCGTGAAAAGAAGCTTACCAAATGGGCAACTGTACCTTGCAACTTAAACGTAGACAATGGCGAGAAGGCAAAACCTTCCATTTGCGATATAGCTTTGTCATCAAAGAGAAAAGAATTTGAAAATCTGTGGTTGGACTGCCAAAAAACGGAGGTTCTAATGAAGGTACAGTATATATTTGGAAAGGCAAGATTTCTGCCGGGTGTAGTTGCAGGGTAGTAGCCAAGTTTTAAGGTTTGAGGGCAAAATACATTTTTAGGGGGGAAAGATTTTTATTATGTTGAAAACAAATCTTTCTACGCANAACACAATTTCGGGAGATACAAAAATATTTGGGGGCCACTACCCCCAAATGCCCCCGTGGCNACGGACCTGTGTAGTTAGCAACGTTTTTGCGGTGGTTATGTACAAGGAATAGAGGTAATGAACGGGTTTTAAATGGACTGTTTGGAAAAATATGTCTGTCATATGGAAATCACCGCAATCATGTATTTACCGGCAGAAAGTAGATTCTGTGTTCAAATAACAGCATACTATAGTAGCACGTGACCTTTAGGTGGAAAAATTAGTTTTGTTTTATTTGAAAAGTGTTTTGCCAAAGTTAAGTATTTATTTTCTTGTGAGCGTGAAGTACAACAAAAGATGTGTAAGTCTCCCTCGTGTGAAATGATTGTTGTTCCCCTTTTTTGTCAAATTGCGAGGTTCATTTATATAATTTCGCTTTGCCGAAATGGTTGATCACATTTCTCACCACATGTCTAGTTTTTTATTAATCTTTTTTTGTGCCTCTTTTTCCAACGTTTACCATTTAAAAAATAGGTTTAGCCAGGGAAGGCAAGCCCAAGGGGGTCATGGCCCCTCCCAAATTTCTAGCATATCTTGTCGTTTTGTGCTTTCAGGAGCAGTGTCCGAAACAAAATATTGTTGCTCCTTTAAAGTCAAAAGATTTGGTCCCCCAAAAATTTTGGGCTGGCTACGCTACTGCATTTAATGGTCCTCCCTACAGTACGTCTGGCAACCGACCTGAAGACCGCGTTTTGCTTATGCATCCCGCTGCCCGCTTTGTGCTGCGTCACCTCTTCGTTGCTCTGTAATCGGCGTCAGATTGTAAAGAATTATACGCGAACGTCCCATTTTCCAGTTTTTACTTGTGGCAGCTTGTAATTTGATTTATTCATTTTNGTACTGAGTTTGTTTGCTCTCTCTACTTTTTCTTTAATCTTTCAGCGGTTCACCTGTAAGCATTTGCTATCATATTTCAAAAGTGAATATGCATAGAGTTGTGTGAAATTGATTTGCTATTAAAATATGCGATAGATTCAACTGTGCCACGTTTGGGGAGACTTACTTCTTAAGCCAACAAAACTCTTTTTTTGGTAAAAAATTTACAGTATAGCATAGTCACATTTTGTACACATAAACGTCTGGGTTATTACTTCCTTCAGTTGAAGTCAATCGAAAGAAGTGGCATCTTAATTCAATGACTAGCAAATGAAAGAAAAAATGCAGACAAAATCGAGAGTTTAAGGAAAGCTACATGTGCACAAAACACCTGTACAATGTTACATATTCTTGATGCTCTCGAGAGCATCATGACTACAGCCGAGGGCAATAAGTTTTGTCAAACGGAAAACAATTTTGTTGGTGAAAATTTGTAATGATTTGGTTTTTATTTGTTTTACAGGATTTGGAAGACAGATTTTCCTCCCAACATCGTCTCATTTGCGAACTGAAAGACGACGTAGAAGAGCTCACGTCAGGCAAGACTGCAGCGAAATCTTACGAAAACCAAAAGTGAGTTTGTTCTTGTAATCTTTAACCAATGTTTAATGAGCTGCTTCAAAAAAATCAAACTTGAACAGAATAATGCGGTTGATTTTAGGCACCTTAGGTACAATTTTGAAACAGCTTTCCTTCTATGAAAACAGCCATGGCAATTTCATCGCAAGTATGTCCGCTTTCTAGCTATTCATATGTCCATGTTTTTCAATTTTTTTCAAATGAAATCCGATCTAGTATTAGTGTTCAATGTAGCTGACGAGATTGTCCAGTCATTTAAGAAAGACCCTTGCTGGAATATGAGGGTTCTTCTGATCACTTAAAGTACAGTGTGTCACATTTCCATTCTGGTTCAATCGTCCTAGAAGCAATACATTTGCTCATTGATTACTGTATTTCGCTATGTATGAAATGATAAAGATTTATTGCTTTATTGAAAAGAGATTGTTCCTCTTGTTGCCCGCTAATCGATTGCTGTTGGGATCATGTAACTTCTGAGGATGAGGTTTTGTTTCGACAGAAAGTAAAATAAAGATTTAACGTTCTGGGACAGTTCAATCACAGCTGTCGTTTCTTTGGATGTTTATCACACACTCTGCGTCGACGTTACCGCTTTGCGCAGTTATATCCGTTTCCTTCCTCTGCGTCACAGAGCTGAGCTACTTTGCTAGTTTTCAATTTGCACTGATCTGCTGCTTTTCAGCGAGTTTTAGGCGCATGCCACAGTTTCAAACTCAATGAGTGGAAAGTATTTCAGTAAAAAATATCTTGATCCGTTGCATGTATTATCCAGGATCTGCGTACTTCCAACAGCTTTCTCTGTCTCGAAGAAAAGCTCCCATGCGACCTGCAGCAGATCCATCAACGCCAAAAGAGAATTAAAATTAGATGTTATATTATTATAGTTGCCTTTGCGTAAGTTTGCCGCAATAAAAACATTTCCAGTTCTGTCGCTGTAATAAAATGAGAGCAAGGAGTGGAGAATTAAAGGAACAGAAATCTTAACCGAATTATGCTGTTGCCAAAGAGTGTAAGACTGAGAATCTCCGAAGCATTAATAATTTGTGATTTGTGCAGGTACCGTACTTATGCTATTTCGTCATTGATATAATTCAGTCTTAATCACCGTTCAAAAATGTTTTTAACCCGCACAAAATATAGTTTACTTTTCATAGCCACATATGAAAACGTTGGTGACGTAAAATAGACAAAAAGCACTATTAATTCACATCTCAGCAATACTGTGTGAGAATAATAAACCGCAAAAGTTTTCATTCGTCATTCAGAAATCCGGTGTAATGACTAAAACGTATTTTATATAAGGTGTCAGGTGAAGAGAGAAAACTCACTGGTTATGATGCGCATCTACGAATAAACGCAAAACATTTTAGATGTTGGCAATGGCGCAGACAGGAATTTTGTTCTGGAGGGGCCAGTCACTGACGTCACAGGTGTAGGTGCAGGCAAATTTTGGGGGGTGCAAAAAATTTTTGCCCGAATTTCCCCAAACTTTCCCGAAATTTTTCTGGTTTTCGGGCAACTCTTTGTGCGAATATTTCTTCCCACACAGACCATGAACACCTTCTTTTGGGATGATCTCCAACAAAGGTCATATGATTCTCTACACGTTAGGCGCCAATTTTTCAAATTCAAACAACGCTGGGCGCCAGTTTTGCCCGTATTTTTACGTAGTTTACCCAGATTTTCAGATATTTTGCGAACATTGCCATAGATTTTCACAGATTTTGCCCGGATTTTCAACAAATCGAAACTTTTGGGGTGTGCTTGCATCCCCGCCTCCTACACCGCTGACTGTCAGAGTTCAGTCTTTAGCTATTTTGCACAAAGACCATTGCAATGTCACAGCTCAATTTCTGGTCTATTACAATAGGATATGGCGTCAAATATCTTCTACCAGTCGGCACCTATAAATTGTAGCAAATATTTGCTTTAGCAATGATCACTGTCAAGCAGCTGCTATATAAAAAGTTTTCAATGAAAGCCTAGAGTAGTGAACAGAGAAGCGCCATGTAAGGCGGTCCCCGACCGCCTTACATAGGCCGCGACTTGGACATAGCTGGGCTAGTGTCCGTACTGTTTGCCGACAGCTCAGAGTTTGGGGCACTGGACCACTTGAATATTCATCTGTCATATTCTGCCTTCAAGACTGACAAAAAAGACTTAACTTCAGCTTTCAAAAAATCACCACGGATGACTGGCAACTAGTAATGGTTTACTTGCTAATGACTTTTTAAATTTGCGCTGCGTAATTGTAAGAAGTGTGATATTAACAAAGTTTGTGTGGTGCGCTGACCGTGATTTGCTGTACATTTCAAACTTGAACCCTATATTACTATATACCCGGTATCGCATACCTATACTAGCGAAATAGCAACCATGCAGTGCCGGATTAACCATTAGGCAAACTAGGCACGTGCCTTGAGGCCGCGAAAAAATACAGGCCACTTGTGTCAGGAAAACATGTAAATTTGAGCTATGGAAAACTTAAAATATTTTTGATGAACTTATTGCTGTGAAATTAATCTACAGTATTTATTGTTTAGGGGTGTTCACGGCTGTTTCCCCCTCCAGTAATTCTGTACGATTGATGATGTCTAAAAATAGAACTGCTTGTCTGAAAGTGAGAACTTGGCGGGGTTTAATACAATAGAAATAGAAAGTTTATCTCCCGGGAACGCCAAGAGCCGCCGCCTATGTTTCTTTTTGTAACTGTCTAATCACGTGATGTGCTGTTTATAAGCCGGCGGCCATTGTTTGTGGATCTCATTTACTACGTTTACATGGATAGTTCTCCGTTGTCTCTTTACCGTATGTGGATAGCAAGTGGTCTGTTTCTGAACGTGTTGTGCTGAGTCAGCGCCCTAAACGAGCCAATGCATTGGCCACCTCGACAGGAAGACGTCTCGTTATGAAATGTACGTGGTCTCGTTCACCCGGTACTAGGCTAGCACCTTTCACGGCTAGCATTCAGTATCTTTCTCCAGATATGATATGACTGCACCGTTAACTGTTAGCGTGTTGAGTTCAGTTTCAGAAGTGTAATACCAATATAATTACCATGCAGTCGACAAGGCACGTCGGCGAGGATGGGTAGTGTTTTGCAATAGATACTGTAGCAGTTTAGGCTTTCGGTTGGCAGTGTTAGGATTTCTAATTTTGAAGGCAAGAATCTTAAACAAATGGCAGGGATTTTGTCAGTTTATTTGCTGGTACAAGGAGAAGAATTCTGTCAGTTTATTTGCTGGTACAAGGAACAGTCACAAAAATACAGCAGAAACGAGTCAACAGGCATTGCTCAACATAGTTTCAAATTGTTGCACACAAGTGGTGTCTACACTGCATTCCCAAATACCGAAGTAATTTTTAGAATATACTTATCACTTATGTCTACTAATTGCTCTGGAGAGCGTTCGTTTTCACAGCTTGCTCGAACAAAGAATGTGAAGCGATCTACCATGTGTGAGGACCGCCTTGGTGTACTGGCACTTCTGTGTATTGAAAGAGAGCTGCTACATGAAACTGATTTTAGCTCAGTTATCGATGAATTTGCTACGATAAAATCAAGAAAAGTTACAATGTAATTTATTAGGCACTAATTATTAAGTACATCAAGTAACAGGTTTAGCTTGTACTTCTAATTACTAAATTTTGCTAAGAAATAAATGTTTACTAATAAAGCTTTTCTATTTTTTTATTTACTCTTATTAGTTCAGGCCATACTTGAAATATGCCTTGAGGCCACGAAAGGCCTCATCTGGCACTGCTCAAAAGGGTTATAAATTCCAAGAAAAGATCGCCATGCCATTTGTTCTTTAGAAAAATGTAGGAAAGGCTTTCAAATCTGTTGAAGATCTAAGCCAAATGTGGAACCAAAGTCGCAACAACAAAAGATAGATTTTTGAGGGACAGTGGCTTCCTCAGAAAGTTTCATGGGAGGGGTTTATTCAGTGGCATGTGGTGGTCATTTGTGTTTGGTGTGCGCTGTTTGTGACGTCACAATTTGACATCATACACATTTCCAAATCAACCTTTTGGCGAAGTTTGTTGACAACATATGCATATTTTTCTACATCCACTCCCCTTACTTTATGTGTCATTGCACTGAATATAAACTATTATTACACCACGTTAGGCTATCGGAAGAAAATACACTCAACGCTGAGACACAGCAGTTCATAACTGCAAAGATATCAGACTGAGCGTTAAAACAGGGGAGTAAAACACACCCATCATTGCGTCAGCGCAATTTACAATTAAACTACAAAATGAGACTGCGCTATAATGTCTTGTCGAATACGAACAGTCGAGCATAGAAAAAGTGCGGCTCGACTGGCTGATGCACAACCCCGTTTGAAAGATCGAATCTTGCTAGCTAAACTGCACAAGAATTGAGAATGCGCATAAAGTACACAAGAAAACTTTCGATTTTTTGTTATTTATGGAAGTCCAGCAAACCTTTACAGTAGTTTTCCTTTTTCCCTGCTGAAGCATTATCAAATGCCTGAATGCTTNTATGTTAACAACTGCTGTTTTTGAGCTCGTGCAACAGTTCTATCATGATATACAAATTGGTAATGTAGCTCATGGATCNGNNCAAGCCTCAGGTGACAAAATAAATGCAATGGTTTCGGATAAAGTGAACTATCGCGGAGCACAGTCTTAAACATGCACTGTGGACGAAAGGTCGGCAAAAAGTGGTGAGATAGCTTCTGGACGCAGACGACAACCCGGATTCACACCAAAACCTAAATATTACTTTTTGGCCCATTTACAATATTCCTTGAAATTTGCATGCTGTCGTGGAATATGCCTGTGGTTATTATCCCGTTTCTTGTGTTCAGTGGTGTTCAGTGGTCGCGCGTACGTAATCATTACATGGCGCTTGCTTGGTTGCCGCAATGCTTCGTGTGTGTGGTTATCCGCCGGTATTGCATTATGCGTTGGTTGGTCTGGCGACCGGTCGCAGCTTGGATGCCAGTGTAATGTGTCTTATTTTTTTCTTTTTGAAGGTACTGACCTTTTACTTGTTTTAAGCCACGTTAATAAACTGGCTGTGTTGTGTTTTGCTCATAACAATTAAAATAACTAAAATGGATCAGGAAGGAGAGGTCTCGCTTGCTGCGCTTAAGCCACTAAAGCCGAGGGTATTGGATATAGAGATCAACAGCCAGGCGTCAGAGAAAGAGTGGAAACATTGGAAGAAGACATTTCAGAACTACATAACGGCCTACGAGACTGAAGGCGCGAAACTTGACAAGCTTCAAGTACTGACGAATTTTTTGTGGTATATAAACTGTACGAGTATATTGATGAATGCGAGACCTACGACAGTGCCATAACAGCGCTAGACGGCGTGTTTATCACGGCTGCTAATGAAGTGTTTGCGCGGTACCGGCTTGCTACTACCAGACAGAAACCAGGCGAAAGCATGGACGAATATTTGCAAGAACTCCGGCGGTTGAGTAAGGATTGCAATTTTCGTGCTGTCTCAAAGACCAAACACCGTGACTGCTTCATTCGGGATGCGTTCATTAACGGCATTTTGTCGCATCCCATACGCCAGCGGCTCTTAGAGGAAAGTACGCTGACGATTGACGCTGCCTTTCAAAAGGCTCGATCCTTAGAGATTGCGCGCAGAAAAAAAACTCTGAATCGTACATTTGTTCAGGCCCTTGCACGTCGGCGGCAGCAGCAATCACACAAGGTGAAGCAAAGCGTGCAAGCGACCAAACAATTTCTGTATCTGTGGTGCATAAAATCGAGTCGTGCTTGTTCTGTGGTAGTAAGAAACCGCACATTCATAAAAGGTGTCCTGCACGCTCAGCTGCATGCTACAGGTGCCAGAAAGTCGGTCATTATGCGAAGGTGTGTAGACGTCCGGCGAAGGAAGCACCGAGCAACACATCGGCTTGCATTACTCCTGCTTTGTGTGCGATTCAACAAACCCCGGAATGTTTGGGTTTCGCAGTTGTGGACGTTTTTGTGCAGGGAAAGCAACTGTCTGCATTGATGGACCCTGAAAGTTAGCTGAGCTAATCGCTACATCTGTCCATTCGACCCTCAACTCACAACGTGTCGATGGCCGTGGGTTCATTGCAAGAATCTGTGTTTGGCCGCTGTGTCGTCGAACTAACGTTGAACGGTATTCGGTACCCAAATGTGACCTTAAGGGAGTAATGAAGAATTTGTGCAGCGACGTGTTACTCGGTTTGTGCAGCGACGTGTTACTCGGCCAAGATTTTCAACGACAACATGAACGTGTTGTGTTCGTATACGACGGTACGAAACCGGAACTGGTGGTATCCTCCCAGCGCAAGGAAGCCTGTGCAGTTGCAGCAGCAATTGTGGAATGTCCTCCACTGTTCAATTGTCTTACGTCAGACTGGCGTCCTGGATGCGTGACGTCTCGACGTTATAGTGCAGCAGACACGGCTTACATTGAATCCGAGGTAAAGAAGTTCTTTGCGGAGGGCATAATTAGGGAGAGTAAATCGCCTTGGCGCCCCCAATCACTGTTTGTTACCATCCGGGACACTGGAAAAAAACGCTTGTGCATTGACTACTTGCAAACAGTCAAACTTGTTCACCATTCTCGATGCCTACCCACTACCGAAGATCGAAGATATTATCAACAAGCTGGCGAAATAAAAGGTATTTTCTACCTTTGACCTCAAAAGCGCATATCACCAGTTGAAGTTGCAAGAAGCTGATAAAGCAT
>JGI24158J21664_10002749_pt1 | contig 21649 bp, 17 predicted proteins | sample Ectturendosymbi3_FD_21664 | JGI IMG/M metagenome (IMG submission 21664)
ATAGATGGTGCCCATGAGTAACAAGTCACTGTGATAGTTACCACAAGCGAATTATCGTAGTTCACTTATCCCTATATAATGATAGTGCAACCTAGTAGTAGAGTGAACTCGTCGAGGGAGCTCTATTGCTGCTGGTTGCTTTCCTGTAAGTAAATGCCCCGAATTGCCATCTTTCTCTTGTGCTTCCCTCAGTAGTCCAAGGCGATGCAGTTAACTGCAACACGGTGTACCTCCAGCTGTGGGTTAATTGTGACTGAGTAATCACCACATACTCTCAGCTTAGCTTTCACCCGTCCTGACGGTGGCGCTTTTCTAATTGGCAACACAGGTGTGCCCCAGTCACCAAACATCTCTCGTTATCCCCGCTTCGTATGCTTGAGCGAGATCCTCACGAATCACGAACGGCACAGACCGCGGTTTGCAAAAAACAGGCTTTGCGTCAGACCTGAAATTAATTTCCAACTGGAAATCACGGAGGCAGCCTAACTCTTCTCTGAAGAGCTCAGTATAATTCTCGCAAAGTTTCGCACAAGCTTGCTGCAGACAGAGATCCGGCTTCAGACGGTCAAATACAGCGGACAAGGTACGTGCATTTAGCTAAATCTGCATGCATATATAGCGCTGAAGCGTGTCGGCTGTGATGAATAGCACGGTATCCTGTCTAAAGAAACATTTGGTGTTCTGTATCAGTGATCCTGACAAAATCCAGGCTACTGCTTGACGTAAATACCCTGGGATTGTTTAAAGCAAGGTTGTTTCAAATCTAAATTATAGCAGTTTTTGTTACAATATTGGTTTGTGTAGACAATGGATGGCAGTCAACTTGTGGTGGTGGTTTTGGCATAATTTCTTGTACCTAGATTCAGATTTGTCATTGCCATTGCCAAACACAGATACTTTAACATATCTGATGTGTATTGTCTGTGCTGCATGTGGACTGATTGGGAATTGCAAACTGCGGGCCTGAGGCAGAAACACAAATTGCCTGTAAATGCATTAACTACATTCTAAAACCTGAACTGTCCCTCAATGNTTATTGATACAGTATATCAAAAAAGTTATTGAAAATTACAGTTGTAGACCNGTCTTAAAAATTGCAAACATTGGATTGTTTTGATAACTTTTAAATGTTTGTTCAGTTAGATCCCAGCAACAATGGCGTTTTTGCGAAAGCACATTTGCCCAGTAGAGGTGCAGTGAAAACGTAGGTAAAATTGGGAGTGTTATTTCACTTCTATCGATTTCAAGGATGTTGCAGTGTTTCTAGTAGAAACAGGCTTATGAGGGAAGCAGCATATGTTTCAACTGATGCTCTATACAACTGATATGCACCTGTTTCAGGCAAGGCAGCCTAGAACACAGCATTGTAGATAGGGCTACTCTCAACCAACTGCAAGAAATAAAACCAGTGCCAAGCGTGGAACACAAACAAAAACAATGTCAAATATTTTTCTAATCTGTCAAGCTCTGAAATGTTCACAATCATCCAGTCTTGTTTCCTTGTAGCAATCCTTATTAAACATTTTATACTGATTTTTCAAAAATTTACAGCATCAAGGTACCGAATCTATTGCAATCATCTTCCATATCATACACTGCAGGGTATGTTGAATACACTACAGCCTATACATATTTTGTGTTTCCATCTAAGTGTATTTCCACGATTGGCCCACAGCCAAAATGTAAATATGATCCACGTGGGCATATAAGCAATACGCATTAGACCACTAACAATTACAATGGAGAAGACTTTCAGCACCAGTGACCATGTTTGGCAACGCCAATGACGAATTTTTAACTTGGCCCAAAAATGATGCCAACACCGCCACTACAAGTTGACTGCCATCCATCGTCAACACAAACCAATATTATAACAAAAACAGCCATAATTTAGACGTGGTGCCACCTTGCTTTAAACAATGCCAGGATATTCGTGCCTCACACAAAAAAGCAGTACCCTAGCATTTGTCAGGATTACTGACACAGAACACCAAGTTTTTCTTTAAACAAGATACCATGCTATTCTTCACGGCCGACACGCTTCATCACTATATATGCATGCAGATTTAGCTAAATGCGCGCAGATGTAGCTAAATGCACACAGATATAGCTAAATGCGCGCAGATATAGCTAAATGCACACAGATATAGCTAAATGCACGCAGATATAGCTAAATGCACGCAGATTCAGGTAAATGCACACAGATATAGCTAAATGCGCGCAGATTTAGCTAAATGCACGCAGATACAGGTAAATGCACGCAGATACAGGTAAATGCACGCAGATATAGCTAACTGCGCGCAGATATAGCTAAATATGCACAGATTTAGCTAAATCTGTCAGATATAAGTTTTTTACAAAGGGCGCCCCATAGCACTCCAACTGACAGCTCTGATGAAGCCCAGTTGATGTATTCTGCTATACTGCTGTGCTTGTTTGTATCCAAACACGATATTAATGCAAGCAGGCTGAACTACAGTAACGTGCCCAGCCGTAAATTCAAGTATATTGATTTGTAAATTATCTGCAAGGATTAAAAAAACGTGATTAGCGTTGCTTTCAAAGCACCTCTAGACCCGACTTTTCGGTCTGGCCGTTGCGGTCAGACTATGAAATCTTGCAGAAATTTTACATGTTCACTTTCTAATGCAAACGTGCTTACATAAACGGAAAGGTTTTATTCAATAAAAAAACAAACTTAATCCAAGAGGCAACGGTTAATCAGCATCAACATGTGATTTTCATGATCATCAGCAAGCAAGTTAAAATGATTATCGAGATTTTGCAATTAAATCCAAATGCTTCAAACTCAATTACAATTAACTTTTGATCGCAATCATGTCTCCTCAAAACGGAGTTGGTATAACACCAGCTAGCGTGACACTTCACCTGCCTATATAATAATTTCAATAAACATTGTAATCAATTGTTTATGTACAGCAATGACGTGACCGAAATGTCCCCAGACTGAAGTCCTGTTCCGGATCTTATGACTACATTGGTTTCACACCAAGCTGTCCCCCCACATTTTACAACAAAATTGCGCCCATGAATGGCGGAATGCCTACACTCAAATAAATTTAACCGATTTTGCAGCTTCCCTGATCGAACACCTTTCGTCACTGCTTCTGCAGGTGATGCAAATAACCGGTTTCTGATTGGATTTAGTCGACCTGTAGTACTAATTCAACTGCGATGGAAACAATCGAAACGTGTATCTGTTTCATATATTTCCTGACGTCAGACACGAAATGCATACCACGAGAATAAGTTCGTGTTGACATTGAACATGATGGTTAAGTTTACTGCACCGCACACTTTTAGCTCAATGTTAAAGACAAAGGTAAGTGCGTACAGCGCAGTTGGACAAAGACAAACGCCGTTTGACCAATGTATAAACAACTTGTTGCAAGCCAAAATACAAAATGCTGTAAGTACGTGTGTCGCGCGTTTCTTACAAATACACTACCCGAATCGGGTCCCTAAAACGCTTTAAAAAACCCTGGACCAGGTGTCTAAGCTCGCGCAGCAGTTTTGAGACAATCCAGGTTTTTGGCTGTTTGATAACTGCAAGCAATATGTATACAGGATCACGCAACAAGTACAATTAAAAAAAAATTACTGGAGTTCGCATAGTCCAAACGGTACATTCATACGTACTAATGACGAATCAATTTCCCGTTATTGTCTAGGGACGCTATAAGAGAATTAGTTTATTTTCAAACGAAACGATTCGAAAATAGATTCTTAATATGTATAGTACCTGTTCTGTGTTCACTGCAGCATGATCGAAGCTGGGAAAGGTAAAAGAATGTTTCACGCATATCAGCGCATCAACGAGAAAAAACAATCTCACGCACGTTCGATCATCCGTGAAAATAACGTCTCATTACTAAAACATTTCACTTATACAAGAGATGGCTGCGGTAATCGTTCAAGAAGTTTATTATTTTCGACTTTCGTTTTCTAGACACAAATTAGCAGCCGAGAAGATGAAGCTCGTGCCTTCGCGTTGGAGAAAAATCTGAGACTGCTTGATGAATTTGTTCGGAAAAGAGAAAAAACGGACAACCTTATGATATTACCGCGTGACATATTGAAAGCGGTCGCTAACGAAGAACTCGGACGAGAGCGTTCAAGTACCGTAGGGAACCACGATTCAGCAACAAAGCTCAAACGGCGTGGATTTGCATAAACAGCAAAAATTTGGTGAAACAACATTAGTAATAACGTAATACATAGTAAGTCAAATGGAATCACACTGGGCGTTTCGAAAAACAGTTATCTTTGTTGTCAGCAGTGGTTATTATATCTTTCTCCCTACAAAACAATCTCGTAAATTCGTGTGAAAGCAGAATTTCTGTAGGGCAAGATAAAATCTAGCAAGAATAATAATTATCGCGAACAATTTTCGCCATGACAACAAAATATAGTACTATCTCAGTGCAGGAAGCAGATTTAAAGACAAAGAGGTAAAATCTCCTCGACGGCGAGCAATGAGTTGCATTTCAACCACATTGATAAATGTGCAAACTTCAGTGGGATGCTTCACAATTTTGCTACGGCTGACTCAGTTTATTTTTAAATTTATTTGTATGGCATGTTTTTGCGTACGTTTTTGAAACAATGGCATGTTTTTGTGTCACTTTTTGAAAAAAAGTATGTATGTCTTTGTTTGTGTATATCTTTTTGCAAAAAAATGTTTTTGTGTATCTTTTTGAAAAAAAAAATGTTTTCGCGCATAGCGTCTCCAACTGGAGTTAGATTTTCTGTTTGACGATCATTATCGACATGTGTTAAAAACCTAGAACCAGTTGATCCGCACTTAACGAAAGGTCACCGCCCAAAGGACAGGAAAACAAGTCGATGTCGTGGATCACAAACGTCCACCCACACACCTGTGCTTACAGTAAATATTTCACGGCACTGGCTGAAAAATAGCACTCCTACATTGTAACGCAAATAGAGGTTACAAAGTACAAGTTTTCAAGTCAGCTGAAACGCAGTGGTTATTAAAAATACGGATATAGACAATTTTCTCATTGCAAAAACAACTCCGCAATCTTGATGGTTGAAAAGCTATTGCCATCTTTCTTCCAACACTATCTGGTACGGCTTTGGCTGCTGTACAATGAATCCCACGGATTCATCCAGTGGTGGAGGCGTGTTTCCAATTGTGCGAATGCGAAAATTTTGCACAATCTTAACAAACAGTAAGAAAAACTCATTGCGAGCCAAGCTTTCCCCAAGACAAGAACGTGGACCGATTGAAAACGGAATTATCTTCGGAGAATGCACAAACTCGCCTGCTTCGTTGATGTGGCGATAGAGGTTGAACTTGTGTGGTTCAGGCCAGGTATCCGGATCGTGGTGTGCACCCCATATGTTAGCTCCAAGCTGAAAGAAAACGACGAAACACTCTCAAAACAATGACAAGTTCAGCATCATGTTGCAGGGTTGCCCAAAATTTGAAGAGGGAATGACCAACAGGTATCATGCCTTGTAGGGTAATTGGACGAAAGCCTCAGTACTTGTCCATCAGTTGGGACTATGGCTACAACCGTAAAAACTGTAAGTTTTGTGGTACTGGAAAGTTCCGTTTTGAGATCAAGTAACGGTAAAGCTCACTCAATTTTTGTTTGCTTTGCTAATCCATGTATCCGAGGACGCCGGAACAGCGCAAGGGCGCAGTAAAAGAGTTGATGGCAATGGAAACTTATAAAAAAGAAAAAAATCGTAACCAACTGTGCTTGCCTCTGTTCAGCAACAATGTTGACCTCAAAAATAACAACAGAAATTAGAGAAAACCATTGCGAATTTTCTGTGTGCGCGAATAGCTGCAATAAATTTCTTTTAAGTTGATCTTGATAAAACAGGAAATTACCGATGATACTGCTATGAAAAGGCACCTCCTCCCACGTAGCCCACTTTTTGAAAGGGCAGGGTGAAATGTCCCGCTCTCTGGCGTCCCTGCATGTATCAACCTCATTCCCTTCTTTCTGTTACGCGTGAATACTACCCTAAGGTACTTGGATTTCTCGACCTGCTGCAGTGAATAGCCACGTGTTTGCAGTGCACACCGACTTTAAGAGACGTGAGTCTTTTTAGTGATATCTTTTAATTCCTGCACGCAGCAACAAACCGATCACGTGCATACTGAAGGTCCTGTTCTCGTCTACAAAGGATAAACGATTGACCCTGCAGCTTCCAAAGATGACACCAGAGTCGACTCGACGGTGACTATTTCGAAGCTCCTATTGGAGAGGAGTGATGGCATCACACATCCTTACCAATGTCCAACACACGCGGGCAAGGTTTTCACTTAACTCTGCTGCAACGGACACAAACATCTGAGCATAAGTACAATGACGTAATTAGCCATAACGGGTGGCTGTCATCGCCGTTCTGCAAAACTCCTCAAAGCTGTTCCTAAGGGACCTATGCTGTGGTTTTATAAGGCCCACATCTTGGCATATTCCCAAGATTTCTCGAAAATTCGTTACTGAGTGGAAACTTGGTCTGTGATGTTGAAACCAGGATGAAAACCGCACTGCGTTTCCTCCAGATCATATTCACTTGTTTTTCATCTCCTTTTTTTGAGGAAGCTGAATGAGCGAAATGCCGTGTAGTTAGTGCATTCCACTCTGTATTACATTTTGCGTATGGGGATGATCACTTCAGTTTGCCAAACCTTCGGTTACCTCCCAAATCGTCAGGCCACTTGACACACGAGTTATTCAGGGAATTCCTTTTTTCTTCCAGAATTTCAGTTCGGATTTTATCACAACCCACAACTTTTAATGTCTTGACAACTAAGGAGCCTTCAGCTACAGTGATGGAATTTTCTTCTCAATACGCACAATGACAGCCACTAGTTCCAAAAGATCTTCGAAATACTTTCTCCACCTATCAAGGATATCTTCTTCATTACTTAGGACATTGTTCTGGTCTTTGATGGACCTAGCAGTGTGAGATATATTTTCAGACACACCCACGGTAGATATTAGGGGAGGCGAATGAGACGGTCGTCTTGGATCCTCCCTTTTTTAGAGATCCCGTGCCTCCCCTTTTGGGAGTTTCGCAGTTAGTTTTTGCATTGTTTTGTTAGTAAGTTCGTTTGGGGCCTCTTTCTGTGAGTTTTCCCTCGGGGCCCTAACTTCTAAAAGCAACCTCTGGTTAGGATGGTTGCTCATAATTAGAATATATCCACGGTATGTCCAAAAACGTGCCAAGACTGCATTCTGGACTTTTTCACCACTTGGGCTGCGTACTTCCGCACCTCAACGTATTGTGAATGCAAATGATGTTCGGCTTTGTTCTGGAAGTAGGCTTTGTTGACTGATTTCTTTGCTCGGATTGCATTTTTCGCCTGGTTACACCAAGCGGTTACTTCTGCCATCTGTCGCCACCACACCAAGTCGTTTCTGTCCACATACACACCGTTGTGGACTCTGGAAGCTCTTGGAACAAGGACGATATGTTCTGCATAAATGTTTTTTGCACTCTGCTCCACCAGGGCCTCCCACTTTGAGTGATCTCTTAGCAGCAGCGTAGCTAGCCCAAAATTTGAAGGGGGCCAAAACTCTTAACTTTAGGCTAGCAACAGTATTCTTTATGAGATACCGCCCCTCAAAGCACAAAATTACTATATATTTTAAAAGTTTGGGGGTGCCATGGCCCCATTGGTCCCCCCTTGTGCCTCTTAGTTCGGCACGTTGGTGTAAACCCGTTTGTCTTTTCCAGACGAAATTTGCAAACAATTCGGCGGAGATAGGTCAACACTTCTGTAGCACTTTTGATATGACGGTCCAATACTCACTGAAACAGGTACGTTGAAATAATGCAGAAATACATCAGTACCGTTGACCCAAGGAATCTCAGTACCAGGGGTACTTTGCATTTATTCGTGTTATGAATAAGTGTTCATCATGCAGCATGTGTTGTTACAACACAAGCTTTTCGTTATCATTTATATTAGCATCACCATGTTGACCGATCACATCTTTCCACACACAAGCGTCGTTTCCACGTGTGCATTGGATCTCACAAGGGATTGTTAAATTATTCATTCGCAATGCATTCCTAGTCTCTTCCACAAATTCAGGGCAATGTGCAGGTTGGGTCGTGCATCTGAATTCTGAATCAAACAAAAGGTCTATCAACTTTAGCCTCAACATCCACACCGTCCAAGAGGAATTAATTAAAACAACCCGCCAGCTGGGGTCTTACGAGTATCCCCGCCCAATGCAGCCTGGGCGGACATCCTTGGCTCAATGCCGAAGAGTTACCACTCATTGCCCAGCTCCATAGTGTTAGATCCGCGATGCTAAGCCAAAGAGGTGCCAACAATATAAAAGATATATCGCTCCCTCAACAAGGTTTGTGCTCTACTGCTACGGGTGAATTGTTGTTCTAGTTTCCAATTAGTTCATGCATGGTCTTCAAATACCGCCAAATATAAGCACTCTGCGCTGCCCTCATTCGTCTCCCTAGATGCGTAGCGGGCATAAAGTGATATGTCCACTCATGGATGCCGGTGGGGGAGGCGGTCGTGATTTTTTCGAATGGGAAACTGTCCTTGTTTACTTGCGCGACGACCAACTCACGACGGTATTGATCGTTTTTGCGAATTTTATCTTATGCAAGTACATGTCCAAATTATGTCGTTAGCCAGTGGTCCATAACGTTTTCTCTACCATGCCTCCCTTAGGTAATTGTCCTTTGTTTCAATCCTCCCTGAGTTTAAATAAATAAAGTGGACAGAACGCTTTCCCGTTCAAAAACTTTCCATGTTGTTGAGCGCGTAAAGGCTCGCGACCGCTGGAAATTTATTGACGCTCCCCTGTAGAGGCGTGCCGTTCCGGCTAAGAACCACTGCATTAGACAAACCAGTCGCGCCATTTCCGCAGAGAATTTTGCTGAAACAGGGATTACCACTGAAATGCGTTGCTGCGGACACAATTTTGTACGATAGGCCTTGCATGGTGTCTACTGCAATAGCAGACATGCAGCAATCAGTGCACCTGAAAATTCGAGGCGGTGTATTGCGCTATCATTTTTCTCTTTATGACGGGGCGGGTTGGACGATCCCTTCTGCCTTATAAACTCCTCATTAAAAGCCGTGAGACACACAAGCAGCATAACAATATNTTCTTACTCGGGTGTTGGGTGGGATGACGTAGCCGCCTGCCTTCACTTCGTGGAACGAAGAGTGAAACAACAAGTGGATAGGAGGATAAACTCTCATGACCTCTTGGAGAAAAGCATTGGTCAAAGGCAGTTTGCTTCGGTGCTGAAGCGAAGGCTCGTCATAACCTGAGAAAGCGAAAAGCGGTAAACTCCTGATGGAAGATCTGTTAACTTACAACAGTAGCAACAATAATCAACACGAACAACATAGAGCATTGGTTCTTAACCGGGTTCGTGAATAAATTTCCAGGGGAGCGCGAGTCCTTACGCGACGCGCCCTACAACATGGAAAGTTTGATCATTAAATTTACCAACAAATACATTTGTTTTACAGCTTATTTAAAGTCAGCGTGGCTTGAAACAAATGACAATTACTTAAGGAAGGCGTGTTGCGAAAAGGTTTAAGAACCACTGAAATAGGCTCTGAGACTGCTCTGTTTTACCAAAGAATAGCTTGAATTTTCCAGAAGCGATTACATCTGGTGCAGGTAAAGTTAAACACAACACTGGCAACACAAACAGACACGGCGCAGCAACTGTTTCCATTTTAAGCAACTTACCAACACCGTTGTCGATTTCTTCGCTAATCACCTTTTTGTAGTTCGGAAAGTTCAGTAAAACCGCGATCGCCCAATAAAGGGAAGTGGCAGTGGTTTCAGTACCAGCAGTGAATAAATCCTGGATGTAGGCGACTAGTTGTTCATCCTGCAAACTTTATGAAAAGTCTTTCATCGTCGAATTATAAAAACATGAGGATTTCGGTACATAGTTCCCTGTCCTAATGTGATCAACACACAGTGTGCGTTTCATTTTTGCAATGAACAACAAAGTAGTGAAAACGGTTTGCAGCACATAATCAAACGTTAGCCGTAGCTGTTGAAACCATTTTCGTCACTAATTTCAAGCCTAATGTAAAAAACAACTACCATCAAATAAGGGTAAAGGAAGAGCCTAAGAATGGTGGAGGAAAAGCGCAAAGATGCTTACAAATGAAAAACACTTGTTTCATTGTTCAGCCACTGCCCACGAACTCGACGCAAACAGGACATCACAACTTTTCAGCCCCAAACGACGTTTCTTTGTAGATATACAGTCAAGCATATTTTTCCAGAAAGTTAGCTTGCTGTTGTTTAACTGACATGAAGTACACCAGGTGTTACAGTTTGAAAAATTTAGTAAGTAAAGAAATATTTGTCAGATACTTAGGATGCAGTTTCAAGGAACCAAAATTTAAACTATTTTTAATAAATGAAATTATTTTTTCAAAAAATCGACACATGGGCCACTGCTTTGGGACCCATTTTAAACCACCACTGGAGTGTTAAACCATGATTTGGTTCTGATACTCCTATTTCAATGACAAATTGTTGAGTGAAAAACTAGAAATAGAGCAGAAAAACATAACAATCGACATGGCATTGAATAGAAAATATTACCCAGGTAACTTGCAAGCAAAACCTTCACTTTCCGACTAGATCGGATAATTTTCAACCAGGCAAGACAGTAATAGTAACAGCATGATACGTTACGTGGGGTCTTACACTAAAGCCGCAAGCATCGTTTCCTCCAAACCTTTGTTCGTAGATATATGCATCAATGAAGTCATGAATGGCATTCGAGTCAAAGAAAGCCTTATGCTCATCAACATACGTGCGTATAATTTCTGAAAAAAACTGACAGGTTAAAAAATACATGTCTCTAGCGTAACGTTGTTAACATAATCGACTTCGGCAGCCTTTACTCACCTGATACCCCATTGAACAGTCTGCGAAGCCTTTTAGAGATATTACTAAGAGGAGGAATGAAGGTCAGCCATGGAAAGAACAGCACGAGGAAGAAAGCTCTACGATGCTCGCCATACAAACTGTGCAAAAACAAACTCCCAGCAACAAATAGGTACTTGTGAATTAATAGTGCAAGTATACGGGAAGGGTTGTTCGCAGTGTTCTGTTTAAATCAAAGAATCACATACAGTCAATTTATGTAAGGAATTGCGTAGTTCGCAGCATAACGTTAATTTCAGCTTTGGGTAACCTCTTGCTGCACCGAGAATTGGGTAGAAATTACTGTTTGGACAGACAGTAGGTATATCCGGGTGCTAAAAACTACAATCTTACTGCATTCCCTCCAGCGGCAATATCCATTTGCCAAAAGTTACTCTTGCCAATTATTTTTTTTTTGGCCTGTGTGCCATGCACAAGTACGTTCATGCCGCCTTCAATTGCCATTCTATATCTACTCTGCATTTCTCTTTTTGCGTCCTTGCATTGACAAGGGTTACACTCTTGTTGCAGAAATGCGAAGTAAAGACATTATTGCAAGCGCTATTTGAAGAGAAGTTGAAAAACCAACAATCACACAAAAACTGGTCTGAACAGGTTTATAAATTATTAAGTTACGGGCTGAAGAACTATAAGAAGGTGTGTGTTTCATCTTCTATCCATGCTTGCTTCTTAGGTATATGCCTAATTTGGACATTATAATATTAGAGCAGCCAAAAAGTACTTGGTAACTTCTATTAGGGTTTTACTTATGGCTTTGCTATCAAACCTCTCCGGCCTAAAAAACTTTTCATTGACATCACTTGGCATACTTACAATTTTTTGATATTTTCCAGCATGACTTTCGCTTTGCCTTGACTTGCATGAAAACTTGATCCAAATACCATAACGCCAATGACACTTGCCGAAGTTTCATTTAGCAGTGGCTGAAAAGAAATATTCTTATCGCCTGTTTTTAAAGTCATGTCATGAACATTTAAATTACTCTGAAAGGTACACAAGGGTGTTGAGTGCAGAGAAAACAGAGATTTTTTATTGGTCGCATGCAATGCGACAGATTTATGTGACAACAATTGGCGGCAGGCCGAAGCCTGAACAATGCTGTTTGCCAGGGCGGTTGTGGTGAACGCTCTTGCCCAAGGAGCACTACGGTGAGTCACTCAGTGGCTGTGGATCGGACAAACAATCTTCCAATTGGGAGGCGGACACTCTACCACAGAGCTAATTGCCATCAAACCCAAGAACAAGTTCAAAATTATAAGTTGCAAGAAGGCATGATTTGGTAAGTACCTTTGTTTGTTAAAGACTTCTCCACAATTCAGTAATTAAGTCAGAATGTTTCGTAAATTTCATCAATGTCTCCAGAACACATATTTAGCCTCTTTACATGGTGCATTTCATTGTGGCCTAATTGTGGCTTTTGGTCGATTGTGGCTTTTTATTTGCAGAGTCACGCTTAAGAGAGCCTCACTCTAACGCGTGGCTCAGAAAATAAAAGCCACAATTGCCCAAAAGCAACAATGAAATGTGCCATGTAATGAGGCTAATTGTGACTGACAGTCATTTCCTCTACAGTTGCCTAAATCTTGCTGAAAGTGGTTCAGTTACAAGCATATTCATTACATTTCCGCCTTTCTAGTTCTTAACACAAAATGTCTATCACATTTTAAAAAATGAGCATGATGGAGTGGGTAACTGTGGATGATGTTCAGTGACATTACCTCATGAACAAATATACAGTACATGCTGATCCACTAACTCTGATAAAAAGTACAATAATGAAGTCAACACATGCACAACTGAATGAGCAAAAGGTGATTAAGCTGAACTTTTACATACCAAAATATTAATTGAAGTTCCACAATCTTTTTTGAGGTTTTCTATCAGATTTGATGCTTCTTTGCAAATTATCTTTTCCATGTCTGACTTTTTGAAACCTCCACTGCAAGAAGATATCTTCTCTTGTGCAAACCACGTTAGATTGATTTATTATCATGATTGATTCATAAAGTTAACTCAAAAGAGCTAATGTAGTGGTAAAACACATACAATACTATTGATTTTTCTAACTGCTGGCAATACTGGCAAAAAAGCAAGCAGCCACATGGCAGTGTTCATGGGCAAAGCTAAAGCTACTGCATGTCCAGCAAGCATGCTAGTCAAATGTGATGATTTTAGCAGTCGCCAAAAGAGAAGCTAAAATCTGAATCAAGAACGAGCATGTTTGACAAAAAATGAGGTCAGACTCCCATTTAGCATATACTTCCTGAAACACTCTAAATTAAGTATGAAAGCATATTGATAGTGTCTAACTAACTCAGGGATTCCCAATCTTTCTCTTACCATGTACCCCTTCAGCATTCCGACAGATGAATATGTACCCCTTCAGCATTTCATCAGATAAGCATGTACCCCTTCATCATTTTGACAGATGAACACGTACCCCTACAATTTCTTATGACAAAATATTTTGTCGTGATTATTCACGGATATATTTAACAATAAGTATATAATGATTTTTGAAAATAATATTCACTGATATATGTATAAATACTTAGAAATAAACAATATGTAAATATATTTTTCTCTTCTATTGCCAACCTTAAATGTACCCCTTCAGATAGGAAAATGTACCCCTGGGGGTACATGTAGCCCTGGTTGGGAACTCCTGAACTAACTGCTTTCAGCATAGGGATTTGAATATATTTTTTTATGTTTTAAGGCAGAGAAACACCCTTTCAGTGGATTTTGTTTCAACTGTGGGTAATAAAAATGGATTTGTTTTAATGTTTTCTAGAGAGAGACCGATATATCAGCCTGGCCGAAGGCCGATATTTGGATTTTGCCGATATATCGGTATCAGCCAAAATGGCCAATTTTATTGGCCTCAGTAGGTGTTGACAAAACGCTGTTAGATTCCTCACGCATCCAGACAACTTGTGCAAGGAAGCACAACGAAACAAGTCAAGAAAATTATTCTGCAACAACGCTAGCAGGTGCGTTTTCATAAACAAGCAGACAAGATGAACCATGAGGCACACATTGGCCGTCACAGCCGAAACTAAAGCATAATCATTAATCAGATTAATTAAAAATCATAGCAAAATGTTGAAATTGCTACAATTTAAAAAATTTTAGCTCATAAATCCTGATCTTTGAAGGTTTTGAAAAAAAGGTAAGGCATAGAATACATAATATTTTTGATCATGAAGCAGACAACAAGATTTAAAAACTTTGAAAATATCGGTCCATGAATGGCCAATATATCGGTATCGGCCCAAAAAAGCCATATTGGTCGATCTCTAATGTTTTCCAGATCAAACTCTGAAAGTTGGTGATCGGTTCAGTAACACAAGGGTACAAATCTCATACTTCTGAATGTAAGATTTTGTATCATCAAACCTGAAGGATACATTTCAATGAAAACCTGCACAAGTGCATAACAACATTTCATTTGGACTGCCAAGTGCATCTCAGCACACACCAAACAAGAAATGTGTAAAATAAAACACTTTTATACAAGGGATATATGACATAATGCATATGCTATCTGATTTGATACATTTTCTTTGTAAATATAGGTTGCCACATAAGAATTTTGTCATGCCAGCCAAGCTTTCACAACATTTTCAACAGCAACTGACAACTCAATGACAGCAATGCAGGAATCAAAGCTTGGCCAAGGTAATTGCAAAACATTTTGTAAAATGATATGTGAAATGTGAATGTATGTTTCCTGTATAAAACTGATTACAGTCAATGAACAAAGGCTAGACTACCACACAAAACTGTTTAATGAAATTGTTCATGCAGCAAGGGATTCTGCTTTTGCCCTATTTAAATGCTTTATAATGATGATTTCTCTTTCCACTGACATCAAAGAAGCTCTTTCAAAGACAATATATTTTACAGTTCTCATATACTATAGCAGAAACACAAGGCCAAAATGGAAATGCGATCAATTTTTATCAGGCATCACTGATCAAATTATCACATTAAAACTTAAGTTTTGCCCAAAAAGACATGTAAATTATCTGCTGTAAGTCAACCTACTACACAGACATAGCTTTACCTGTATACTTTGGAAGTGTTGATCTCCAGAAAAATTCCATTCTGTTTTTCACCAGTGTTTTTTATTGATTTTTGCTATTTTTGTTAACAGGTATTTAACACCTTTCCTGCTGGTAGTGTGAGCCTTATTCCCAGGTTTTCAACATGCCTTAGCAACTGCATAACTCGCCAGGTGATTGTGCTAGAGAGCTGTTCAAACCCTCACGACTCGGCAAGTCTTCAAGTATGCAATGAAAAATTTTTTTTTTGGTTTTGGGTTTCAGGTTTTTGTGAGTGACATCATAGGTGGGGTAGGTTTTCGGGCATTTTGGCTCAGGTTACCTACCCTAGGCACAAACCACTAGATGGAAGTATTTTGCTCGAGTTTGTAAAATCTTTTGAGCCTTTGATTGACTTTCTACGGTTCTGGGTTCAAATGTAATGGCCTGAAAACAACAAAATAATTAATTAATCCACTAACTAAACAATTTAATTAATTATTTACCAGAATACCTAGGAAATATTAGTGAGAAGAGCCTTGCTGGCTACACCAACAGGAAAGCAGCCCAGTAGTTGATGAAATCCCTGGTCGTGATTGCACAGAGCCAACAGACTTATATATCACAGGTTGCTGAAAAATGTGAGGTAATATGAGATGTCAGCTAGATAATGTTTGTCTGGCCCTCCTGAGAAAAAAGTGGGTGTGATATGTTTATGAATGAATAACTTTGATTAGGTTGTAGGCATTACCTTCTCAGCGCTTTCAAGCCAAAGCTTCGCTGCTTTTTGTAATCTTCACTGTAATTTCGAAACAAGATCCCTCTTTCCTGCATTAAGTTCTTCAAAAAGCTAGTGACCATTCTTCCAGATGCAATGTTCCCTTGTTTCACATAGACCTGTATATAACATTTATAAAATTTTGAAATGAATTGATTAGCAATATTTCTTTAAAAAAAGCTGTCTTTTTATACTGTTGCTTCTTCTTTTGAGCCAGTTGTTCAAACCACTGCTTGGCCACACCAGATCTCGGGGCAGATTTTGAGCAGCCATTCAGTAGTCTCATCGTCCTGAACTGTCAAGCCATGCAGTCCATGGGGAGGTTTATGGATTGGACATGGGAGGACAACGGTTGTTCTTCTGCACCACACTCACAGGATGCAGAGGAGGCCATATCCCATTTGTACAAGTAGGAGCGGAAATGTCCGACACCGGTGTGGAGGCAGTTAAGCCGGACCCAGGCTCTTCTTGGGAGGGTTATTCTGGGGATGTGGGTGCCAGTGTCGGGGATGAAGATGCGGAGTCTTGTGGGGTTGTCCAGCCACTCTGCATTCCATTGGTGATCCGCCCACTGTGCCGCACATATGTTGTTGTTAGATGAACTGATGAGATGTTGTACAGCGGGTACAAATAGGTGTCTCGAGTTGAGGCGCCATGCGTTTGCCCTCGAAGGACGTGAAAGCACTGAGTAGAGCAGATGTCCAGGCTCCATGGCACAGGGGGCTACAGACAGTGTGGCGACGAAGCTCAGCAGTTTGGATGCCTGCGAGGATTGTAAGGTTGTCTGCTGGTGTAGGCCGGAGACATCCAGTCGCAATTCACACGGCGTCGTTGATGGCGGGGTCAATGAGGCGGGTATGAGCATTGTGGCACCAGACAGGCACACAGTACTCTGCAGTTTAATGCACCAGGGCTAGGGTGGCTATTTGTAGAGTTGTTGCTCCAGAACCCCAACCGGAGCCAGCAAGCCACCTCAATAGCGCCATGCATGATGTCAGCTTCTTGCGAAGTGACTCAGAGTGTCAGCGATACGTGAGTGACCTGTTCAACGTTGTAACACTTTGAGAGCCGGCGTACGATATATTTGTACCTAGATTTCAGTCTAAAAACAGCAGTTTTCGGTTGCCTTACCAATGCCATAGCTCCTCTGCCGATGGCACTAGAGAGCTGTTCAATGGCTCAAACAGATCGGCCAGTCTTCTAGATTGCACTTGAAAAAAAATTTTTGGTTGGGGGTTAAGGATTTTTTGTGAGTGACGTCATAAGTTAAGTAGTTTTGGGGTCATTTTGGTTCATGTTTCTTGGCCTAGGGCCCAACTGCTAGGCCAAAGTATTTCACTGAAGTTTTCATTGGAAACTAGGTTCAAGTCTTTTGAGCCTTTGATAGACTTTCTATCATTTCTGGTTCAAAAGTTATGATCTAAAATAAACAAATTAATTAATTATCTAATTAGTCAAATATTTTTATTAGTTTAGATCATAACTTTTGAACCCGAAACCTTAGCAAGTCATCCAACGTATCAAAAAACTCGGATTGTAGCCTAGTTTCCAATAAAAACTTCAGCAAAATACTACCATCTAACGGTTTAGTGCCCAGGGCCAGGTAAAGTGGGCCAAGGTGGTCAAAAAGTCCTCCACTTATGACGTCACTCACAAAAAATCCACACCCCCAACCAAAAAATTTTTTTTGAGTGCAGACTAGAAGACTTGCCGCGTCTTCTGACACTTCGACCAGGTCCGTAACCCGTAGAGGAGCGGACTAATTCCAGCATAAAGCCACGTGCGTTTCGGTGTTTTTTTTTATCGAAAATCCCCTTTTTCGGCCGGACGTCAAAGTGTTAAGCTCACGTTTAGCTTCCTTGTTCTTAAGATGAAAGCCTGGCGACACTGTTTTTGTAGTGCTAAACTTTAGTTTCCAAGTCTGGAGGCATTCACCTACAGTTGCCATGTCCTTGGTCAGCACTCCTTCCACCACATACCAGTCTCCATCAGCATGCATGATTGCTAGATCGGCAGTATATGCATACTTTCTAGAAACGGTGGTTGGCAGGTCAGAGATGTGTAGGTGTTGAAGGGAAGGGGTGCCAGGACAGATCCCTTGGGACGCCGTTTTTGAGGCGTCGTAACCTGCTTCTTTTGCTGTTTCCAGTGGTGAGGGTGAAGCTGCGATTGCCAACCACCTCCATGATGATGCAGACCGTGTGTCTATCACGCAGCAATTGCAGCAATTTGCAGGTGAGGCCACGCTGTCATACAGTGTCGTTCGTAGGCTGCTGTGAGGTCGACAAACATAGCTCCGGCCTTCTTCTTAGCCAAAAAGCTATCCTCGATGTCCCGTAGCAGAAGGTGACCTGGTCTAAGGTCGACCTCCTGTGTCAAAAGCCATCTGCTCCCGAGGGAGCAATGGGTCGATGATTGGATTGATACGAGCGTATCTCTCGAGCATTTTAAAGGGGGCACACAGCAGAGACATGGGACGGTAGCTCTTTGTGTCCCCCAGTGGCTTTTCTGGCTTAGGGATCGCCAGTATTAGTGCTCTTCTGTAGATCTTTGGAATTTTGAGCTGGAGCATGCAGGAACTGAGGAAGTCGCAAAACCAAGATTTGAGAGCCGACCTGGCGTGGAGTATGAGAAATGGAATCCAATCCCGGAGACTTTCCTGGCTTCAGGTGTCTGGGGCAGCAGCAAGCTTCTCCGGCCTAAAGGGTCCAGAGATACTGTGATCCTCAGGTGTTAGAATCTTCCATTGGTCGGACAGCTCCTTGTTGACCAGCTTGGTAGACTTGCAATCCCTGGTCCTGTGTTCCCCGTTCTTCACAAGTTGCGAGACGATGGAGTTTGCCGAGACAGGGCACTGGCGAAAGGATCGTCCAGACCTGCCAGTATGTTTGTTGATGGTTCTCCACGTCTTACGGCTCGAGTGCGAGAAGTCAATGGAATTGACAGCTTCCTCCTATCGCTCCTGCTTCTTCTGCCCGAGCCGAGATAGTAGGGACGAAGTGACTCTATCAGAGTCAGTCCCCACTGGGGCTCAGTGCATTGTTTGGCAGCAAATAGTAGGCTCTCGCAAAAATCCTGGTATGCCCTCTCAATGTTTGATGTGTCCGGAGGTGGCAATCTCTCAACGGATTCATCTGTGAGAAGGCAAAAAAGCGCTTCCAATCAGCCTCGTGAAAGTTCTAACGCTTCACTGGATCGCTGTGGCCAGGAACCTTGAGCTTTGGTGGCGTTATGAGGGTAGACCGATGTTGTGACTGTGGGAACTTTCCTAGAACACGTCTGTCAGGCAGTTGGCTGTCCTGGCCGAAACTCACAAAAGCCAGGTCTGGGTTGATGCCAACGTTCCATTGATGAGAGAAGAAGCTGGCTGTTTCTTTTGGGTTGATAGAACAGTCCAAGGTTGTTGGATGTTGCCCAGGAGTCCAGGCTCTCGCTGTCAGGAGATGTTTTGTTGTAACCCAAGTTGACATGTTTGCAGTTGAAGTCACCAACATACAGATTGGGGTGTGGGAATGTCGGGATGGCCGTTGGTGTGAATTGTGAGCATGGAGATTTGTAGATGTTAATGATCTTGCATCCTGTGATGTCTACGCACAACCACTCAGTCTTTGATTGTTCTGGAGACTGATCGACCAGTGACCATTCCAACCACTCATGGACAAATGTAGCAAGACTGGCTCTTGCTCAGGACTGACCCAGCTAGTGAAAAGTTGGGAATCACTAGCTTGTCTCAGTTGTGAACTGGGTCTCCTGTAGGACAATGATGAAAGCCTTGTTCTTATAGGCTAGCTGCTCAATGAGAGAGATCTTGTTTGCATTCAGCCCCTCGGTGTTCAGCTGAAGTATGTTGGGTCGTGGGTCATCTTCGGCAGCATTTCTGCTGCCTCGCCCTGAGAAGGATGTTTTATGACCCACCCCATGCCAAACACATCCAAGCACAGGTAGCAGTGGTTGCTCTCGTAGTGACAGGTTTAGCTGACACTGTTGCTAATGACTTGGTAGTGAAAGCAGGCACAAGTATGGTGTAAGAAAGATTTGTGCTTCATTTCGCTGGCAACAATGCATGAAAGAATTACACATAGCTTTAACTCAACTGTTGCGATCGGAAAGTCCGAGTGGCAAGTGCACAAAGCTTCACACTGTGGCAGCAAGCAACAGTAGAGTTCACCTGACAAGATCACTCTATTTTTGCTTGTTCGTGCTACGGGTGTTGTTCTTCGCGCACATTCTGTTTGTGGTGAACCGTGCATTCAGCGCAACGCCAGTGGAGAGGTTGCAACACAACAAAGCATTTTGTTTCCACCCAAATTCAGTGACAAGCACATAGTGATCAAAGTTTTATGCAGAAGCCATATTTCATATTAGAAAAATTCAGAAATATGATAAAAAACAAAAGGAATTTGTAAATGTTTAAAACTGAATAAAAACGCAAGTGAGTAAATCACAAAATACTATTATGAATACTAATTTGATCATGGAAATACACATGAAGTACATTACAGCATGATTTTCAAACACATGCTGTGTGAAAAATCAAAATGCATATATGCACAAGGCCGTAGAAGCAGATAGTAAAGCTTCTATGGGCAATGGGCATGCAAAATCCATGATGATCAAAATATGTCAAAACATGCTTAAATTGGTGAAATAATATCAGTTGTGTCTACAGGTGACTCACATTTATTCAATCACACATACTTTTTTCAAAATTTTGGAACACATTCACAACAGATTAAACTGGAATCAGTGAGCAGTTGAAAAGACACAATTATCCAAAAGTATTAATGCGAATTATAGCCTTATCAATCCACACATCCATCAATTTTGAACAGTAAGTTCCTCTGTCACTGTGGAATTGATATTTAGCAGGTAACAAGAATTTCATCTATATTGAGTCATGATTGATCGCAGGTCATTTTTAATGCAGCAAAGTGCACTAAAGGTATGCTCTGCCTCAAAGATAGTACAGGGCAATGCAAAATACATGTGCAACAAACACATCAAACCCAGAAATAAATTAGCTAAAGTTCAGTTTTCCGCACACAGTTTCAAATTAACATTTGTAATAAGACTGCTTTATTGCTTGCAAAAATTGCAGGATTTCGGTGCGCAACCGTCCCTCAAATTTTGCTCGTGTTAAAACTGGTTACTATGCAAAAAGAACACAAAAAATTAGCTGGAGCGCTGGCCAGAATTGTGGGCAGGCAAGCACACCCGCCCGCTTGTACCCAGTGCCTATGCTCAAGGCTTTATGACCTAGTTCATTCTTGTATGTAACAAAAATCTATTGGACAATCTAATTTCTGATTGAACAGACGGAACATGCACATGCATAGGTAGTACTTTTATACAGGCAATGTGGATTTTAGCTATTCATGGAAGCCATTTTTGGTCACTTACGCCATTTTCCAAATGCTGGTTGATACATTCTTAATGTATTTTTTAGATTTCCAAGCATGATAAACCTGTTTCTGTGAAGGTCAGAATGTATCATATCATATGGTATACGAATGATATCCCATGCTGATCCACACTTATTTGTTACACAAATAATTTTATTGTTCCATTCAAATCTACAGTACTTACAGTACTAAAACTACCTAAGTGGCTTCAACTCTTATAGCCTGATAAGACAACCTAATTCAGCAACCAGAACCTCTGGCACATCATTCATGTTGATGCTTTTCTAATATCATGAAAAACTTGATATGCATGGCAAAATATCTCTTATTTATTCAACACTCCAATCTTGCTTACATTTGCTGAAAAAACATTGTTATAAGTTTAGAGTCAGAAACACTGATGACAAAAATACTTCACACATACAATATCCACTTCAACCTGCTTTTTTT
>JGI24158J21664_10002751_pt1 | contig 21644 bp, 9 predicted proteins | sample Ectturendosymbi3_FD_21664 | JGI IMG/M metagenome (IMG submission 21664)
GAAATACTACCACCTAACGGTTGGTGCCCAGGGCCAGGCAAAGTGGGCCAAGGTGGCCTAAAAGTCCTCCACTTATGACGTCACTCACAGAAAACCCGCACTCCCCAGGCAAAAAAATATTTTTCGAGTGCAATCTACTAGACTGGCCGATCCGTTTGAGCCGTTGAACCGCTCTCTAGCGCAATCGGCGGAGGAGCTAGGGCGTTGGTAAGGAAACCGAAAATTGCTGTTTTTTAGGCCGAAATCAAAGTACGAATATACCGTAGGCCGGCTCTAAGAAAATCATTCCTGGTGTTGTCATGTTTTGCAGTTACATCTGGCAAGAAACTCTGATGTCGCTCCAGCACCTATCGATGAGGAAAGTCGAACTGTTTGATTTGCAAACTTTTCAGCAAAAAAAGTCAAACAGAAGATGATGCAACAATAGATCGTGTCATTCATGGGCAGTGTTTGTATTGTTGTTTATTGACAAAAAATATTTTTTTGTTATTTTCCACCGGTTTTTCAGTCAACACCTCAGATTAAACAACATTCAACAACTGGAAATTAGGAAGCAATAAAAACTGTAAAAACTTTCATTTTGTCGCAAGTTCTGAGTTTACAAAATTTTTGTGGTTTTCAGAATACTAACGGTTTTATTGATTTTGCCAGCCATTGATTTCTAAGCCTGTTTGTGTTCAAAACCAGCCGATTTATCAAGTTTCAGACGAGGTAAGCTGCGAATTTTCTTTAAAGTTAGCTGTGGTTCAATGAGATGCATAAATGCGGCTCTTTATGTACCTGGCTGAAATCAGTGTGTGGTAATCACAGACGGTTCTGCAAAAAATCTGAATTTCACATATCCGATTCGTTTTTGAAAATGCTCTTATTTTTCCCTAAGCAAAAAATGCCTAGATGCTTGGACGAAAAGTTTTGTAATTAAATTTGAGATTTCTGAATTTTCAGTACTGTTTGGTTTTGTAAGTGCTACTTTTGTATTTCCAAATCCAAACTGTTAAATATTACAATGCACGCTTTCAAATGGCTTTTTGTATGCAATCATTTTTCAGATTAAATCAGTAATGGTTTTCAGGGTTGCTTATATTTTGTACACTAAACGACGATTTAAGCAAGCAATTTTGCCTGTTTGGATATTACCTCGCATCTACATTGCAATTCCATGTTAGAATTACAATAAGCGCGTCCCATGTCAACACTTCCATTTACTGTAAGAAACCATAGTTGAACACTGCGAGATGATTGTTTAACCTGGGCGTTGTATTTCTTGCTAAATGACTGATGTAATCTTTGGTGGAAGAGAAGATCTCCTCGTGTTTGAGAGGCTTATTTATATTTTATTCAGTCAATTACTTTAACTTGACAACATAGTTGTTGTTTGATCACGAAATTATAACATTTTCAAAATTCAAATTTTGAATTAACATTGGAAAGTAACAAAAATATTTTATTGTGAATATTCAAAGCTTAAACGTCCAAAAACGAAGGCGAAAAGGATGTTTGATTTTTGTTTTGGAAAAAAATCCCAAACTCACAATTTTTTGTACTTATCCTGTTACATAAATTACTCAACTGTGCCTTTTAACCAAGGTGACTATTACATGTGAGACGGTCATGTAAATTTTTTTTCTTCAGTGCTTCGCAAAAACTAACAAACTTTATGTCGTTTGTCGCATCGCATCGTTAAATAAGTGAGAGCAGTGTTTCTCGAAAGGGTACGCGTGTCCCTTGACAAGCAAAGTTGCTCCAAGGGGTACAAGATTTTTTAAGTGTCTTCACTAACAAATTTTAGCGTACAAGTACAATAATCATAGGTACATTTCTAAATATTGTAATTGCAATCAAGCGGTACTTGGTAGACAAAATATTGCCCAAAGGGTGCATCACTAAAAAAGGTTGAGAACCACTGGGTTAGAAAATACAGTATGATCTGTATAACGCTCATTCTATTAAGTGATGTAATCACGTGTAGTTTCTAGAAGTTAGTCTCCCTGTGAGGATCGCACTGTCCTTTCTTAGAAGGAATTTGAAATTTTATCAATGTTCATTTGCAAGTCTGTCATGTGGCTCTTCTCAACATCAGCACGGCCTTTATATTGAGTAGGAGCCCCATTCCGTGCTGTTTTGATTCGACATTTCAATTAACGTAAATTCATCTTCAAAGATTTATGGTAAACACTTGGGAAAAAAACTAAAACAAAAACAAGAATAGAAAAATAAAGACAAACGTGATAGTAGTTAAACTGTGCATTAAATGGTTATAATGTGTTAACACTAAATTGTGGATCAACGTCAGGGTTGACGTCCAGCTGCTGAACCTGTGTTACAGACAAGTTGGTAACAGAATACCTATTAATTACCCATTGTAGATCAAAACCATTGTACATCAGTGGTTCTCAATATGTGGTACGTGTACCATTAGTGGTATACGAGCGCTTTCCAGGTAGTACGCGAGACGTTTCCAGGTCATATATGAACTTTGGTGCAGGGCCTACGAGAGGGGGATACAAGAAGTACGAAGTACATCGTACCCGGGACAAGAAGATACTGGGTCCCAGGAGGTTGAAAGCTCCCACCTATGTTTTTCTGTAAGTAAGCCCAACGCTCAACATTACTGATGTAAGCCAGTTTTCATTAGCATGGTGACTGTTTTTTCTGTATTCTGATTACTCTACAAGCTTTGACGAGGGGCCCAGAAGCTAGGGGGCTCAGAATTGGTCTTCGTACCACCTGGTAAAATTTTTCTCAGAGACCCTGCGTTGGTTTCAGATGAACAAACACATTAAATAGTATAGCTAATACCTATACATTTCTGGCTAAGCACGGCATCTACCTACCCGACGCTAGCTCGCGCCCGTAACACTGCTCCACACATACGTTATTCATCACTACAGGAGTTTTCGGCCTTGAAGGCCATTAAGACCAAGAGTTAGAAATCATCTTGCTGCACCTGCAATTTCTGATGTGTTGTGAGCTAAGCTGTGTCCTGCAAAAAAACGCTGCAGCCTCCATATTAAATTAATTTTGTTGAATCCTTTGTATGGTTCACTAATCATACGCATATTTGAACAAATTGATGCCTTCGGGAATAGGTGGTACGCAGCTACAGTAGAAAAGCAGCAAGTATTACGCGATCGGGAAACGGTTGAGAACCACTGGTGTTTGCTGAAGATTACTGGAATGGGGGTAATATTGTTCAACACTTCCTTCAGGAAATCTTGTCTAAAAATTTTAAAGTATTGCAAAGAATTAGGCACTGATACACGAAAACTTGCTTTCAGTTGCGCTGCATTGACAGGATCACCTACCTGAAAATTCTGTTCCAGCTAAAGATACACTGTATAATAACTTCACTGCAATTTACATGTTGTTCATAGAACAATGCACCGGAGTAAAAAAGCAGGCCTCAATCGGTTATTCTATTTAATGACCAGAAATATGATGAAATCTTTCAAACTATCGCGCAATCAGCCTACATCACTTAACAACTTAATTGTAAGTGCCAAGGAACTAGGGAATGACATCAAAAGAAATAAACTTCTTTCATTGGAGATGCTGCAATCAGGAAAACCACCAGAGTCCCATGGTTGTGGACCATCATTTTCTAAGCCATTAACGATCGCGCGCGCCAATAAATGGCGCGAGGTTTTTGATCATAACTGGCCAGCCGCTATAGCTAGAGAGTTGTTCAAACCCTCTACGGATGCGCCAAGCCTTCTTTGTTCTATTAAAAAAAATATGTTTTGATTTGGGCGAGGGGTTCGCCTGGGAGAGGCTCGCAAAGTGGGGGTGTTTTTGTTTTTTTGACCAATTTGACGGGCCCTGGACACCAATCCAATAGGCCAAAATTTTGGCTCAAACTTTTTGTGGAAACTAGATGATCTCCCGCGTCGATAGAGCCCTTGATTGACTTTCTAGCATGTTTGGAACCAAAGTTATGGCCCAAAAAATCATTTTACCCCCAAAATCAGAAAATGCATGAGTCTCCCACTGGCGGCTACTGTAGCTCGCGATAACCCGCGATACCACCACGCTAGAAGATGCTAGCGAGCTATACGAGCCCTCAAAAGACTCAGGAAGTCTTCTAGTTTGCACTGAAAAAAAAACATTTTAGATTTGGGTTCGGGGTTTTCGGTGGGTGGGGTTAGAAAAAAGGTAGTTTTGGCTTTTTTTGGTTGTTTCGTTATGACGTCATCACCTCCACAAAGGGCCAAAATTTTGGCTCAAAATTTGGTTGTATTCTAGGCTGGAACATGGAGCTTTAGAGGCCTAGATCGACTTCCTAGCGTTTCTGGTGCCCAAGTAGGTGCTAAAAGACCCCAAATCGTTCTAACCCATTGCATTCCACCAAGATTCCTTTTTATATTGTATGCCATTTTTTCGACGTATTTGCTTTGTTCCTTCTGTGACATTCGTCGAGTGTATAAAGATGAGGTAGAAATGTTGAATGCAAAACATATATTTTCTTTTAGCCGCTTTCTGGTTCACCATACAAATCTGCACAGGCCCTGTGAATCGTTTACCGAAATGCATGATAGTTTACTGCGCAACATCGAACGACATTTGGAACTTCATCCCACAAGAAAGTTTATCAAATTCCTCATAGTGACGTATCATGCTGGCTGCTGGGGCTGCTGATTGTTTCATTTTAATCTGTTCGCTGCGGCGTTGGATCGCTTGCTTTCTCTTTGTTTCTCTGACTATGCAACGTAATATAAACAGCAGCGTGTTTTGAATTATATCATTCTCCTTTCCACTTTTATTTTATGTTAGACTTTGCAGACATTTTCATGGCCTCTATTCTTTACCTTGTGTCGCTCAGTGCTGCAACAAAGTCGTGGTAAATAAAAGTAACTGTGCCGATTACAACTGGTCAGAAGATCAGTGCAACTTCACAGTTTGTCGTGAGAAAAAATGTGAGGCAATGGAAAGGTTTCCTTTATATATTTTTGATGTGCAGTACGTAGAGTGCATACAGAGTAATTCAAACAGAAAAATGGAATGATATGTTTTAAAATCATCTAGAACTAAAGCCGTCGAGTAACAAACAATGTAATGTTACCAAAAAAGGATAATATCTCATTTTAATTGTTATAATATGTGTTTTCTCAAGATGCACATACAACTTGAAATGGCGCTCCCTCATTGACGTTTTTATTTTTCTAAATTTCATTTTCACATTAATACAGATTTTAAATCTATATTTTTTTAACTTTGCGGTGCGCATCGCTTGTGCAATCGACATGATATGGTCAACACTAACTGGTCTATTGTAATACCTCAAACCGGATCTTTTTTTCTTTCAGCAAGTAACAAGTTAAGGCATGGAGCCTAGATATACCAATAGCACAATTTAAGAGCGTTTTTGGAAAAATATCATGTGTAGTGCATTTTGTTTTATTGTATTCCATTTTGCAACAAAACCGCAAACATTAAAAAACTTAAGATTTCTGGCCTAAAATATGATTGTTCATAGAGTGTACCTTACCTATAAACCTATAAAGAACGTTCCGAAAATTCCATCATAAAATGCAGAAACTCCAAAGCATTTCTTTAATCGAACGTTACAACAATGGTTTAAGGAAATAAAAGCTATCCATTCGTAGTTCAAACTTTAACCAACTGTTGAAAATTAGGAAATACTAGACTTTTCTTGCTTTTTAGTACGCAAAAGCCTTCACCAATCACATGGAAAATTAAATGGAAGATCATAACTACAGGTACATTTTCGTGTAATGCACTGAAAACATCATCGTTCATTTTCGGTTCATTCGTTCTCATAGCCGCTTTTCACCTGTGGAGTGTTGCGGGCAAACGAATTACCCCTATTTTTTATTATAATGTCTGGATATATCAGACCAAAGCTTGTCTGGACCAACACAGCTAGTATTTTCCATTCGAGGAGAGAAGTGGCTCGACATTCAGGGCTTTACGAATTTCACAGCCGAGCAGTTTGTTACGAAGTGTCGCACCGTGAACTCTTCGCAAAAATCCCACCCCTGCCGCTTGTAATTGAGATAGTATGCGTTCAGTCATTACACAAAATTAATGCCATAAGTGAGAATAAGAGCAAACACCAATTTAAAGTTTGACAGCTTTACGGTGTTTGAAAGCTCCCTTTTCGTGAACAAAGAATGGTAATGCTCAGACAGAATTACATTTGCTTTCCGGGTGCGTGTATCAGTGTCCTTTTCTCCGCCTTCCGCCACTCGTGAATACCACCCCAGCGTACTTAAAACGTGTACGTGCTGTCGTGTATTGCCGCTTACTTGCAGCATAAGCCTACGCTGTCTTGGGTTTCTGGAGACAAATATTACCTTCGTCTTTTTAGTGCTGATTTCCATACCCGCTTGGTCGTAGGTGAGTGGCCAGAACGCACACCCTTGTGGGAGTCCAACACCCATAATGAACCGTTGTGATTTATCTCTGCCTATACGGACAAACGTTTGAGTATGAATTCAGTGATGTGACACCCAGTAACAGGCGGCCGTCAACAACGAACTCACACAACACACCCCAAAGCTTGTCCCGAGCGATCCGGTCATTTGCTTTCTCGAGATAGACAAAACATGTGTGGACGTCTTTCGCATATTCCCAAGATTTCTCGAAAATTTTTTGGAGAGTGAAAATTTGGTCTGCAGTGATAGGGCTGGGACGAAAACTGCACTGGGTATCATCCAATTTTGGTTCACTTATTTCGTGGCATCTTTTTTAAAGCACTTTTCCAGGGGGCTAAGGAAAGAGATGCCCTGGCAGATATTGCATTCATTCCTGTTTCCCTTTTTGTGTATGAGGATGAGCACCCCAGTTTACCAATTTCCGGTGCCCTCCCAGAACACCAGGCCACTTAACATACATGAGGAAGCCCCAATGAACCCAAACTTCAAGGTTTTGAACATTTCAAGCCGGACTTCATCACAGCCTGCAGCCTCCCCAGCCCTCAGTGTTTTGACAGCTAGGAAGACGTCAACTGCAGTGATTTCATTTTCCTCCCCCAAACGAACTTCGTGTTTGTCCGATGGTGTGATAGTGTCTCGGTTCAAAATCTCTTTGGAATACTCTCTCCAACAACCAAGGATGCCATCTTTGCTGAGTAATCAGCATTTTTGTCTTTGATGGATTTAGCATTATGATATATTTTGCCACGAAGACGCCGGATGAATTGACAGAACATTTTCCTGGCTTGACAGTAATTGGAATCCAGTTTATGTCCGAAATTCTCCCAAGTTTGCGTTTTGGAATTTTCAACCGTACGTGCAGCGGAATTTTCCGCCGCTTGGCTACACCAATGAGTTGCTTTTTTGCCAATATTCGCCACACCAAGTCGTTTATGTCCGCGTACGTGAGCAGCATATGAAGCTGCCGCTCTACCTCAGCGCTCGTTCGTCCGGGAGAACTCGGAACTAGGACGATGTGCTGTCTAGAAAAGTGTTTTTTACGTCTTTGTACGCCAGGACCTCCCAATTTATTTAGGTAAAACGTATTGGTCCTGCACGTTTGTGTACTTGCGATCCTGTTGGTTTTTCAAGACGTAATTTTCAGACCACCAGATGGCGATTGCTCGACGGTTCTGCGCCTCCTTTGACAACACAAACAACGTCGATTAAATTAAACCGGAAACATCTAGCATGTCTGCACGATGTGACGAAACCATGTTTTGTTTCCGTTTAAGTTTAGGACATTGAGAAATGAAACTGTTGTAAAAATGTCCTGTCTAAACTTCTAAACTGATTCGAATAAATTGATGTTGCAAAACCAAGATTGTACCAGATATGGCAGTCCTAATATTGAACTAATATGTACACTACCACCAAAATATTTGAAAAGAAAAACTTTTATTTTGTGTAAACGTTTAAGCGGAACTCAAAAAAAATATAGATTTGCTTACACAGAAAGCAACAAATAAACACTAAATTAACTAGAAGCAAACACAGTTGATATAACACTTTTAAATAACTTAAAAAATAAGTAGAAAGCCATGAGGTGATGTTCATATATTACCTCAATCTATTCCACTAATTTTGCCTAAACCACCGGTTACGTCTTTCAAACATGTTTAGTTTCATTTTCAAACCACAAATAAGGTTTGACTATTTAGGCAATAAATCTGGCAGAAAAGAGTATTTTGTATATATCTGCACCAAAAGCTGGTAATATAGTCAGGATTCACAAAAACAGAAATACTTGGACTAGAAGGTTTTAAGAAGCAAAGCAGATGAGGTTTTGTGGCTAATGTGAAGTTTCAGATACGTATATGACGATAACCATTTACAAAAGTTGCGCCACACTGAACCGGCACACGCATACAAATGAACAAAACGTTAATGACAAAGCATATATCTTAACAGCGATCTTCTTAGAGTCTATGCTATGGACGGTAAGATTATTAAGTTGAATGTAAGAAAAAACTTGCATAGGATTTTATTCGAGAAAGCCATAAAAGGCAACTATTCCGTGAAAAAGGTATCGGTTTTAGAATTAATGCCTGAAATAGGCTATCAAGTTGAAATAAATAAATATTGTGGGAGTGGTTTGGTTGTGTTTTTGAACCTTGTGGAAAAAATGCATTTCCTATAATTTCTTTGAACTTTTCTTAACAGTCTGTAAATTTTTTGATATAATTAGTTCTCTTAGCCATTGCTTTCAAACTGGAAAGCATGATAGCTTTCACAACCGGTATTTACTTTTTGCTGCTAAGAACTCATTCAAACACGTATGCGCTTCGAATGACTAAAGATGTGGTGACGTCAGATGAAAACAGAATTGTAGAAACTTCATTCACATGTATCCTTCAGCGTCGAGGAGCTGCTCAATCCGCCGATCGTATTTCACATATTTTTGGCCCGTTACTCTTCTGGTCGTGAAGATGTTATCGGAATAGGTGGAATAAGAAGATCGGAAGAAGACCTGCAAGGTAGCAATCATCAGGGAAGGTCAAGTTCATTCCGTAATTGAATAAATATAATTCTCCTCTGCGGATGCTCAACGGCCCTTGCATTGATTGCAATTACGAAGCTTGATTCCAAGAAAAAAGCTCGTTTCGCGCCAGTGTTTTCGAAGCAAAGGACGTTAGAATAAGAAATAAAGCACCAAATTAACGAATGGAAAATACAACTTCACTACAAAACGTTTACGCCACTAAAGTTATCACTGAGGCTGAGGTCATGATGAAAGAACATACTGTGATTAGCGCCGGACTACCATGGACGTGCATGGATCTGCGGTTGATCACACCTGATTATCTTATGTCAGCGTATGCAATCTGGTTCATGTAATTATAGTTACAGTGAGACATCATACATTACTCGACGCTTGAGATCTTTGCCAATTTGACTGAAGTGTTTTGAGAATATCAGCACATAATGATTTCAATGAATTTACAGCATGTGGAGAGAGTTCATGAGAACGGGCGTTTAGAAGACGTTTTGTCGTTATTCCCAATTTCACTTGAAAACTGCTGATTTTAAGTATTAAAATTTTTGAAGCAAAGCATGAAATATTCTATGATGACAAATTACGAATAAGATAGACTCCATTCAACAAAAATATGTTGCTGAATTATGTTTCACATCAGTTATGCTTTTCACACTTCAAAATATATGTTTTTCTTTTTTTTTTGTACAAAACAAAGTGACGAAGGTTGAAAAGTCTAGATGAAACCTTTTGCTGAATATGGTAAACGGAATGCAACATATTTTCTGGCAAGATCAGGAGGCAAGAGTTTGCTTTGCAAAATATTTTCGCAAAAATTTTAATGTTTTTGCAACAAATCGTTACCTGACTCATTCCACATATTTCCGACTCAAGCAGTGCGACGAGGTCGGCCACAGTTCCTCTAAGGGATTGACATCTTGACAAGACACGGTCTTCTTCAAGGAATGTAAGGATATGTTCGGAATTGAAGATTTGAAGCGGAATGCTGCGAACGAGAAATATAGATTGTGCAAATACGTTGCGTTTGGTTCAGAAGACAAATGATACAACGATTCCCGTATGGCGAAATATGCAGACCGCTAGTCGTGCTAAACAAAGCTTTTAGAGCTATCCTAAACAACACCTTCGAACATTTGAGCATTATTAAGAAACCAAAACATTTGCAGAACCGTCACATCTCTTGTAAAAAAGTGGCAGTGTTTTAATAAACCAGCTTTTCTTTTCGTGGTTTGAGTAGGTCTCAGATTCTAGGAACAAGTTAGTTTGATGTTCAGTTAAAGTTTTGAAAACAATTAAGGTAAAATATGTGTACAGCACTTTGGGTGTATGACGGTGAAATTTTTTCCGTGATATACTCATAATCTACCTCATTATATTTTCCTTCATTAATGCGGAAAAAATGTTTGAAAGCTTTGTTGCGTGTGAGGTTTCATTGATGTAAAATTGCGCTACCTGACGTTTAGCAAATATCATCACAAAGTGCTGTTAGGCAAGAATGTTGTTTATATTTGTAATGCAATCACAATGGCTTGTGCGTGGTATCACATTGACATAAGTTTAGAGGTTCTTATTTGAAACATCTATCAAGAACTGTTGCAAAATATATTCTAGGCTAGTTGAGCTTATTACCTAAGATCATTTTTCAAGCTATTCATGAACCATGGCAGTGTCGAACTTGGAGCAGAAACATATAGCGTCATTGTTTCATTGTCACGGAAAGTTGTCACGTTCTTATTCATGTACAAGTAAACAAGCTTGGTCAGTTTAGCAGGATTGATGCTTTTCACCTTGTTGCACATCGCTTGAATGGCTGGTTTCAATGGATTGTCTGAAATTGAAACAAAAACGACAGATTGCAAATCTGAATATTTACTTTTCTGCTGAATTCTTCAGAATTGCTGTGGAAAACAAATTGTTATTTATATGAGACGTTAATGGCATGTTACATTCGTCATAGGCCTCTTAAAATAGCAGTCAAACAGTCACGCCCTTGAGAACTGTTTGGATAAGCATCTCCGTTGACAACGTTGCAGACTTTATTGAAATATGGTGGGAATCGGATGCTCGTTCGTGAAACCACTGCTCACATAAACAGTCACGCTAACGTGGAAGTGCAATGCTCTGAAGCAGTCAGTTTCACGTGCGTTTGATAACAATCTTTTTTACCTGTCAATTATTCGAATTTCACAACATTATTTGAAAAACGATGTTCGACAAAGATTTACAATTGTTTGAGGTTTTAGGTTTCAAGTTTTCAGAGAAACTCTCATTTTCATAAAGTATTTAAGAACCACTTTTTACGTCTTCACATATATCAAGTTTTTCTATCGCTTTGGACAAGTTTTCTTTCGCTTTGGATTGCTGGAGGCGAGGGCCAAATACCAATTTAATGCTATCTAACGCCTTCTGCATGGCATGGTTACTGTGTATCTTGAAGCCTTCACGGCCAAGATTGTTTAAAATTATCCTTCAGGATGTTTTGCACCCTCGAGCCTAATAAGGCAATAGTGTTGGGCAAAAAAAACTATTTAGCGATGAAAATCGCACATTTATCTAAGTCTGCAAAGCAAAAGGCAAACGTGTGGGAGTCACATGGATTTTTGCAAGATGTCATAGCAGCCACCATTGTCTTTTCAAATTTACCAAGGAAAGTTTTGCTTGAATCTCAGAAGCGCAGCTTTTGTTGTTTGTTGAGTCTCAAGAGACATTTGTCAAAAACCAGGACGTTCAAGATATTGTTGTACAAGAGAGTAAAACACATGTGAGCACGTAAGAACTGAAAGTTTCGAGGAACTCATTGTAGTTTTGCGATTCCACGAAGTTCCCTACCATAGCTGAAGCATCAACCTAGCTGTTGCAGTAGAACGGGTCAGTCCCACCTAATCAACCTGACGTGTCGAGACTGTGAAGCAAAGCAAAGCGAAATAAAGGTTCTCACCACTTTGTCCGTTAATAACTCTTCCGGTTTAATAGGCTTTGCAGACATCTCATTACTAATACAATGATTAAGACCTAGTTTCAAATATCTATTGCAACGTTTCTTCTTGAGGGGCGCGTAACCTTTATTAGGACATACCAGGTGTCCGTGGCCCACACATGTTGATGGAACGCCTGTACGGAATAATTGGCGAATAACAGCGCAAACACACGACTACCAGTTGCCGTTGGCAGGCTACCATGTGAACCGTTATTACACTGTTCGCAAGCAAGTGGTTTGCATTGAGCCACGAATAGAAATTGGCTGAAATCACGCATGAATAATGTATAAAACATTAAATCACAAATGTATCCAGTATAAGTGGCTCTCTGTCCAATGACGATCGTAGTGCTTGAACTGCACATCAATAAATGATCCAAAAACATAAATGATTGATATTTATGCGGCTTCCAAGTAGAATATTCATATTTTTAACAATGATGCTAAGTTTGCAACGGGAACTAGGGAAGAACAACATTAGAACACTTTTCTGACTTAATAAACGTAAGAATTTTGGCTTATTTTTGATAAAGTAGTGAAACAAATATTTGCCTCCTTTATGTTCGTCAGATCAATCGATATTGTGATGGTACTCACCGCCACGCTGAGGATTTCCCTTTTGTGTGCACATAAACTGGTAAAAGTCTACTTTGTCATATCGCCAGTGCAATGAAATGTACTTTCCGCCAGAAAACATTTTCTCTATGAAGAGCTTTGCCAGCTCCTATGAAAAACAATTGCAGCGAACCTTGTTTAATTTCAAGATATAATATTATTGTGAAATTTAATGTAACTGCGTTATTACAAAGATTGAAAGCTATATGAATAAAATGAAACCACGGATGAGGTTCTGTTACGTTCTTCAGCAGTCAAATGCAGTATAACATAATGATGAAGGGGATGGAAGTAACGCAATAGATATCGCAAAGTATTTCTTCTTAATGTTTAGGCTGAGGACGTTTTGGTATTTCAAGTTAACAATAAACTGTGCTCTGCATATTTCCTATTACTTGATTTAATCTCGTGATGAAGCAAAAAAATTCGATTCACTCAAAAGCATCATAACACGAAGTGCGATGTGATTCTTAATTTTTAGATTTTTGTAAAGAAAACGTGGAGTTTCTTGTTTGAGACAATTTCACGCTTTTAAATTAATTTCTGGGAAGACCGGCGCATGCATTTGTTTATACAGCAAACAAACTGAGTTCGCCAGAAAGAAGCTTGCCAATCGGCGAAAACCTCTGGGGAAGCAACCATCCATTTTGCATTAGTTGCAAACGTACAGCATGAAAGTGTGCAACTATAAATCAACATAAAATGAGGTGTTACCCGAACATAGGGAGGAGGTTGAGTCAGTTGCATGATCATTCCATTTAGAGCCCAGTCGGAGATATTGGTTGAGTTGCGAAAGTCTTGGTGTATGTTCAAATTTCGAACTATAGCCTCAGTCTGCGAAGAAAACGCGTACATGTTTTCTGAAGGTATTTTAAGGGTTTTGCGTGATTTTCATTGCTAAAATGGCTTTATCCATACAAATTGGCACAACATCCACGTTCATTATAAGCAGATGGAGTTTCACGAAGATAAAGTAACATTGTGATATCCTTCTGTTGCTTTATTTTCTTGACACTTCAACTTTGCTGTAGACACACATAGCTGCAAAAATGAATTTAAGATCTATATGAAATTTTGTCGTTCCACAAGAATCTTGGCTTGGTACGTAGTGAATCACAAACTAGACGTACACAGTGAATAACAGTATTTGTAGCAATCTGCTGAGGATTCTACAGCTTAACATTCGTTTGGAAACATTCTGCCCTCTGCGAGGTCACCTGATGAGTTCATTCACAAAACCAAACAGGTTTTCCACGTCATTAAATCGGTAAGGAACAAGGTGTGCTGATGCTGTCATGCAGTCACCATGCTCGAATGACTGACATTTTGACATTGTGTAAACAAACTAAAATATCTTACGTTTCTTTAGAAGTGGTGCTTGGGGCATGAATTGAAGCATCGCAGTTTTTTTTGTGAATTTGCATTTAAACTATTTTCGGATAAGCAATATACAAAGATGTAGCGGTTCAAATTAAATATTATGTCAAATACGTTTTTGTACACGAAACTTTGAGTTTCAAAATGCTCCCAGGAAATAAACTGGCAGCACTGATTGCAAACACGCAGTCTCAGTTCAAAGATAATCTTCATCAAACAAATCAGCATTCACTACTAATGCAATTTACAGCACTATATATTTTACTATGACGTAAATCACAACGCAGAATGATTTGGTTTGAGTGTCACAAAAAGTTTTTGTCGACAAAATACAGCCGCAGAGAAAATGTCCAAGACTTCAGGACATTTTTCATTTTTCACAAAAATTTGCAGAAGTGGATCAAAAGGGTTTTGTTCAACAGTTTTGTCAAACTTTCAACCTGACTGCAGGGACTTTCTTGCGTTTTTTCAAATCTTGTTTTTCTGCATGGGAGTCGAAAAACAAACAATATATTCCATCAAAAAAAACCGCTGTATCAAAACATGTTTTGTTTTAAAAATAATTTTTGCCGAGAACGTGGAAAAAGCAGATATATTAAAACAATTTACTTTTTCAATTTTGTTCTCCTACCCTAGCAAAAGAGGCTTCGAAAAATGTTGCACTAGTTTTCATTGAGGGAACTGTTTTTTTTACTGCATCCTAAATGTCCAGTAACAACTTTTGCGATTTTCATTATTTTTGAAAATGTTTTGCTCAGTTTCACTTGGCTGGCTGATGCTACCCTTGAAAGGGAAAGAAAAAACTGCATTTTTTCTTTCACTCTACAGTCTTACCTTTGGGCCCAGTTTTGGAAAGTCCACCTCTCGGAATGGAAGAGCGTAGAAGGCACACGATAAAGTGGAGTTAAATTTTGCTAAGATGCTTTTTCGATCGCTTTGGACACGATATCTGTTTGAGGTGGGGTAATAAGGCACTTTCAACAACTTGTCTAAAGGCGTAACGATGCTGGTGGTGTTTGTGGTCTGTTGACAAAATGAAAACAAAACACATCATCACAAAATGCATAATGTCTTACTAATGAGTTTCAAACCAACTGCGTACAGCTAACTTTGATTAAATATAATGCTTTTAAAAAGAAAACTGAAGAGTACCTTGTGCAAATCCGACAGGTGCATCACTAGACTCAGTAATATGCGATATTTTATTATGATAAAAAATGAATAACCTTGGCGTATTTAAGTAAATCAGGGGAGCGAGGTTTGCACATAGCTAATATAAAGTGCGTTTCATCATCCAGTGGCTGTTTATTCAAGAGCGTTTGGGAAATGAAACGAAATAGTAAAATCTATTTTACTATCAACATCCTCCGATCACTTCTAACGAGAAGTTTATTGCTTCCTAAGGGAAATTTCAAATGAATCAGTATTTGCACAAGCTTTCCTTTAACTTGTTTAATGAATTGACCTTAAAGCAGCTACAGGATACAGCCAATCTTTATTTGACATGTATAACACGACTGAGATGTAGCAGATATCCGCTTTTACGTCAAAGTTAATTTGCAACAACTATAAACCTGTTATTAAGCCCTAATCGATCGTGGTAAGCGACAGTTATTACCTCAATAACATATTCGGTCGCAATTCTGAGAATACACATTTGAGCCAACGCAGACAAGTGCTTGTTTTTGCAATAAAGGTTGATGATTTTTAATATTATATGCTTGATCTACAATAGGTCACTTGCTAGGTGTCTTCGGTAGGTGACCTCTTTTGCAGAACTAATCTTAAATTCTTTGCCTTTCCACTTGACGTAATCGTCTTAAAACCAGTCCTCTCTCCACAGGGATCTTTTGTGGATTTACTCCCTCAAACAAAGTGCCAAGCACCCACAAATTGAAATATGAAACACTACAGATCAGTAGAGTTTTTATCAAATTTTCAGAATGTCAAGCCCCCTGCACAAACGTGAAGCCCCCGCATTGAATAACGTTTGCCGGCAGTTCTGCTTAAAAATAGCTCTTACAGCATTCGAGAGCAGTTCTAAAAGCACAATATTATTTTCGGTTAATTATGCACTGCACATTTTTGTGACGCGTGGTTGATTGTCGCGAACAAAGAGCCGTCTACTTAAGACCGGGACGAGACTTTGTAGAAAAGGTTTCACGCAATCGGCACATAGCTAAAAACGTACCAAACGGCACCTAAAACAACTTTTGATAAAGTTGTGGTTATCTTTCTGACATGCGAAACAAAGCACGTCGAGTGTAGTTGTTCTGCAACTCGCATTTACAACGTTTCTATTATGGTTGCATATAGGTTCTTGAATGCTTTTGAACATTTCCGCACAGCACTTCCTGCGCCAATTTTTCGCGCCACATAAAACATTAAGAAAACATCTGCGAAAACGCTTGTTATAAAAACAAAATATTTCGAAACATTCGCGAAAAGAAATCGTTTTGAACACTGAAAACCATTTCTAAATCTCAAGAATATGCAAAATGCAGCTTTCCGGCGTTTGGTAGACAGCTTCAAAAACGGCTTGGGTCATTTGATTAAGTGCGCAAACGATTGTTCAATTTGCAGATCTTCTGTCGACGTTTCCATCAAATACAAGATTTAAATTACCACGTTGTGGATGACGTCAAGGCCCAAGGTTGTCCGCGCTGCTTGGAGCCTCTCCACTCCCCACATCTTCCTCACAGACGTACTAAGGAACATGACGTCAGTCCGAGAGCCACAGAGTTGTTTGTATTCGTCTAGCGATATTACGTTCACCAGCTTCCTGATACCCGCAACGTCTATCCTGTGAGAGAAAGTGTGAAACCCATTGAATCGTTTTCAAAGGTGTTGTTTAATGGTGAGGCAACGAATATCTAAAGCATGTTCCGTACGCCAGGTCTGGTGGTTTCTGGATGACTAATCCTCAAAAACAAAATGCTTTACTTCTTTTCAACTTGTTCAACAAATTTTTGTTGTTTCCAAGACTTTTGAATATAATTACATTTCTTTTTGCTTCTCGCAAAACCAATCAATAATAAAAGATATTGTTAAGAAATGTCTTAAGGCAATTGTGATGCGAAATTCAAAGTCATGCATAAAATCCTTTGAAAAGTTTGTGCCTGATGACAAGGAGTTAGATAACGAAAAAGCTTTCGACAGGTTAGCTATGAGCTTAAACAAATGAAGGGAATGTTTTTNATCAAGTTGAAATATCAAGATGATTGTTCATCTGCCAATGGAAAATCAAGATGATTGGTTATCTACCAATGAAAAGTCAAGGTGACTGGTTATCTATCAATTACAAATCAAGGTAACAAGACAACAAAATTGTTAAAACGTTCGTAGAGACATCAGTGTTTTTTTACAAATGTATACAGGTTATCAAATTTTCTTTTTAAAGGTTCATGCAACTTTTATAGAAGCAAAATTGTAAAAAATGCATAACATATTTTTAAGTCAAAAATGATCAAAAAAACATTCACATGTCAAGCATTCTGAGGAAGAACAAACGGACCGTTATTTTCAGAACTCATAGCAATGGTGAGTTATTTCGTCTAAGCTACGAAATTCATGCAGTTTTCGAAACAAGTTATTCTATTTTCTTCTGACTACCACCTATACCTGGAGCTCAGTTTCCTTGCGCTTGAAATGTACCTACCGATGGTTGGGATCGATCTCTTGATCTTTTGAATCAGTAAAATGTTTCATGAAAATCGGCATGACGAGTGTTCTGTTCAGCCTCGTCGCAACGTAAAGTGCCTGACGGAAGCCATACAGTTGATTGTTTGGTCCATTGTAAAGCCACGGTAAGAGTAGCTTGTTTGAGCGCGTGGTAATTGCTGGCTTTCCACCTGTTAGCAATATTTTGCTGGATGGCCTCCAGTTTTCACATTTCAGTGTAATGTTGCAAGTGCGACAAGTGCTTGGCACGGAAGGAACAGGAAACAATAGTTTTCCACGTGGAATGAAACGAGCTTCGATGGCTCTGAACTGAAATGATTTTCCAGCGAAAAATGTCGCTTTCCAACTTACAATAAAATCTTTCTTGATTGTCACGGCGTAACTATTGTGCAGTACGTCGTGGAAGGAAGGCCGCCTTAAAACATACAAGACCAAGCCAAACAGGATGCAGGGCAATAGCCTCTGCCATTCCATCATCCTTCATTTTTGCTACAAACCTATGCTGCAGAAAAAAAGCTTTTTAAGTATTTTATTCTTTTAGAAACCGGTGATAACTTTTACAGATCTACAGTCATAAACTTGCTGATCATGCCAATCCTCTTGACAAAAAATAGTTCTAAATTGTTAAAAAAAAGCTGTCTGAGGCTCACACTGTGCAACATAGGAACTTTTCCGAAAGGCAGAGAATGATGTACACGTCACTCCATGATATGGCACTGGTGACGCGACATAAATTGTTTGCCAGGGGGCAGGTAGCTGAGCTGATACTGGTTGGTTTTTGATGTCCTTTTATCGCTGAAAATCAGTCTGCCAATTTCCCAAAAATAGAAGAAGGGAACTCTCCAGCGGATGTTAATATATGTTCATTTCTTAGCACTTGCAAATTCTACTCAGCAAACGTAACTTTTTCCGCTCAGCTTCATTTCTATTAGTTACATAGAACGACATCGGCTCAATTGCTTTTGTGCAGAATTAGAAACTGAATTAATTAAAAACTGAAGAATTTACCAAAATTTCCGATACCATTTGCGCTCTTTGCTGAAACATTATGAAGAACAATAAAGCAAAATAGCATTTTTATGCACATTTTAGTCGAAGATTAATGGAAGAAATGACCGCATCAATTGATTGGCGACCAGTATAAATGACTGCAAAGAAACTTTAGCCTGGTGGCAGCTTCTGAGGAATCTGCCTGTTTTCTGCTTTCATTCTTCTGCGACGAATAAAACTTGCAAGCGTATCTATTTTTCAAAGTTATAGGCCACAAAGATGAGAGCATGACTGCACACGAAGAGTATAGAGCATATTGCAAAACTTATTAAGAGTTTTTTCAAACAAATTCTGGAAGGTTGTGCACATCATCCTAAGTGTGGTATTTCATCCTCTTCGTTTTGTGTAGTATTCTGTCTGGTAGTGCATTGCTGATGCAATGATTGTTTGCAAATCACGAAGAAAGTAGAATAAAATCGAAAAAACATCGATAGCTCTACTATTTCGTCACAAACCTGCAAAGTATGCGAATCGTCCTTAGTTGGCCCTGTCATTTCACAGATAACGTTTCACATCCACACAAGAATGCATCAACGTGAGAAAATGTGTGCTTTAAGAGAGTTATCTTGACGGTTTCTGCAGGGCAGTGTGGTGCTTCTTGTGCAGAAGTAACGATGAAAAAGCGGCACCCGCCTAATGACAGTCAATTTCGACAAGCTTTTGGAGAGGATTGCCGCAACGCCTTCTCTGAAAGGAGGCCTTTTAAGATTTGAACCGATTTCGGCGCACGATGCCGTTTAAGGTCAAGCACACACCGTTTTGTGAGAGATTATTCAGTAATAAGACGAGATAATAGTGAGAAACTTAAGAATTATGACCTCACACGAGCTGGACATCTTTGAAAGTCAGACAACAACACCCAATGAAAAGCTCCAGCAGTCAAGTGGCGTATCCTTTAATAGTATCGCCAAAGCAAGGACGTGTTGCTTCAACGCCGCTTTGCTGTTTATGTAATTGCTGTCATCACGTGTGAGAACAAAGCTCTCATAAAGGCAAAACTAATGAGTGAAAACCAAAACTTTCGTTTCAGTATTTTGAAAGTTTGGCAACACTGTGCGAAAAAATATCTTGCTCAATAAGCTCCAAGTAGCAATTTTGTGACACGTTCTCCATGTTATAACACTTTAAAACACGATTCAATTTGTACAATTGAAGTTTTGTTAAAACTGAAACATCATTTATGACAACAGCATGAATGAGAAAACTGATAAACAAATTTGTTGTGACTAGGTAATTTATTAGATAAGCTACTTGTAATTGCAGCTGTACCGCATCAATCCGTTCCAGAGTCTGCTATTCCGACAAATGTAATAGGTAGTTATATTTGTCGAAACTGCAACATTTACAGATATTCAAAAGACATTTCTGTATAATCAGCGAGGATTGTTTATTTTAGAAATTGTGGGAAAATATTCAAATTCACGTTTTGATTCTGCAAACAGAAATTGTTAGAAATACTGGAAACAAATCCTCAGAAAAACCAAATATTGACGCTGACGTAGTGCTTTTTTCCTATCTCGTAAAAGCTTCAAAACTTTTGTGGTTAAAAATTGAACCGTAAAGAGGTGGTATAAAACTCTCCACGCCTATAATTGGACTGCTGTGTTAAGAGCTTTAAAACAATTAAAATGGAAATCACATCTTTGGTTATGGTACAAATAAAAATGATCTAGAGTAAAAAAACTTTTGTTAAATTGCTATTCCTCGCTGTGGTGTAAAACAACAGTTTTTTGCAAGTACAGGTTAGTTTCGTAAACTTCATAGCACTTTTTCTATATATATACTCTTCTTGAACGCAACGCTCTACTGTCTGTATTGTCTGCTCATTCAATGTTTTACAGTTTTTAGCTGGTTTTCCATCGTGTGGATTCCTGAACCTGAAAGCAGTGCAGTCACTGCGCAAATCCAAAGAACTTCGTGAAGAATCAATTTGTGTCTGGTTATAAAAGGAATGCTTTATACTTTTTCAACAGAGCTGTATCTTTGGGACTCGAAAGCAACAAATCTATGAGACTCAAAAGCAACAAATCTACTGCTGGCGAGCAATCGGTATACAACTATCTTATTTTCCTCTCTCGCTTTACCCACGCCTTCAGAACAACACAAGAATTGTATAACAGCAACGAGTTTGAGTCATTTAAAATTGAATAACGAGAACAACACTTATCGACGTCCTGGTAGTAAAAACGCTCACCAGCAAAACTGCAGACTCTTTTAAAAGTAATCGCACTTCAATATACTCATGTCGAAGCTTTATCGTGCCACTTGCGACTCATTCGCCCCTGGGCAATGGCGTCGGTATTTAGAGTCGCAGCATAAACTTATAAGAAGCAAAATAATGTTTGTCATAATATGCGTCCAGTCGCAATATTGTCCGGATCATGAGTAATTAAATGAAGGCTTTAGTGAATCGCCGCGGATGTAACTCGTGCTTTTCCCAGATGGCCCAAGTTCGCTTGTGTTACTTTATCCAGGTGTCACCATAATGAGCGAACCGCAACCATCACCATTTGCTTTGTAAAGTTTTTCTCAGCGTTTTAGGCATAATTGAGCATTTAATCGTTTGAATAGGAAACAGTTTTGCAAAACTGTGTAAAACTTTCACATCACAGTAAAGCAAAAGTAACCGCGACAACCCAAACACAAGCACTTAATGCGTGCTATATGAAGCCTGAACTTTGGCATGCCCTAAGCGGATATGGGAAAGTTTAATGTAATGTGAAATTAAAAAATTTGAAGTAAATCTACCCGTGTATGTCAAAACAGCTGCTAACAGTGAATTAAGTCATTACAAAATCTGAACCCAACTTCATCGCAGTAAAAAGTAATGCCAAGAGATGTGGCTAAGTTGAAGCGCAGGGTGGCAAAAGTTTCCACTCGGCAGATGCAAGATTAAGCACAAGGTTCGATTTTATCAAGTGTTACGTTTTAGCTAACAATAGTGTTAAGAATGTGTCTGTAACCCTATGGTTCTGTCTTCAATGCAGTTGCAAAAAGTGTCTGTAACCCTGTG
>JGI24158J21664_10002752_pt1 | contig 21641 bp, 14 predicted proteins | sample Ectturendosymbi3_FD_21664 | JGI IMG/M metagenome (IMG submission 21664)
CGCCACGGTCTTTCGCCAATCCTATATGACACAGCGCCCGTCTTTGTTTACACTGATCAGCTATTGTGCCATTGTGTTTTCATTTGCTCTAATTTTCACTAATGGGTGGTTTACTGTATGCGAAGGCTTGTATGGTGCTTCTGCTTGTTGACTGAGTCATATGAAACAATAAACCATTACCATTGTTGACGCAATCTTTGGTGCGATTGACACGTCACACACACACCGAAATGTAACGAATCAGCCAAAATACGGGCAATTTATTATTAATTGTGGCTTAACAGTACTGATTGTATCTCTGTTTTCCCTGTGCCGCTTACGAATTATGACACAGCTTAGATCTGGCGCTGTTGACTAAAGGCCGGTATTTTTACAAAACGCATTTGGCAACCTTGTATATGTCAACCAAACGATCTTAAACATAAGAAAAAAACTGGGGGGGCTAAACGGGGGGCCAAGCAAAAATCTGGGGGGGCCATGGCCCACCCAGGCCACCCCTTAGAATCATTATTGTCCAAGACCCCAATTGAAATATGAAGCACTATGAAACAGTGATGTTTGTTCAATTTTCAAAATTTCAAGCCCCACTGCACAAATGTAAAGCACCTCCACTGAAGACTTTCAGGTGACGGTTCTGTTGGCACACCAAGCTTTTCATTAGCCATTTCTTTGGTAACAATGGTTAGATTTTAACACCATCCATGAGTTCACATTCATAATTCATTTATTAATCCTATCCATTGTTGTACCTTAACCAAACCTACCCGTAACTACTACAGCAATGCTAGTCTACAAACAATACACAACAATACACTGGCTTAAAATGTGTCATTTATATTGGAATGACTGACTAAAAATGCAGTCAACAAGTGAATGTCGGTATGGCATGGTTTAATCATGCGTTTTTGCGACTCAAATCACGAAATAACACGAATGCAGCAAGAGCAAATACAATAGCATTAAAGATCACTGGTTGATTATATGGTGATGAAAAAATATAAAAAATAAGAAATTTCATGTTTCGCAGCTTAGAAATCGTGTTCTAACGAGTTGAATCACAATGGGTTGGCGAAAGACCACCTGGGTCAAGTTCTCAGCCAGCCCTGCTACTAGCACAAACCAAATTTTAATTGAGGACGTTTTACAAGTAATAAAAGTAATAAAAAGCATCATATCACCGTCAGGTAAAATAAGCATAAAACAACAACAAAAAACAATGGGGAAAAGCATGCCTATGTACAGGGGGTGGGGTGAGTAACTACAGATGTAGATAGGAGGGAAAATAGTGGAATCAGCGTAATATTACAGAATGTAACAAGCATATAAAACGAAGATCAACAGGAAGTCTGGCAAGATAGTATCAGGACTTTTTTATACTTTTTGCCAAATGAATAAGGCGAAGACGATTTCAAATTTTCCGCAATGTTAGACCAAATTTTCAAGTCACAAAACAACAATTTTTCATATCATGTTTAAGAAAGAAAAAAGCTATCTGGCCTGGTAACATCTAACCACCAGTCAATGCAGGCTCACGTAGAATAGGCGTGAAGACTGCAAAGCCTGGTGTAGACTACAGACCACAGTAAAAGTTAGAGTGCTCTAGCTAGTCTACTCTAGATCACGGCAGGCCTACACTAACTAGCCTTAGTCCAGGTACGCAGCAAACAATGTCCGTGATGCACACTGAAAGAGCCCTATCTTGACACATCAGGAACGGATTCATGCTAACAAATTTGGCGTGTCCAATTAGCAGATTAAGAGGGGAATGAGAATACACTACGGTACAGAGATTACATCATAGACAGACTCGGAGTCATGGCACAGAAGGCTGAAAATATGCTTCTGAAAATAATGAATGAATGATTGTGCAACGCGCAACTTTTTCCACAAGTTTGAACCCTCGAAATATCGATAAAGCGTTTCGGATATCCGGATCCGTATCCGGTTCCCATTTGAAAGCAGTTTTTTGATATCCGTATCCGGTTGCAAACTCACTATCCTGCCGGATATCCAACCGGCAAACCGGATACTGATCATCTCTGATAGACACCAACACCTCAACTACGTTCACCTTGCTGCTAGTAATACAAACTCAACGCTAAATGTGGAATCTGGACAAAGGTGGATGCATAGTAAAATCGTCCCTGCAGAGTTTTTGCCATTGATGGCAAGATATACATTGCCATTTAACAAATCTATAAAATCACATTACAACTATGACATTTTTGATGTTGTTAGAATAATCACATCAAAATAATAAAAATTTTCTCAAACCGATCTAGTTCTACTTCGCCAATTTTCAAAAAAATGCAGTCCGATCCAGTCTTGATCCGGCCAAAATTCGCTTCAGTCCTGATCCAGTCCTGATCCGGCCAAAATTCGCTTCAGTCCTGATCCAGTCCTGATCCGTGCTCATCTCTGCTCTGCTTGAAACTGGATAGGCTTAGGATTGCCAAAAACTCCCTGTTTCCACCGACCTCGAATGCGCTTCGTAATAGCGCAATGGCCATTGGTCAGCCGTCAGCAACACGAGCCATGTCAAGTGTCAACTCAGATCGATGTCACATTGTCACATGGCCTATAGACACTACTCTATCTGAAAACAGTACTAGGCAGTAGGCAGTGTTGTTGCATTTGATGTTTTGAACCTGATCTCTTCAAAGAAATTTCTGGTAGGCCTACCTGATGTTTTGGCAACATATCCGATGTTGACTGGAGTGTTGAGTGTTGTTTTTGTTTTCCACATTTCCTCTTAGTCTTTTTCTTTAGTCTTTTATTTGTTTGGGGATCAACGTGTGTTATCATGATTCATTAGCTATTGGTACTGTAATAGAAGCATTTAACTTTGTATAAAACTGCAACGTAAAAATCTGATGTTGAAATAGGCAACAATCTAAATCTTATCTTTCTTATGTTAATGAGAATGGCCCCAATGAGTTGGTAACATTTGTTTTGTAGCCTACTACTACTAGGCCAGTGTGAGTGTACACTTGAAGGTTTTGATTAAGAGGGGGCAGTGTCTACAGGTCCACTTGTAGACCTTCATATTTGAACCCTTATTCGACCACCACTTGCAACTTGACAGCAATGCATGATGAGAGTGCAGTAGGCTTGGTAGAAACATACTAAATGATGAGAGTGCAGTAGGCTTGGGTGAAACATACTAAATCGTAAACCTTGAACCTAAGCCTAAACCGTAAAGGTTAACCCGAAAGTAAACCTAATCCCTAAAACTAAACCGTAAACCTAAACCCTGAACCTAACTCCTAAACTTAAACTTTTAAACCCTAAACCTAACCCTTAAACCAGCTATGTCCAACCCAAATGGCTTATGTTATTGAGCCAAAAATTGTCACTATCTTTACCAGGGCCGCACATTGAATGAATGACATAGGGCTGCACAGTGAATGGCTTACTTTACAAACCAAATTTAGCTTACCTTATGCCAATGTACTGAGAGCATTTGAATCCTAACTGCGATGGCAACAGACATGATAAAGTGGCACTGAAGACCAGCTACATCACAAATGTCAAGCTCAAGATTGTCAAAATAAGGACAAGTTGTCAGTAGGCTACATACGATACTTTCACCACAGCAAAAACCTAAATTGGGCCACATGCTGCCCACTGGCCATGGGTTGAACATAGCTGCCCTAAACCTAACCCCCTACCACAAACTTTAAACTCCATGTCAGATTTGTTAGGGATGCTTGTAACCAATTTCCTTTTCCAGAAGTCACATTGTATGTTTTTTCCATGCATGATGATACAGTGCCATTCAAGTTCAAAGTTCACTGTAAGCCTTTGAGGAATCAGCTGACTGGGATCTGCTTGCATGACTTTGCAGTGATTTGTAATCAATTTGACCTTGTGTTCAAGTAGTTAGTCTCCACAAAGGTAGCATAGTCAAATAAATCATCAAATTTTTTAGGTGATATGGGGGTTGTTTTCATAATTTATATATATAACAATGAAGGCAATGGCTATAGATACACCTGTGGATCTTGAAATTTGAAAACTTATGTGCCACCTATGATGTAACAGTAATACACCACGAGAGTGCAGTAGGCTTGGTAGAAACAAAGTTAAGTAAATGTAAAAGATAAACCCTAACCTTAACCCTAACTATAGCCCTAATCTAACTGTAGCCCTAATCTAACCGTAACCCTAACCTATTAATGCTAACCTAACCCTAAGCTAAGGCTAACCTAACACTAACCCGTAAAGGTAACAGGTAAGCCTGAAAAAAGTAAAGTTGCTAAGGTGAGAGTCGAATCGAAAACCATTGGCATAGCAGCCGTAATGCATAACCCCTAGGCTACGAGATCCACCCCATTTGAATGACAAACTGACCCTTTTATTTGAATTACGTCAGGCCAGGTGTATCCGTAGTCACTTCCAACAAAAAACTAGTATAGTATGATAACAGTCAGTCAGCTACCAGATTACTGGATACCAAGTGAAGGATATAGGCATTGGACCTTAATACTGTATCTGCCTTGTAGTTTGTATATTGTATTCAATGGTTACATTCTTGTATGAATTTTTTTACATAGGAGTTTTAGGACTTGCAATAGCCTAGCTGTTGTGAAAATGGATGATGACGAAAATTCATTGTCTGATGAATCAGTAGAAAGTGAAGTGCATGTACCAAGACTGATTGCAGATGAGGAAGAAGATGACTCAGACAAAGAGGTATATCGTATTTTGCTTGTGTGAGAGTAACATGGTCTTGTACAGTAGTGTATTTTCTTATTTAATTAGTGGCGATTTCAACTCTTTATTGTTCCCTTCAAGGTCTTTGGTACTTGGCATGCACCCATGTTATTTGGCACTCTACGACAATTGTTGCTAAATGCTATACACAGCTTTCATCAATTATGCTCTTAGTCGATTTTAACAAAGTAGTGTCGATTTGCCTCATGGCGAAAATCTGTGCTGGGGTTATTTTGCCTTTAGTCGACTGTGATTGGTTGAAGTGGTCATGTGACAAGCATGATACGCAAAGAGACAGCGGGTTAGGATTTAGAGAACTAGGGTTTAGACCACGGTTCATTCAGCACACACAAGAAGCTGCTAACAGTTTGCTAGCACTGAAATCATAACATTTCTCCATGCATGTCAGACTGAGCTGTTACTGATGTTGTGGTCAACTAAGCAGGTCATGCGTTCCAAACTTGTCTTGTGATCAATTCAACCAATTGTGTTCAGATAAAGGCAAAATAGTACGTGTAGTGTTTTTGTTTCATGAGGCAAAATAGGCACTGCCTTTCAACAATTATAAACTGTTATGCTTGTGAAGTTTTGGATTTGGAGCTAAAGACTGCTTAACAGCTTTGGACCCAGACTGGTTTTACCTTTCAGACCCACATGAGCTGCTTAAAAGGCTATCACTTTTCAATTCCATAACTCCTCCGCCTATTGTGCTAGAGAGCTGTTCAAACCCTCAAAAGATGTGGCAAGTCTTTGAGCCTGCAATGAAAAAAAATATTGGTTTTGGGTTGCGGGTTTTTTTGTGAGTGACGTCATAAGTGAGGTAGTTTTTGGCAATTTGGCTAAGGTTACCTGGCCCTGGGCCCAACCGCTAGATGAAAGTATTTCACCAAGTTTTTATTGGAAACTAGGCTAAAATCTGAGTCTTTTGAGCCTTTGATTGGATTTCTAGATATTTTTTTTATTTTTATTGCTTGATTTAAATCAAGATTTAATCACTGATTTAAATCAAATGATTTAAGCCAATCAACCCTGATGTGAAGTAGAGTATATCCACTTTTTATATGCTTGTATCTACAAAATCGTGAATTTTCAGTTTCAACATGGCATTGTTCATTGTACTAGTTGTATGGTGTACACACTCATCTAACAAATTTGACACTGCTTCAATCTTCAATTAAAACTGCATAATGTATCATCCATCAACACTTTTGAGCCCAGCGGATGTATTTGTACATCCTGGGTGTGTACTGAACAGAAAAGATGAGACATACCAATATGTTTCTGACTTGTATTGGATACCAGCTATAATCGTTTTCTCTTGAAAGATCGTATGTTTATGCATGAAAATTATGAAAAAATAGCAGATTTGCTAATTGAAGCACTTTGGTCTTCAATTACAAAGTGTTTTAGGAAACTGTCACAACTATGGAAACTCTCAAAAACTACATAGTATCCATCTTATTTTGCTGGGCAAAATACCCAGGACTGAAACTGTTAAGAATTTTTTTAAACAAAGCTAGTTACATATTGATGAGCTCATTTCCCAGTGACTACACAGTTAATGATCTTATTTGACTAGCAACATACTGTATATACTCGCTTATTAGCCGCACTTTTTTACTTGGAATATGGCCTGTATTTTGCCTGCGGCTTATATGTGCAGCATACCCAGAGGGACAAAGTTTTCGCATGAGCTATCATCGAATTTCAGTCATCCAGTTGAACTGCAAATGCCATTTGGCAATGGGCGAAAGTAGGGCGCTATCATGTCTGTCAAAATTTGACATAAACTTGATATCAAGTCTCTGTCAAAATTCGACATAAACTCGCATCAAATCTACCGTACTTATAGACAAACTTCCTTCTTCTGACGAAGAAGATTTCTTAGGTTTTGAACAATAAAATTGACTTTCATTACATTTGCCTGTAAAATCAATATTTTGTGGTTGATTGATTACGCAGGGTCTTCACTGGTGAAAAGGTCAATTGACCTGCAGCTTATTCGTGAATTACCCTTGATTCTCAGTATATGGCTAAAATTTCTGCTGCTGCTTATCTACAGATGCGGCTAATAAGCGAGTATATACGGTACATTTATGGCACTCTCCTATGGTGTTTGTCAAACCATTGCTTAATTCGTAATAGATTTTCTGCTTTAAAAGTAATGAATACATATTCATCTTGTCAAAGACAAAGCTCATTCAATGGTGGTGGACTTGTAGTTCTACAACTCCGTAAATACAACTAATTTATTCGCAAGTGCATGTTGGATGCTTCACCTGTATTGATCCACTTGTAAGTCAGCAGCGTTGACAAACAAATTAAGGGTTCTCTCTAATGACATTAGAAACATTACTGGTGTAAAGAATTGAACGTAGGTGCCTACCTTCACTATGCTTGAAAGTAGCACTGTGAAATGAGATCTTTGTGGTTGTTTATCGGTGAATCAGCACAACAGTTCAGAAGATGAAGCACATGCTTAAGGTAAAATTTGTTATAGGAGCTGTTTCACATATGGATATGTAATATTTTGTTCAATATGATTTTTTAGCCTGTCTGGGATGAGAAAAGGGTTAAAAATGTAGATCCTGCTTGATACGTTTATTCTAATTCACAGTGGTTTGGGTCAAGACATCAAAACACTGAGGAAAATTATCCTGCTACTGCTCAACTTTCTCTCACTGCTACACCATGTAACTGTAATGTGTGTATTTTCTGTTTGCAGTTACAAGTGGCATTTAAGTCTGGATTGCTCAAGCCTGGTATGTTTCGTCCTATAACAGCTCCTCCTCCAACAGTGAATAATCATGTAAGGTGATTGTGAAGCGGAATAGTGTTTAATATAATGGTGACATAAATTGAAACATTTTTGGGTTCTTTATGGTTGGTTTTAAGTAATCGAATGATTGGGCAGCAGCTGAAGGTAAAAGCATATTTTCATTTAACCTCTTACTGCAATACTAGAATATTTAAGTTTCCATTTATATCAATGTTAGTTTAACTTTTCAATTGAACTAACAATTTAAAGAGTGTTAGTTTAAAATATGAGAAAATACTTACAGGACAATTTATTTAGAAGTTTTTCTCTGACTCACACTCAACTTGATTTTTTATCAATTATTCTAACATCAAAAATACAGATGTATAAAGTGGCATATCATCTTATAGTGACCAAGTGATGATATGGTAAATCACACAAAAAGGTTTTAGCAGAGTGGCTGTGAGTGATTAGAAAGTCTGCTATTATTGCTTTTTGCCTTTTAATATGTTTTTACATGGCAACAGAGTAATGTTTGTCAATGTGCAACTGGTATGAATTTGTTTGGTGTGAACCATTTCTTGTCTTTGCAAAATTCGTTGCATCATTTTTTGTGAGTCCAAATATTTGCATGGTATTGCATGTTCATGTTTTTTGGAAAGTGTTCTTTTTGGATGCAATTATTTTTTGCATCTATTACATTGCGGCAATAACTTCTAAGCTTGTGATAAACATGAACGACATGTTCACACTATTTTTGTACAAGGAAATGTTGAGGCTGCTTGGTCGATGCAGCGTTGCATGTGCGCTAAGAGTAGCACATATGTGTATGTGACACGAACAAGTAGTACTAGCGTGAGCACTCTATGGTAGCTTGCATGTGATCTCTTTTGTAACTTGTTTTCACAATGTCAAGCTTTGTGGACTTGCCGCTCGCAACAGACGCAGACCACAAAGAACTCTAGGAACGAAAGCTATCATAGTACCATTCCAGGAAGAAAGCCAGCAAAGAAACCCTTAGCATTTTGTAGTTCTCTTATAAGGTACATCCCACTGAGTTTAGGTGAATGGCTTGCTATGATAAATGCATGTCAAGTTGCCCTAAAGTTTTAATTTCTGTTCATCCTGTAGTGTTTTAAATAGTTAAAACCTTATGAAAAGGAAAGCAAATAAAATAGTTGTTAATTTACACGATTTGCTGGTTGATTAAAAACTGAAATGTGCTTTAGGCTTAGAATTTTATGTTAATGTAGTTGTCCTAGGAATGCCGCTAGAGTCACTCACATTTGTAGGATTAATTTTGCATGAGGACGTTCAGGACAACCATGGGTTCTGGTGGGTTCCTGGAGTATGGTGACCACCACTTCTGCTGCACCGTTGCATTTCTAGTCGTTAGGCATTAGTTGATATGTTCAATTGTTATAGCTTCGCTCCATTCCCGACTCTCATTCGTGACAACTGCGCCACACTTAGGCCCCGTCGTGTTTACAGGTTTGTACGACTTGTAGCAACATCAAATGCAGTCAAGATGAAAGATTGGTAGCGTTACTGTACCACCTTGCAGAACGCTTGAAACCTTTATCACACAACAATCAAATTGCAGTCAAAGCTGTGCGTACTTACGCAAACGTTTTGTAAAGAACTAAAGCTCGAGCCCAAATAAATAAGGTGCTGTGTATTCCATTTCTGAATGGAGAATATTGGTGAAACAAAAATATCCTTAAAACCTACAATAAGCATATAAAAGCTACATCTCCAAGTGCTCTGGAAAAGCATATTTTATGAAAACGATCATGTTGTTGACTGGCGAGAGTCCTGCATTTAGCGTTCGAATCTGACTTTAGAAAAGACCGTTCACAGCAGTATTATTTATTGATACTCAAAACGTTCGCAAAGTTGAACATTCGGATTTATCCAAGTTATACAAAGCTGTCTTTTGCTGATTTGCTCTCGTTCACGGTTTTTAAAATCCTTCACATGGTTTTAGGTTTTATTTTTCGCCTACGTTCTCATCGTGTTTATTTCTCGTTTAACTTCTGTTCAGTTTGTGTTTATATACTTTTCTCTCGGCATCAATATTGGTGTGTCCGACTATTCCAGCTTCTACTGACTATTTTCTTTCGTATGAACTGATCCCTTTGCTGTGGTCAGTGTTGGCCACTTTACTGCTAAATTTCACAAAAAAATTGTCTGGCATAAAAGCTTACATAATTTTGTTTCTCGTCCAGGAAGGTCTTGTCCAGGCTTTAGAAAATTTCAAGCAGACGGACCTGGAATGGATAGAACGACTTGATGTTACCGTTCAAACATCCGAGCTACTTCCAGAAAATCCATCTGAAGAAACCGGTACTCTTTTTTTTCAGAGAGATTACTCCCGCTCGTTGTACGCAATTTACTATAAAAGTTGAGCGAGCCGGGCCAACGTTTCGGACCAGGATGATGTTAGCTTCCTGCGAGTGCGGTATTGGGCTGCAAAGCTGAGCTAATTACATCGCACAGGCCTGTCGGCGAAACTAAACTCAATTTTCCTTTAGTTAGTTGGTAATTTTTTCAAAAAATTCAAGGTCAAAAATTTTCGAACAGTATTTTTAAATGTGAAGTATTCTATTGAGTTTGAACCGCAGTTGAACGTGGTGATGAACTAAAATTTATGTAATATTAACCCGATCGAAGTATTGCCAGAATTTCAGACAATGTGGCGGAATAAATATCGGTAATCGCCGAGAAAGATTTTACTTTACACGTTCGTATCCTTACGTATCCGGTTGTTGCTACATTGTTGCACTGAACGCCTTTGTTCATTTGACGATCTCATTCGAATCTCAACTCATCAGCTAACCTGAGAAATAAACTGTTTTGTAATAAAACGAAAATTTCGTGGGTATGCTTCGCCCTCGCACAAGTTTTAGAGCGTATTTTGGTTAAATTTGCGACGTGAACTAATTTGTTGAAGTAGGTTCCCGTTTTGGCATAGTTCTTATTAAGTTGTGTGTTATAATTGAAACCACGCAATCTGAACGTTTTGTAACAAGGAAATTTTTATTGCAATTATAGTAAACCTCGGTTCATCCGGATTCGATTTTGCCGACCATTTTATCCGGTTTAGGCGAAGATCCGGATTATCCGAAGATGGTTGTTTCTAGCCTGATGTCATTTAAGTACTAAGATATCGGTGAAAATCATCTAAATTGAACACATTTACTTCAAATTAATCATAAATTTAAATTAATCATAAAAATCATAATTTATCAATTTAATCATAAAATTTACATAATTAAAAAAATCGTAATTCATTTTAAATTAATCATAATTTTTTGTACCATTATTTAGAATGGTATAGCAGACTAGAACCACCATATCCAGGCGGTTATGAACAAGCTTAAGTAAATAATTTTAGATTACTTGGCTGCGAACAAATCTGGGATTTTGGACTGACGCAGAGATTTCTGCGACGAGTCCTGAAGCAGTCCCTCAAATTGGAATGTAATATCTTCCATGCCATTGCCAAGGCTCATCTCCACGATTAATCGAATTTTGCGCGCATTTGCGGCCGTTGTTATCATAATTCTAAACGTTCGTTGGTGATCTTGAACACGCTTGTGTTGTGTCTGAAAGCTGCCGAATCTTTGCTAGAGGTCGGTCAGTGCACTCGTAAGAACATAACAGGGAAGAAGAACAGAAAAATCCAGATTGCGAGGTATTGTCGCAAATTGGCGAAGATTCGGATTAAAAAATCCGGATTAACGAGGTTTGCTGTATTTATTCCGTTATCTTTATTATGCAGATTTTGAAATGTTCTGCCTATTTGTTTGTCTTAATCTTAGGACAACTGCTCATCGCTTCAGGGTGTACTTATTTTAAAACCAAACATGCACAAAAACAGAATTTAAACAAAAAACGTCTCATCCCCTTTTTAAAAATCTCGGTGTTTTTTTTTATTCGCAGGCGATCCCCGCGAAATGGATGTTCACAATGATTTCAAGCGAGAAACGCTGTTTTATGAACAAGCCAAAGAAGCAGTAATGCAAGCAATGGCGAGACTGCATGCCGATGGTGTAACTACGAAGCGCCCGGACGATTACTTCGCGGAAATGGCCAAAAAAGATGATCATATGAAACGGGTAAGTTCTTTATTCTTTGACCATCTCTTAACTTGGCCTAACTCTAAGGCAGGGGTTCCCAACCTCTCTTTGGCCATGTACCCCTTCAACATTTCAACAGATGAGCATGTACCCCTAAAATTTCTTTCTATGGCAGGGATCGACTTCCTCCCAAATATTTTATCATGACTAATAAGAACCCTGTTTAACCATGCATTCAAGTGACTTTTGGTTATGCTTTTATCAAGTTACTGAGAAAACCGTTGGTGCTAAAGCGCCTGAGTTTCTTTCGTAAGTTCGTAGATCGATCCGCCTTACTCACAAAAGTCACTTGAATGCAAGGTTAAACAGGGTTCTTCAAAAAGGTTCATCAAGCAAAAAATCCCGCGCTCCTGACCTCGGTTTGATATCATTGCCGTCTTAACTATTTTTTCAGGTTCGAGAAAAACTCATGACATTGCAGCGCAAAAGAGAAACCGCTGAAAAAAATCGCGCTAATTTTAAGTTGCGCAAATATGGAAAGCAAGTCCAACAAGCTGTTGCCCAAGAACGACAACAAAGAAAAAGAGAATTGCTAAAATCAGTGAAGAAATTCAGAAAAGGTAATTGTAATTTGTAACCATTACTTATGGGCGATATTTGCCTTCTGCGGTCACAGTTGTTTATATTTTTGATTAGCACAATGTTTTAGTGTACTGTATTTTCCCTATGTAACTTGCAAAACTATTTTTGGTGTGGAAACTTATGTGAGAAAAAAGAAACTTTGACCCACACTGTAATTGAAGGCTCAAGGTATACTGTGAACTTTCGAGGGATCTGCCTTTCATACTCTGCTTTCATAACTTTGACCCACACCGTGAAATATATTCCAACCGTAATACGTAGTCGGTGATAAAAACGTGTTTTTCGCGCATGCTGCCTGATGGTCATGCGAGTCAAACGTAGCTTCGCTAGTTGCATCAACCTACTTTGTCACATGCTCAACGAACGAATTGGTTTTACTGTTAAATCAAATAAACACCCATTCGAGGCGAGCCCGTCTATAAGCGAGACTGAGCAGTCATAACACAGCGCGAAGAGTAATTAAAAATTAACTGAGACTGTTATTGTCGTTGTCCTTGCACATTCACAGTCGCGAAAAGAGTCTTGTTTTTTTCTGTAATACCCTGTTTTTGCTGATGGTTGTCCAGACAACATCCCTTGAGGTGCTGTGCTGATGCTCAAGTTTTTTCAAAATCCACTTTTCAAATATACTCGGTGTTCATGTGTGCAGAACTGAGTAAAGTTTTTACGCAAGTTTGTTCTGCTGCATTGGTTTCAGAATGCATGTTGGTTTCCACGTCCAGCCAATTCCTGGATTTGCTGAGTCGTAGAACAAGAACACACTGCGGGCCTTACGCTAGTCCTGTTACAACTTTTTTCATTTTTGCATCCTTTGCAGTTAGTGGTCGTTCTTCAGAAGCATGCCTAGCACGAAAACCAAAAGTCTTATTATAAGTTGTTTTGTCCCTTCTGATAAACCGTAAGGTTTTCGTTGAAACTGTGTAACTGGACGTTTTTAGATCAAAACGGAGATAGGCCGACAGATGTTTTCACTTTCCCGCTGAGCAGAATGTCCGCTTGGCTGTATTTTGGGAATAAGGATAGTTTGTTCCGACGGGTGAAGAAAGATTGCGATGGAGTGGCGTCTCAGGGGCAAATAAATACCATGGAGGGGACGTCGAAACGTAAAAATAAGGAAAACATTTCATTATGTGATTGGAGGATACTTACAGCAACAGGATAGAAATATGTCCCGGCGACTAAAAATAACATTAGCGAACTCTTGTCCAGCCTATGAAAATTTTTGGTGCAACTAGCAATATTTCGAGAAAATCTTGCTCAATTGCTCAGAGTGCAGTGTTTGGGAGGTGCCGGAATTGACCTTGTCCGCGGGTAACACGGACTCTTGTAACACATGTAATGTAACTGTTGCGGTTTTTCGTCGTTCGAGTCCGAAAAAATCGCATTTTTGTGTAGTTCTTAGCTTGGTGAGTAAGATCTTACAAGGTAATGTTAATATAATTTTCTCATCGTTGTATCAAGATCAGAGGCGTAACTACAGGTTTGAGCCAGGGGGGAGCACTTAACAGAGGTGGGCCCATTGGCCACCATTTGGGTATGCAATAATTAGTTCCCAAAAACGCGTACACATTATTTAATAAAAACAAAATAATTGTCGGGTAATGCAATGAGCTTTAACTGGGTAAATGACTTCAAAGCAGAATTTCACGTTTTCGTGTAACATATTTTATCTGAAACTGACTAATTCCCAGGGGCGTAACAAGGTTAGATGGCGCCCTGGGCAAGAAGCAAGTTTGGCGCCCCCTTGTTTGAACCTGAGATCTTTGGCAAGCAAATTAACTGTACTGAAGGATGTGCATGTGGCATTGTTAAGACTTTTCCACGCCACCCGCAGTAATTGGCGCCCCCCGAAGTGATTCGACACCCCCATAGTAATTCGGAGCCCGGATAATTGTGCCCTCCTTACGCCCCTGTTGATACCCGTCAGTGACTTGCGACTGGGTAAGGAAGGCTTGTTGTTGTAAGATCCACTACAGCCAGGGGCGCAACGAGGCTAGATGGCGCCGTGGGCAAGAAGCAAGTTTGGCGCCCCCATGTTCGAACCTGAGGTCTTTCGAAAGCAAATGTACTGCTGAAGAAAGTACTAGTGACATTGTTGGGACTTTTCGGCGCACCCCACCAGGGACGCAACGAGGGAGGGGAAGGGGGCACCAAACTTGCACTTTTCTTCTGTTCTACGCACCAATGCTTGACTTAATGATGGAGCACTGGAGTAGAATCTAGATACTGCCTGAGCAAACAACAAAACAAATGTAGTAACTCCAAAACGGAATTTTTGAGCAGCTCATTGATCTTTCCGCATCGGTGAAAAAACACCGTCATTTAGCAACAACTACTAAGCAACAATTTTATCTAAATATGGAGCTGCACACCAAACAATTACAGATAGGTGTGAACAGTGTCGCAGCAGCCCAACTCTGCCCCCACAGAAATGCTTTCAGAGGCCCCCTAATGGTGTTTTATAAAAAAAGGATTTCTAAAGCGTTGCTGTATTAGCGTTGTTATTCGTCATGGTGTAGTTGTCTCTGTAATTTATCTATCGAAGGGATACTCAACTGGCGGATCGTGGTCATACAGCAAACGAAAGAAATCACTGTACAGTGGCACAGTAGCACACATGAAAAATATTACGTAACAATAACTTTGAAAATATCATAAACAATGTCACATCATAGTAGTATCAAAACGGCTTGGAGGCAGTTTTTTGGGATGCAAAAGCCTTTATGACGTCATCCAAAATCAAAAGAGCGCACACATGAAGCTCAAGCTTCGATTGACAACATTGGCTAATAAGGATAGTTTGCTCTCTGTCACATGAGACCTGTTGAAGGTTTTGATCAGTTTCAGCAAACTGAAACTCCTTTCAGCGCTGGAAACAGTATCGGGGCAGTTTAGCTTAATCCGAAGTGCAATAAATACGTTAGGATAAACTTCATCAAGATGTGTCTTCAGAATAGAGCTTAACAAAAGGAATTGGGTTTTAATCATTGTCATTTAATTAACGACGATTATTTACAGATATTGTAATGAAACGCAAAGGTATCGTTCAGTTATGAAAACACTTACCGAAGGAACAAACCTGAGGACGATCAAAGCAATACGTCCTGATGAACGTTTTCTTTCATTAGCGCTTTTAAAGTGAATTTTGCTTGAAAAGCATGCGCATCACCAGCCGAAATACGCATGCATAAACGTTTCTGATGTCTAGACTTGTTAAATCACCTGGTGCGTGGCACATGTTTAGATCAATAACATTTTGTGTCCCAAATAGGCTATAAATGTTGACAAATACAGACCATGGGGGCCGAAGTGACGGGACTGAATTATGGGCCCCTGTGTGGCTAGACGGCAAACTTGCGGATATTTGTCTGATACGGATAATCGCATATTCCGGTTAAACACATACAAAAAACCTTGGCAAATTGGTTATGCAATTAACTGGATTCGTCTGTAGTCTGTACTAACACCCGAAATCGCTGGACAACACGCCGAAAAATCTTCGAAAAATGCTAAAAAAAATTTACTCAAAATAAAAAATAACACTAAATAGCGAAATACAAGCTAACAGAGGACCCATTTTTTGCAGTTAGCCTGCCAGGGGGGGCGGCGCGCCCCCCTGCCCCTCCCCGTCAGTCACGCCACTGATCAAGATATATGTTTGGCTTAAGCCTTAAGCCAATATGTTAATTGCGTAAACTTGCGGTTGCGTACTATACGTGCAACCGAGCACTGCATGGAAGAAAACACGTTGTGACAACTCACCTTAATTTCAATGCTTGAGTTTCCACATGTAAGCTGTGTAGTCGTATTGAGTCCTTTGTTACTGCGCTTGGTCTTGTTTCTGAACTGCATTTTTCATCACCAAAGTAGATCTGCAGTCTTTAACTGTTAAGTTTAATTGATGCTCAACAATTACGCGGCATGCTTTTGTCTCTTGTATTTGTTCGGAATGAATAAATGATGTTTGAGTCTTGCCTTTGACGTGTCTTTTAGTTTCACTCACGTGGAAGTTCCAAGCTCTTCGCGTAAATCTTTCAGCTAAACTGAATATGTAGGGATTGATTTTGTTTTATGTACTTCATCGTGAAGGTCAAACGAAAAATCTGGACTTTCTGGACGAATCTGCCGAAAAAAACGCCCCTGGCAAGAAGATGTCTCAACTCCAGAAACTTCAGCAACAACAGTGAGTTATATGTGCTTTGTTATATATAGCTGCTTCTATATGTGAAGCATCCAGTTGGGTTGCAGTAATTTGGTAAATTTACTCAAGTTTTTGCTTTGTAGCGGAATGCAAGTCCTTGAAGTCCCCAGGCTTCAATGACTTGCACAAACATGACAAAGGACCTTTTGCCGTTTGACCTTTAGACAAAGAAAATGATGACATGCTAAAACTTCACGACGTGTTTTGCTTTAATGGACGACTGCTTTACTTCAAACCCTTGTAATTGACGACTGCTTTACTTCAAACCCTTGTACCTCATAGCGGCAAGAGGTTGTTACTCGTTGTTGCACGTGCAAACAGTCAAGTGTTTATTTTCACTTCGGAATGTATCACCAAGAAAACTTTTCATTTGATGAGCGATTCGACCAACACATAGTTATCATTGTGTTTATTGAACTACGTGTTGACTGTTTTCACAATTTGCAGAAAACTCAATCCGAAGCGTGCTCAGCGTAACAAGAAGTACGGCTTCGGCGGCAAAAAGCGCGGTTTGAAAAGCAACAACAAGAAAAGTGTCAATGAAGTGTCTGGTTTTAAAAAGCGCGTTCATGCAAATTCGAAAAAGGTAAACGAGTTTGACTCAGTGGCTACGTGTGTTTTATTCGCGCGTTTCCTTACTCATGTTGATGTGTTTGAATAAGTCGTAGGTCAAATAGATGCAGTTTGAATACGCAACCCACATTAGGCAGCTTAACCCCGAATAAAAATATTTCAAGCATTTGCTTCCAGGAAGAAACGGGATATTTTGCAGAACCCTCGTCCTACCATTCTATGTATAAGTCCTGCAGCAGGTCGGGACCTTCTAAGACCATAGCCAGACCTGCTGAAAATGGCGTTTCCCGTATCATTTCAAAATTCACTGCATGAATCGGTGTGGTTTCGCTTCCGATTTTATTTGGGCGTCCGCTGTCATTGAAACCGTTGATTACAATCAGTTGGTCGAGAAAGCGCCACTACAGCTGGTAACCTGAGTTCGATTCCCGGTCGGGTCATACCGAAGGCTTGAAAATCGGTAATTGCGGCCTGATCAGCCTTGTGATCAGTGTTAATGGGTGGTTGCACGGCGCAAGGTTCGCGCGCGGCGCTGCCATTGACTTACCGTCAATCCAGCATTCACTGCTGAAGTAGCCGCGTGGACCCCGGCGCAAGCAAGCGGAGATGGGCGTCGTAGACCGTTCGTGACACTCCAGAGGAAGTGCAGTTAGCGAGTATACTAATGCGTTTCCGTTGAATGCCTTTTTTTGTCAAAGCTTGTATCTTGAATCTCTGCTGATAATTATCTTCACTCACCCCCAAATATTTCTCGATGATGTTTCTTTTTGATTTTTAAATACCGCGATGCGGTGATGTTACTGAGGCGTGGGAGGGTGTTATTAACCATTGTTGCGTCATCATCGATTGCAAAGTGAAGTATCTTACCAGTTAACAGAAAACGTTCGTCGTAGCCGTGAATCTCCAGACATTTTTTTCAATGCCAAGCTTGTTTTGCGTTATTTTTTCTATGGCATCCCATTCTTCGACCGTTTGTTGGTCGCACAGAAGCTGCAGCCAGGGGGCCATGCACTCCCCAAATTTTTGTTAGCATATCTAGTCATTTTGTGCTTTGAGAAGCGGCTTTCCAAACAAAAATGCTGTTGCGCGCGTAAAGTCAAACATTTTGGCTACCTCGAAAATTTTGGGCTGGCTACGCCACCGGCCGCATCTACCATGTTTATATTATAAGGTTAACACCACGTGATGCTTAGGAAATATTCTTGAACTTCATTTATATAAGAGTGATCGCTGTCCGTGAAAACACGCTCGGCTTCTTATGAATCTTGGTTGTCCTGTTCGTGGTTCAACCTCCTGACCGCAGTAATACAGTACCTTTTAACTGTATTAGGTGACACCAAAGAATTTCTATGATGGAAGTCAAAACGACCTCCATAAATGAAAATGCGGTGCAAGTAGTGCACCACGATTTCCCAACTTGTTTTGTTCACGTAGCAACCGCTTCACGTTTAACTTGCTTTGGAACCATTCTGAGTTCTGGTCTTGTTTGTCCTCATTCGGAATGGATGGCACAAAATTTCAGAGCACTTTTCCAAAATAATATTGATGAGTTTTAAACTGTGAATGATGATCGAAAAAGGATCGATTCGGTTAAGTTAACCAACGAACTGATTCACAAGAAATGTTATAGGGACGTTTGCGACAGCAGGATTGATGTTTCACCCAAGAAACTTCGTTTTATAGTTCTGGTGTCTATACTACAGGTTTTGCGCGATGGATACTTGTGGCCCAAAAAAACAAAACAAAGAATCATTCGGACGAGCGGCTACTTTTTTCGACAAAATGTAGATCGTATAGAACAGAGGTGGCCACACTGCAGCTCGCGAGCCGCATGCGGCTCTTCAATCGTTTGCATGCGGCTCTTTGAGCTTTCCGAAAATTTATATATTTGTTGTTAATTTTTTATTTATATTGCAAAGCGTAGAAATGTTGCAAAGTAGCATTGTGGTAGCTAGCTAGCGTGCCGTGCAGTATTACTTTTGCAGGTCGTTCCAAAAATAATTTTGATGTCACAGAAACGAGATTGCAAATAAATTTGTGTTTTAGATTTTTGTGTTGTGGCTCTTTGTAACTTGGTTTTTACGATACGCGGCTCATACATACAGCAGGTTTGTCCATCCTTGGCATAGAACTTCACCTCACCGTGCCGCACATTGTTAACTATTTGAAGGATGTTGCAGCTTGACATTGTGAAGCGTTCGCTGTTTCAGAAAAAGAACCAACGACCCGGGAAGAACAAAAGACAGAAGGCAAAATCAAAAAGATGACCTTTGCTTTGATGGCAGTCCACAGATTACATCACGGAAGAACTAATGGCCTTTGGCTGCGGCTTTCAACGTTTTGCGTTTTTGCAAATGGTCTGCTGTGCTTGCTGGCTTCGATGGTCAAGTGCTGGACACAGGCTCCGTTACGAGTGCAACTTTGGTGATTTATTGTACAAGTACAGAACGTACCTGACGAAAGCTGTATTGCACAGTCACGTTCAAACAGTATACATGTATAGGTGTGTTGGCCTGAAGTCGAGTAAGACGGTCGCCAAGTATAAAAGCAGATATGCATCGACAGTGCGTTTAGGAGCTGCAAGGTTGGAATGCGGACTAGTTGAGGATTCGCCTTGAGTAAATTGCATAAGGAATTTTATAATTCTGAGTTTATTTCGACTCACGGCGGCTGGAAAACTATCGGATGAGGTCTGGTTTCAAGCTTTCACGCACAAACCAATTAACGTTTTTCGGGTTCCTAAAAAAAGTTATCTACTGCCTTGTTTCGGGATCATAGCATAGATGCAGGTTGATACGCTGATAAACATGTTTTAAAACAAGTATATAATTCTGTAGCGAATAAAGAAACCGAGAAAATGTCCAGTTAACCGATCATGTTCCCAACACCAATGGTGTCTGCTGCACTGAAAACCTACTGAACAAAAACTTTATTTACGTAATTGTGTGGCGACAACTATTGAAGTTAGTGAACAAGAATAAGAACAGGGCTACCAATGATTTGACAACGGTTGTACAAGCTCGGAACAGACGTTGAGGTCACCAAGAGCGCACAGATTCTGGCCTAAAACCAGTGCTTTTGGCTTGTGGGGTTCACCGAGTCCAACGCATGGTGACCCAAATGGTATACAGTACTTTCGTTTTGTAATATCCCATTTGAAAATCATACGCTTTCACTGAGGACCACGTTTTTCATATCGTCAGTTTTTTTCTTTGCTTCTACTGTGCTCAAAAGTATTTCAAAAACGTGCAGCATTGAAAACGCGATGACTTTGATCTGCGACACAGTTTATACTTTCCCAGTCATCTTCCCGGTGGTGTGAACAAAGTAAGAAAAAATATGAAAACCTAGTTTTAAAATGTGTGCTGTCATTTTCTTTCCCCACTTTGTGCGGAGTTATCACCTACCACACAATGGCTTCATTCTGTGATATTTTTTGTTAGAAAATGGCCAACGAGGTTTTTACGATGTTTTGCGCTGGGGATGTTGCCAAACCCCTAAAAAACACCAGCATGGCGTTCAAGCGCTCACAAAAAATGTAACAAATCACATTGGCTAAGTGAAATAGTGCTGCGGAAAGGAGAAGGCTGGCATCAAATGGTAACAAAGGACTTCCGGTCATCCAGAGATATTACTGCATATTTTCGGTCTGTTCTTTCAGGCGCCACGCTGCGTCCATGTACTTCGTGATCTCCGAGTTCTGACGCGGGAAGTTGACGCGTCGATCGTCTCGCGCGCGTTGCACCTGTATTGTAAATATTATCTTGCTAAGGCCTCAAGTGGGAATGGTTGATTGAAGTCATTAACAAGCTGGGTGAAATCTTGGATTTTTGACATTTATTTTCTAATACAGCAGAATCGTCCTGCAACGTCACCTCACGGGACCGGAGAAAAAGCGTCGTTGTAGCCGAACTACAATAAATCGTTCCAAAAAGGGCTTTTCAGTTTAAATCCCGCTTGCGCCAAGCAACGATTTTCTCCAACACTTTCAACCATAACTCGCCACCCGATTGAGAGCTGTGGAAAGCCTCAAGAAATCCGGTTAGAGCAGTACCTTCGATTAATAAAAAATTTTGGAGGTTTTGGATTAGAGTTTTTTTTGGGGTGACATAGTGAGTGGGAGGATGGGTTTAGGCTTGCTTGGTCAAAGTTACTTGACCCAGGGCTCCAACCCCTTAGGCCCTAGGGGTAATTCTTTGTTTTTTAGTGAATCTAGGCTGAAATCCACATCTTTTGAGCCCTTGATTGGCTTTTTAGCGTTTGTGGTTGGCAAGCTATGAAAAAAATAATTAATCGAATTCCCTAGGGAATTATTTTTCTTTGTTGATTTAGGACCATAACTTGCTAACCACAAAAGCTAGAAAACCAATCCAGAGCTCAAAAGATGCGGATTTTATCCTAGTTTCACTTGAAAAAAACAAACAAAGAATTACCCCTACGGGGTTGAGGCCCTGGGTCAGATAACCTTGGCCAAACAAGCCTAAACCTATCCTCCTACTTACTATGTCTCTCCCCAAACAACCTCAAAAGCAAAACCTCCAAAATTTTATTTTAATCGAAGGTACTAGCCCAGTGGTTCCCAACCTTTGTTGATGCATTCCTCCCTTTGCTCATTTTGGAACATTTCATTCCTCCCCTATGGAACGTCCATTCCTCCCCTGTTCGGGTT
>JGI24158J21664_10002753_pt1 | contig 21638 bp, 11 predicted proteins | sample Ectturendosymbi3_FD_21664 | JGI IMG/M metagenome (IMG submission 21664)
AATTCAAAGAGAACTCATCGCGTAGTGGCATTGTCATGCGTCTCGGCAAAAATATTGGAAAATACCTGCCATTATAAATATCATATTTCACCACCACCAAATAACTTTCTATGATTATTTCTTTTTCTTTATTCTTGTTTACAAAATTTGATACTTTGTTTGTTTTTCACTGTATAACTTTTTCATATATATTTGCATTTATAGCATCCAAGTCATTCGTATGAAACACTTCATTGTTTCTTGAATAATTCAACCACCTGCCACGGGCGTCGCAAACAAGAGCAATTCATGCCACCTGCGCTACGTGGCTCTCAGAAACTTCAAAAGCTTTCATAATATTTCAGAATTTCGGTATGCATCATTCTGCTTAAAAAATGTCCTTTATTTTCTGAGAATGTCGTTTCAAATGATTGCAGGCTTCAGATAGTTTCTTTTACTCACCCCAAGTACGTTTGGAGCTTTGAGTCAATGTTTGATAATATTAACAAAATTTTCTGATTAACAAAACCCAGGACGTACTTTGCAATAAATGCAAACACAATTTTTTCAATGTAGGCTTGCAAAAAGTGTGCGCATACAGGTCATCATCTCATCAGATTCTTTTCATGGAAAAACGGTCAGACGTTACAGTAACCTTAAACAGCACGTCTGCAAAATTGCATTCCGAAGATTCTCACGAACATATTTTTAGCGCATGGTTTGATCTTATTGTTTCGTAATCAGTGGCGTAACTTGGTTTGATCCGGGGGGCAAAACTTAGCTGAAGGGACCCACTGGCTACCGTAGGGGGCCACTAGCCAACAATTAGAAAAAAGTTTAGAAATTATAGCGAATCCGGTTGTGGATCTCTAAAGCCTACTAGCTAGAAAAAAACACGAAAACGCAACGAAATAAACAAAAAACAACAACCAAATGAAAACCAAAAAATACTAAGGACCAAAATATAAGCTAAGGTGGCCCGGTTTTTACACTAAGCTTGCCAGTGGCGAATCGGCCCCTTCCCCCGTCAGTTACGACAATGTTCATGATGTGAACATAATCGTAATTATGACATTAAAATGTTTGAATTTGAAAAATTTTTTCAACATCAACGACTTGCTTGCGATTATTTTGGTATATGAGGTTGGGAGTAGACATAAACCTGATCATTTGCTGCTTTCCTTGACAGCCGAGTTTGGGCTGCGACGGTTTACTCAATCGCTGGGATCGAATACACAACCTCTAGATTGAGAGACGGATATTCTACCTCTGAGCCCAAGGTTGAAACATCTCCTACCAAAATGCAATCCGAATAAAGTTACTTTTAAACTTCTTACACAACAAGAGTACCTGATAAGACCAGTAGTTGTCCGTGTTCTCATGATCGGATTTTGGTTAACACTGTATTGCCGAAGCCACAAAAAGATGTACAGGAAAAATAACCCTGTCCGTATAAAAATACTGATTGTGGTTTTGTCAAGTTAAAAACAAGCTCTCAGGTAGAACTTATTAAATAATGCTAAAAATGAGATGAACAAGCCATTAAAAAAAGAATCACCCGTGGTGTTTGTACAGCTATCATTAGCAAGAAAACTAGAATTTCAGAGCCAACCATTTCAAGGACGGATATGAAATTTTTATTCATACATGTTTTCAAGTTTTGAAATTTCCACCCATTTCATTCGAAACTGTCTGAAAGCGATATTACATGAAAGCTATTGTGACGTCCACAAAAACAAATTGTGCCTACAAAACAAAAAAGAGGCGATGAGAGCATTAACACGATTTTTGCATTTTTGCGTGTAACATTGAAGTCAAATTTAAGACTTTCGTGAAACGTTGAAGCACATAACTGCATTGCAAGCTCTCATTACAATCAATAAGAAATGCACTCAACCTGACTCTTCTGTAATGAAAGATGTCGTCAACACAATTTTACTTCCGAACAAAGTTATTGACACCAATATCAGTCAAGCAAAGAACGCTTCAATATTTCAAAGGTACAAACCATTCAAATTGAACCAACACAGTTCACACAGACATCAGTTAGTGCGTTTTCCAATTCCAATTCTTATAAAAAGTTTCAAAAGTGTCTGTGATTTTTCTTATTTACCCGTATTAAATTATGAATTTTGAGGACAATTGTCATAATTTTATAACATCGTCAGATTTGATGCATTTGGTTGCAAGATATTCACGGTGGATAATAGTCCAATGTATTGCAAGGAACTCTGGAAAGTTAGACTCACTCTTCACAAGTGCAATCAACCCAATGCGTTTACCCAGTAGCGCTGGTGAGCCATCGGCTACAACACTTAACGAAGTGATTCAGTGCTGGTTGAGCGTTTGTTGAAGTTCGAGGAGTGGATATTTCTAAATCTCTCAATGTCACCACGTCCAACAGCTCTTCATCAAATAGGCATGTCAGATGAAATAAATCAAACAAACACAACTAGTTGTGATTTATCTTCAATGTCTGTTGGTTCATGAGCATTCTGACCAAACGCAAAAACATCAAGACACCACAAGGTTGAAACAGTCGAATCTGATCGCAAATCGTTTTGCTAGGAAATATCGATTTCGCGTCAGTGACGCATCTTCAGTCCAGCAAGTTGCATACAAAAGCTAGCAGGCGAAATGACGAAAAAGAATAAAGCAAGACCAAGAAAGCACACAGACTGCAGTAAAAAACACACGCCAGCTCATAAAACTTCTATCAACAGAACCGAAAACCAGCTAACTCCAATTTCAAAGCAGCTGAAAGCGAGCAGCCCTCTGAATGAGTCACGTGACCGCCCAAACAATACAGCAAGGAATTCCTGTCCAGTGCGCTAATGGCTGCTGTCAATTACAAAGCTCGCTGCAATGATGAAGCGGTTCACAAGATCTACCATCAAAAGTTTTTTAATTCACGCTTCAGTGCAATTTCTACACTTCTCGAAACCTGCGTTTGCAGGGATTATCTCTCCGTGTCGAAGAGAAAGCAAACCCCTACAGGTTTGGGTGTTATGCTTTCGAGGAATCAGCCTGCAACGCATTGCTTTCTTGATCTTTATCATTCTGCATTGTACTTGGGACAGGCGCCCCTTTGTAGTTCAGTGTCAACTTGGCATTTGTTCTAGTAGTCGCTGATGATTTGTTATTGGGGCAGAACCTTCGCCAGAAAGTTTTCGATAGGGGGGCTTTGCGTTTCTGCGGGGGGGTTTTGCGTTTGTGTGTGGGGGCTTGACATTCTACAAATTGACAAAAACTCCACTGATTTATAATGTTTCATGTTTCAATTATGGGGCTTGGAGCTTTGTTTGGGGAGGCTAAGCCCACCAAATCCCCCCCTTGGCGACGGGACTGGGTGGAGGCATGGCCATGAAAAAATATCACACTGGCAGTTCCTACGTGTCCAAAATCTTTTTATGTAAAATCTTTAAATATTGCCTTGAAAACCAATCCTCGATTTTCCTTCACCTTTCGGTCGCAGAGTGGAATTCTCCATGACACGGCTGTTTAACACCGCTTAAACTTGCACATACTGATATGGGCTCAAAACTATAGTTAGAGCAGTCTAACAGACCACGGGTCCAGTGTACCATTCTACTGTACAGTATCCAGTAGGCTGCCATCGTTCAGCCATACACCAAATTAGATTCAAGGAATTAAAGCTGACGACAATAAACTGCTTCGTTGTGGGAAGTGATTACTTTAAAATGGATGGCCAACTTCATTGTCTTCATTGTTATGGTCACGCATCAGTGAGACTGTACTCGGTGAATGCATTTGCAAGACAAAGCATTGTAAAAACTGCAGCTTGGCGTAATTACCAGCTGTTGCGTTCTGTAAAATATACGATAAACATATTTTCCCAATTTTTGATTTTTGCAGACTGCTTGCTGTTTCTACGCCAAAACACGTGTTTCCTAGCCAAAATAATGGCGGCTGATCTAGGGCCGGAGCAAGCATCCCAGCACCATGGGCAGGGGCGTAACGACGTTCGATGGCGCCCGGGGAGGAAGCAAGTTTGGCGCCTCCATGTTCGAATCTGAGGGCTTTCGGGAGTAAATGCACCCATGGGCGCAATTTTGTTGTAAAATGCGGGGAGGACTGCTTGTTGTGAAACCAATGTAGTCGTCGGGTCAATGCACAGTGGCGATTATAAAGGGGGGCCTGTGTAGGCCATGGTCCCCAAGATTTTTCCTTGATTTCCCGTTTAAGTTCGTTTGGTTGACATGCACAAAAGAAAAATTTCGGCCGGCAATATTTCAAACGATAATTTAGAAACCCTCTAGCCTGAATTCAATATTTCCCAAATGCATGATAAGCTGTGTTGTTGTTTTTGACGGCCGGGAAACGAGAGTTGTTTCTGACGACACACACCAGTGGTCAGAACCGTCGCCAGACAGTCGTCAATAGGGGGCTTTACGTTTGTACGGGGNGGCTTGACATTGAAATTTGACAAAAATTCTGCTAGTCTATAGTGTTTCATATTTCAATTTGGNGGGTTTGAAGTTGTATTTGGGGTGAATAAGCCCACCAAAGCCCTCCCGTGGCGACGNGATTTAATTGGGGTCTAATTCAGCTGCATGTATTGCACGAAGTCACAGTCAGACTATGGCTGCTTGGCACGAGCACTGTTGCATGACATAACAAAAGACTCTTTACCAGTTGCATCAGATTCCCTGCTGAAAATCATGAACTTTTGTTGAGTAGGGCAGTAACTCAGTGACAGCTACGGCCGTCGCTTCCTGTCCCTGCATTCCTGATTTAGTATTCTGTGCTTGGTCGGGATGCAGAAATAAACTGAACTGAACTGTTGACCTTCAAGAGCAGGTTTCAACTCAGTTTAACTTGTTTTTTCGGTTTAGGTGGAAAATTGCAGGAGAAGGTTTCGGAATTGTTTGATGACAACATTTCGCATTTCTGTCTTTGTATTTAATTAATGGCAGATTATATATAAGGTTTGACTTTCTTGGCTAGTAAAAGCATGGTGGTCCTCCCACTATGGATCAAAACCTGTTTTCATTTTCATATGTTTGTTGCTTGTTATATGCTGATGTCATCTTTTTTCGTTTTCCAATGCATATTTACCTACAACTCAAGACTGATAGTCCGGTATCACACCTAAATATTTGTACTGTAAATATCTCGCATCTTTTTGTACAGCAGTAACTTTCTTATACGCAGTTCACTTTCTGCAAAGCCTTTTAGGCTCCCTGCCAACAGACGGTACGAAATCATGTTGATCACCTGCTAATGATAATACAGAAAATGTTACTACCTGCAGTACTAGTTATTTCCACGCTGCATTACGACTGACACAAACTACCTCCTGCATTGCCGTACTTTGTTGCAGGGCCGCCAGATTGGCCATGAAATGGCCAATGTCGAAAAATTTGGCCATTTTTGAAGTGCGTTGGCCATGAAAAAACGCATTTGGCCATTTTATGAAATTTGGCCATTTTTTCGGTTAGTCGATGTACAATCAAAGTATAATTGTCTTTTTGTAATTTTTGGACGGACTTCATGTCACGGTTAGAGTAACACCATTGTAACTTTGTGTAGTTCAACCTTGTGTTGGTTTAAGTGTGTCGTGATGATTTAGATTAGCCCTTGCAGTCAGCTTTTTACAGGTGTTTCAGTATGTGGTAATCTTTTGGATATCACTGGTAGCTGCTGCACTCGTAGCCTACTCTGTTGTGTGACTGATAATGTTATACTAGAAATATTTTGCATTCTCGGTAAGGTTTTATTTTGAGAAGTTTCTCCTCACTTTCACAGTAACACTATGCTGCAGTACTTCGTTAGCCTTGTGTAGTAATTATTAACTCTTGCAGTCAGTAGATTTCATGCAAATGTTTCAGTCGCTGCCATGAGTTAGTGTTTGCTTTCAAGTGCTCCAAGCCTTTCGATCATATACGTCAAGTCAATGACGGTTTTCATCATGTGATTAACCGATAATCATCGACACAGTGCAGTTCATGACTTTCATCTTTTGTTTGAAAATTTGGAACACAAGATCAAGAGAATTCTAGCCTTGTCGTTGCATTGAAAAATTATTTAACCAAGAAATGGATAAGATTTTAAGCATTTATCTGGAGTAGTGTTTAATATATGGTTGTAAGTACGGTTTTACTAAGATAAAGGAAAGATGTAACACGCAATTTTAAGTTCATGGCAGAAATTGCTGGTTTACAGTCAAATCTTGCTTCTTTGGCAAAGATCTTTTCTACAAAAAATACACTGTCTTCCAAAACATTTTGAGACCCCCATGAATATATAAATTACCATAGTTAAAACATTTGGCAATTTTTGCCGTAACTTTTTAAAAAAACAACCATTGTGGCAATTTTTATTAAGATTTTGTCAATAAGATGGGGAAAATATCTGGCAACTTTGCTTTGGTGAGCACTTTTTTTTGAGGTCTTCTGGTTTACAACTGAAACAAGGTTGAATTTTGTGGTAACCACTATTCACTGTCACAGTAAATAGTGACATTACTGTTCACCTAGATAAGCCGCAAATAAACGACGACCATCCGCAGTTTTCCACTATTGGAATCAACACTTGTTTTTTCTCAATTCGATTTTACAAGACATGCTTATTTATACTTCATTTAAAATTAGATTTGCCAAGATGTCGTTTTCGACACCAAGTGATTTTAATTTAATTTTTGCAAAATGTTACACATCCTGTGAGTTTGAAATTTGACTTTTCCTAAAAAAACTAATACTTTTCAAAAATATGGTTGGTGTGATTCTGTTTCATTTTTGTGACAGTTATTCATGTTTGCATCACGTCGTTTACCAAGGTGTCGTTTTTGACACACAATTCCTGGAGATAGCCAAAACTAATTATTTGTTTCTCTTGGTGTTTTTTTTCACACCTAAATAAGTTTAATGTGCCGACTGATGTTTTCAATCTGGTGGCAAACACGCTGTTTTGTTTGGACTTTAATGTTGTTTCTCAGGCTTTACTGCAAGTGCTGGAGATACTGTTGGACAGTGATTCAGGTAGTGGTCCCTTACACAGTGCATTTTTTGAAGTTTATTTCAATTTTCTAAAGTTATTTCTGATCTTGTTTGGTTGTTTGTCCGTCATGTCGCACTTTGCAATGACAGCGGAGGATGTTACTGATGTGGCCATTTACTGGTGTACGGATGATGACATATCATATGAAGAGGAAGAGAAACATCAATCAGGTGACAATGTAGCTGTACCTGCTATTGTCAGTCCACGCCAGCTGAGCAGCAGTTCAGACAACGAGGACATCAGTAATGAAGAAGTTGATGCATGTACAAGAATATCTCATGGTGTGTTGGCTGCAAGTTCTCTTGTTTATGACAGAAACAGAACAAAATGCAAATATTCTTCATCATCATTGGTAGGAAGAAACTCAGGACACAACAGTTTTGCTGCTACCACCTGTGTACCAGCATAAATCTCTAAAAATATTGGTAGCCTACTACAGCAGTTACCTTGCAAGGAAGTAATTCATGCAAGAAGTAATTCTTTATTCACTTGTCATATATACCAAGAAAGAAGCTTACAGAAAAAGAGAGAATGACTGACTTGAGCAAGTGTGAGCTAGAGACTTTTATTGTTCACCATTATGTCAGAGGACAGTACGGCAAAAATCACTTACTTCATTTGCTTTACAATAGAANTTACNNAATTCCAATAAGATCAGAAAGCATTTCACANGTTAGATTTACTGCTGTCCTGAAACATTTGAGTTTTGATGATAAACCGAGCCGAANATGAACTGGACCAGGAGTAGACCGATTCACAGCAATACGTGTTGTTTTCCAGACATNAGCATCCATGTGCNAGTGAAATTATANGNGATATTTTTCTTTGACAGTGGACGAGTAGTTGATGCTTCTAAACTCACGTTGCCTTTTCATTATATTTATGCCGATAAATATGGCATCAATTAAAAAAGTTATTTCAAAAATTGACAGGCAAATATTCAGTAGACAGAAATTCATTCTTCAACTGATACAAGAAGTGGGCATGAAAACGTTGCACTAGAAAATGCTGAGGCCAACCCTTTTCCATCAACTTAGATCTTCCTCGAAAACATAGAAAATGTCATGGAGCAAGATGCAACAAGGTGTACGTGCATCACTTGCTAGAAATCAACTTGTGGCACATGTTCTGCTGGCATGTCAAAGATAACTTATCTAAAATACATAGGATGGTCATGTTTGAAGCACTAAGGCTTGGAAAACAGGTAAAAAGGTTTGCAGTTTTGTTTCCAAATTTCAGTAAATGTGCTACATATTGATGGCATTTCTGTGATTTACATTGCTTTTCCAAGACTATTTTCACTATTAGCAGCTACTTACATCACAATTATGTAAAAAGCTGCTTCTGTCTCACAGCATCTCGCTAGCTATATTCATCTATAGTTGATCAGCTGTCAGATATAGTCATATATGTTCGATTATTTGAAGTATTGCATTGCAATCCTTTTTGTGTCAACTCCAATAACATAAGCATAGCTCCTGTGGATAGATATTTGTATGACTTAGTAAATTAGGCTTGTTGGCCTTTCACGCGGGTGTAAATGCTTCGGTGTCGTTTTCGACAACTCGGTAAAGGCGGGGTAGAAAAATGTTGGTACACCTAGTGTTTCCCTTGTTTTCTTTATTTATTGGTCGACATCTGATCCATAACTGAGAATTAATTGATTTAGGACGTTCGCCATTGAAGAAATGTGCAATGGCCTTGATTTAGATGTCTTTAAGATTTCGTCTTGGTTCTTCCCGCCTACATTTTGTTAAAAAAACTTTCTGAAGGTCTTCCCTGATCTGAATTTTCGTGAAGTGCTTGGCATCATCGAGTTGTTGGCAATTGACAAGAACCTCTTTTGTAATTTTCTGTGGTTTTACAAACTTTTGAACATCGTTTACTGTTTACAAGATATCATATTTCTGCAACATCGTTCTTTTTCCAGCAATATTTATTATCAACAAATTCTGCAGAAACTCATGATTTCGACTTGTGCCTGAACCGCCTACCGTATTTCCGCTCACACAGACGACTTTTCCCATGTTTAAATATGCAGTTTACTACACACACTTATGAAACTTTTCACGTTAACATCACGCTTCATTACAAGACATGGGAAGGAGTCATTCACAAAGAACTGCAAACGTAAAAAATGTTTTAAAACGCTGCACCTGGAAGATGTAGCAACTCGGTGGCGATTTCAGTTTTGGGGCGGTCTTGAGGCATCCTTGATTTCAACATTGAAAAGAGAGTAAGAGAAAATTTCACGATGCCAAGCATTATGTGACAAATGAAACAAGCAGCCAGGAGATGACCGATTCGTTTCGCTGCTGCACCTCCGCTTCCACTGGTCGATGGTGCTTTTACTCTCTTTCTGAAAAGCAATAGATCCGTTAAAGGTTTCCGGAATTTTTAACTTTATGACCTTTCAATATATTTATCCTCAAATGTTTCGATAGCAATCTCATGATCACAGGAGAATTTTCCTTCCTAAAGTGAAGTCCATCTGGGTTGAAATCAGATGGTAAAAAAATTTCCATCTTATATTCTCCACCTGCAACCAATGGAGCGAGCATTTGACTGTTGCATTTCATAATGTAAGCTTCTTACAGTGCAAGCTGCTTATAGCAAACTTTTGGTCGTGGCTATAATGACTCTAGTCTGATAAATCGGAGAAGTAGCGACAGTAAAAATGTTCCCTTCGGCGACTTTTCTCGTTGTACTGGCCACACCTTGAATTTGCGTTTAGGCCAAGTCACGGCTGTTTATCTGTCCACGTTGCTGCGCAGTGGGCGTTCCAGCACTTCAACAATGTCCCACACTCGTTAAGCAAATAGCTGCTGCTCTATGAAGGTTTGCTTAAAACCATGTCGGAACTGATGAACCTGGCTGTAAACAGATGGAATGGCGCAGAAACCTGTAATAAACTTAGTCACAAACATTGCTTCGAGCACATTTCTTGCCACATTTTTGAGAGGCTTGCACAGTGATATNTAATAAGNTGTGGTGCATGCTGTGGCATGAACGACACATCTCCTTGTTTCAGGACGATTCAGAAACCTGAGTCAGAGTTTCTTTCACCAAGAAAAACAAACTCGTTTTTTAGAATGCACTACTTTTAATCGCGGCACAGTTATTTCTGTAAGTCAAACGTTAGTAGGGCACCAATTCGGGTAAATCGGAATCGTGCTTTTGTTCGACTTCGCCAGAACTATGACGATTGTTTTTTTTTTCAGATTTTGTGATCATGAAAATGAGAAACTAAATCATAAGATTGTCTCATTGGGCAGGAAAGTTCAAAATTTGCGCCAGGTTTTGACTAGATGCTGTTTATCGCAACAGAGCTAAGCATGTGGCCTCAAGGCGTTCTTGAAAGCAGTTTGTGCTAACAGCGTATGAAGAATCAATCACCAAAATCCTTTGGTTTGCAAAAGTGAGAGATAGCGGTTATCTGTAAAACGAGGTGCTGACATAAGCTTTCACTGACTCTGTGCTTTTCATAAAATGCATTTAAAAATAGGAATGTTCCACGTACAGCCTATGCAAGCAGAATGAGTTCAGAAAGCAAACATATTTTACTCCAATTTCTGGCTTACTGTTGTTACACCAGTTTTTCCCAACCGTTATTTTTATTGAAAGTTGTGAACAACTGAATTAATGTTTTCAAATCATTTCTGCCAAAAAATCTACATTTTCTACTCAATGGAATCACTTTAATTTCAAAACTTTTTTCGCCTAATAGAAATCACCAACAAAGTCAACTTGATACAGCACCCAACTTGGACCATTTGTTCAGACAAAATTTTTAACATCCTAATGTAACACAACTGGCCCGCTTTGGTGTCATTTGACAATATGCGTAATTCAGTTTTCATCAACAAACTTTCAAAATACTTAAAATAAACTTATTATCCTGATTCCTTCAGTAGCTGACCTTCACTAAGGATTCAATCGCGCAGTCCTATCGAAATATGCATAAATTGTGTATTTTTTGGGTAAGCGTAAGGTTACTGCTAAGATTCCAATGCTTACCCAATGTGTGTAAACAACAGTTGTGCATGAGATCTCCAATGCCATTTTTGCATAAACAAGTCTGGCATCTTGATGAAAAAGCAAGCTTCGCAATTAAGTCCCATAATGGGAATTCGTTAAAAAGACAAGCTTGGTCGATGCGCATGGCTCATATTTAACCTCGGTTGTTGATAATTAACCTGCAAAATGAGTTGTGGCATTTTGGCTAGAGGTACCTTGCGTATCTCCCGCACTTTTGGTAGGCAAAGATGTTTCTTTTTTCAAAAAAAAATTTGAAATGGAGCAACTTAGTTTTTTCGGTCAAATGATCTTGAGATTAATTGCTGAGTTGTTGAAAAATGCGCCTGTGCTCTTGCAACGTTTCTGATCATTTTGGCAAATAACACCTATATCTTCTGTTTTTAAGATTACCTGAACTGTATTTTTAAACATTCAGACATTTGTACTAATTTCTTTTCAGTCTGTGTCGGTTGTCAACAACATATTCCGAACTTTGCTGTCGAAGTGCAGTTGTCGCCTTCGTCTTCCCACCTATTACGGTTGTGAGTTTTGCAAAAAATAAGTTAGACTCTCTATTCAAGAAAGGTAATCCTCCATTTCGCTAAGTTTCAACGCATGCTGGGTGTCAGTCTACAAATAAACTCAACGAATAGAACATGTTAGAAGAGCGCACCATAAACGCATGGCGGTGAATCACCAAGTGCAATCAAAGTCGGTTCATAACGTAAGGAGAACGGATTTGGCAAGTTTTTCTGAAGAAGCATCGATCTTAGTAGCATTCAGCAACATAACAAAAACCTTAATTTTTGCGCTATCGCGTTTCTGCACCATGCTAATACCAAAGTGTTTTTCTCCTTTTAAAGTTCGTGGCTGCACCTCTGCTTTCGTTATTTCGACGACCTGGATATTTCCCTATACGAAGCTGTCATCTCTTAAAACAGTGTAGTAGAATAGGCACATCTATCAAACAACTCTTGCTAATGCTAAATATAGCTATTGCACCACGATGTACTTACTCTAAATTTGAGTATAAAGACAGGGAAATCCATAAGAAAAGACTTCTTGCAGTGTGTTTGAGATTCTCAGTGTCGGCTAGACCGAAAAATCGGTCGATAAAAACACTCTACAACATAATTTCAGTGGAAAGGTTTAAGTTTGAAAACAACCTTATGTCATACACAAACAACATTTCACTAATGACAGTGCCCCAACAATCATTCACTATAATTTAATGAAGTTTTGTTTGAAAGGTACTAACCTGAAAACAAAGTAAAATGTTACTGAGACAAGGAGATATAAGGCCACAGCAAGTATGACGCTTTCGACAACGATGAATCCCGTTGCAGCACGTCGCGTTCCATTTGTATTTCCTGCTTTTGTGACATCCTCCTCGAATTGTGGTGTTTCTGACGCAATAACTTGCTCTGATGTAACGTATTCTCCAATTTGGGGCATTTGAACAAGTTTGACAAAAGAGGAAATTTAATGAAACTTAAATCCCAATATCCCTGCTTGGGAACACACAAAAATCTGAAAGTCTTGAGAAGTGTTATCAAAAATATATACCGCAGATACAATGATTTACATGAAACCCTGTTAATTTCATGATTTCCTTTAAATAATTTTTGAAAACCAAATTGAACAAAAATGCTGTCATTAAAGGCAACTAAGTCACTTTTTTAGAGAATTTATTAATTACGGTAGAATGCTTGAAATTTGTGTAATAAATATTCACGATTCTCAAAAGTGTTGACGTACATTGTGTGGAATCACTGAGATTTTAATCTTTGAATGATTCTTGTAAAAATATGAAAGATGGGGCTAGTGAAAAAAGAATTAAAAATATTTGAAAACAGCTGTTAAAATGCAGCTGTCGAAGGCAAGACCTAACTTGTCGCTTTTAGGCAGTATAATTTCTTCAGGATTACGCTTTTTTCTCTTTTTAGTTTGAATAAAACAGTTATGAGGCGTTTTTTGAGCAGGGCGGAACATGATTGGTTGGTTTTCCATTCTTTTGTCAACTTTGTCCCGGTCATCAACATATCTATATGTTTTGTTGCAAATCCTATTATTCTCAGCGTCCTGTCGGAATTTTTAGATGAAAATTTAATATATACTGAACTTTCTGTAAGCAAAACCTTCCACAAGTGTTGCCGAAAAGTTTTTGCACTGTGATCCAGTAATAACTGGGAAATGGCTTTGAAAGCATTTACTGCTTTTTGTTATCTAGGGGGAATTTCGTAATGTTTTCTCACAATATCTGTGAATGGTAATATTTCTTGACAGCAGCATGAAAGATGCTATCAATGTTTCTAAGTGATGCAAATATGCAGCACATGCAAAGAGAAACGAATGTCGAGAAACCTGACCAGAGCCTCTTCTGCAAAACAAAATCACGAATGTCTACCGGTTATTAAAGTAAAGCGGTTGTTGCATTTTGGTAATGTTATATTTTTTTCAACTTGCTGTTGCATTTTTATAAATATTTAAAATGAAGTTTCGCAAAAATGCTGTGATGCTAAAGCCGTAGTTGCATTCAAAATTTTGTTTCATTTCCTAATTGAACGTTTACTGCGTGCATCAGATTTATTTAATCTGGTGTTTTTCACTGTTTAGTGTTTCCCATGTAACAAACATTTACGCTTTCACATTCTAGCTGACAAACATGCTCTTCCTAATCCTGGGTATTTGTGAGGATCACCCATGAACCCGTCATTAAAATTTCTTAGCGAAATAATCTTAACCAAAAAGGAAATAACGATATTCTGCGGAGAAACACTAGGTGACTAAAAACGCAGAACCAGGTTTTTTCAAGTTGAAATCTGTTTTTGTCCATGACTTGGCATATTCTGTTACTGCAGAACATGAGGTAAGTGCAGAACAGATTTAGCCTCAGAGCATTAGAAGATAGAAGGTCTTCTAGCCTGAGGTATTTGCACTGAGAGAATGGAATCAGAAAAAGTTTCTATTCGGCTCTGCTACACTACCAACTTTCTCTGAGACTTTAGTGTGTGCAAACTCATTTTGAAAGATTTATCACCATTTCGTTATTTGCAAATTTTCTCAAAGAAATGGCGTACAAAACTCAGCTGACCTAAAACTAAAAAGTCCTAATTGCAAGGCATCATCAAGCAAAGTCTTCAAACAAACATAACCTGCATTTTCTACAAACATCATGCAAGGTAGTTTCTCTCGGGATAACATTCTCTAAATTCCATGCAGATCTTCTCGTTTTTTCCGTTTAGCTGTGTAATGAAAGCACGCAAAAATTGCCAAAATTTGCAAATTTCTCTTTAGCCTGTTCGTACAGGTTCATCCAACGTGATGGCGTCGCAGTAGACCGCCCCGAGGTACGACACAGACTCACGCAAGCTCTCGGCTGCAAAGCAAATGTTATTTCTACTTAAAAGCTGTCGGTTATGCCCTTATCACGGCTGTGATCAAATAAACAGATGTTGTCATTCCAGATTACCATGACACATCGATTTTCATCACAAGAAGGAACCACAAATTGTGGAAGATTGCTGAGTTACGTGAGGTGCAAATCACGTCCGATGTGTAAAAAAAGTACAATGCAAACAAGCAGGACAAAATTTGAAACTGACGGTCAAATGAAGGAGTTGTGAAAACAACGGCGTTTGTTTTCAGATTAACGGTGGTTTTTATGCACAGGTTAATGGCGTTGCCATTGGCTCACCAACATCACCTCTCCTGACAGACATATGCATGTTCTACGCCATGGTCAAATCCGGCCCACGAAGTCATTCTATCCGGTCCCAGAAACCACCCCATTCGACTGCAAGGAAATTTTGTCAATAATTAAAAAATAATATATTTACGAAACAGATGATGATTTGGCAGAATGTAACATGGCCGAAACAATCACATTAAGCAAGATACCCGGCTCTGTAACTGTTGTGCAGTAGCTTATATGACTCTCTGACAAAAACAATTGGATACCCGTGATCTACGCAATAGATAAAGCCAAGTGACAGTATAACCCCACTTCGGTGTCGACCAGACTTGCTTTACCCCTAAGTGAATGAGGTTTTTTACCTTTTCCTGAACCAAAATTTTCTGGGCAAGTTTTTATTAACATTAGCTGCGTTCGCGGAAATATTGTTTTTACCGAAGAATAAAAAATCAATAACCCCTTACAGTTTCGTAAGGTTTTCCTTAAGAAATTACCAATTGGTTTTATTGATTCTACTTGCAGAAAATTCGCACATAAAGGGATTTATTCAAAATGGGCTAATTCCGTTTGTTTCTACAGGAAATAAAACTTTCAACCCTTTGTCGCGCTGCGCATATGACCGTGTCAGTTGTTACAAACTGATGCAGAGGCGGAGGTCACGATGATGAGCTTATGTTGTCTCAGAACGGTTACTTTCTACAGGCTGGACCGTTGCATCCAGCAACTCTTAAAAAGAAAGCATGTTGCCACACAACAACGCATATCAAGGTCGGAACCACCCTTTCACCCAAACATGTTTCATCCCATTTTTCAAGTCCGTAGCTAAACACCGTGCAGCAAAAACTCGACGATTTCATAAAATCCAGTGCTGCAGTGCACGTGAAACAACGTTATTTTCTAAACATGCAGACTCTTCAAAACTGGTTTACGGTCTAAGCCATGTAGAGAATTTCTCTAGGAGGCCTTGACTTTATTCAACCATTACGACGTTGCTTCTAGTCATACGTGCTCTTGCGTTTCTTCTTGAAACGGAAAAACGCAACTTATATTTAAAAAATCGTTTATGGAGCACATAACCTCCAAAGTACGTTAGACTGCAGGCATTTGCAAGTCAACAACATCATCGGGTTGATTTTCACATCCCAGATGTCACTGGTAATGACAACATTTGGTGGCAATTCCGGATTCTTGCATTTTCGATGATTCAACAACACATGACAAAACGTAACGCAAACATCCCAGCGATGCTTCTATGCATTTCTAACCGGCATCACAGCTTAACACATCGTCACTGAAGCCACACAGTACACGCCGACACCACAGGCACGTATCCCACAAATGCATGTGGCTGCTAACCAAGTGTGTGGCGTTGCAGTTCGAAGCTAAAGCAATTACGAATGATGGAACTTAGAGCCTAATCGGACAGGAGAAGCCAGAGCCAATTTTCTATTTCATTACTGTTTACTCCAGTGGTGGGGAACCTATTTGCTATCACAGTCCGCAAGAATTGTGCATTGTTGCTGGCGGACCGCAAAATCAATGAATTTTTTCCTAAGTCTACCTTTGTCTAACTATGAGAAAGAGTGGCTTCTGTTGACATACTACCTATGTACCTGCTTATCATGGAGCTTCGTTTGGACGCGATGTTGTACGCTAACTTGGGTAACGAAAACTCTGATGCGAGGCATACCAAATGTCCAGCCGGGCCGGAGGTTTCCACCCCTGGTTTACTGAAAGTAGTGCGTATTTTTATCTCTTTGAATGAAAATAGAGGATTGGAAAAATTTGGAAAAAAAAGTAGAATCATCTTTGGATGCCAGCTTTTGTCTTATGTTCACGAAATTTTCTTCGTTTGTTGTTGATCAGGGTTCTTCAAACATTTTTGCATACAACCACCTATGCACCAAATATTGCAAAATGCAAAACCTTATCCATGCTGGTGTAATAACCAAAGCTAAATAATAGAATGATTTAACGAAAATACTTACTTTTAGTTATGTTTTCACTGAATCAAATGATTTTGTAACTAGAGCCGTAGCCAAGCATTTTAGAGCCAGAAACTGAGCCTGAAATTTGGGTTCCAGCTCCACAGATCTGCTACAAATGTCTTCTGCCACTAAGTCAGTCTTTTGGTGTTTTGTTCATTTTTTATCGCGACATGCCCCTACTAGCTCAAAAAAATTGCATCTAACTCATTGCGTTTCATGTTTCACTGAATAGATGGAGGTCACATTGATTACCGAAACGTTTGCAATAGCAGTTATCTTTATCATCGGCTGTCCGCTTAAATACTTTCTAGCTGCACTTGCGTTTGTTCTACTAAAATAAAAATGTAAAAAACATAAATATTTCGTTCAATAAATAAACTTAAAATAAAAACAGACCAATTTTGCACAACATATCGGCGACAAGTCGAGAACTGTGCTAACAAAGCGACCACATTTGGGATTAAAACTGAGTGACTGTTAGGCTGGGCAATTGGCAGTGGGGAGCTCTGACGCTGGAAAGAAACAACAGAACAGTAGTATTATTACCAAACAATTTTTCCACAAAACAGGTCTGGTGAAAGTCTAGCACGTAAATCCCGAAATCCAACAACTGAAAAACATTGTTCAGATTAGAGCAGTGTTTCCCAACCACTATAGGCTTGCGGCATCCTTCAGAAGACAAATATGATTTGCGGCACCCAGTGGCGAAAAAATGGCAATTTGCTTTAAGGTCTGATGACATTTTGAAAATGATATTTTTAATGATATATTGGAACACACGTTAGCTCGCAGCAATCCCAGAGTATCGTAAATGGCACCCTAGGGTGCGGCGGCACCCAATTGGGAACCACTGGATTAGAGTGTTTGATAAGCCCCTAAAAGGGGCGCATATTGGCGCCATTAATAGGAGTGCCACACACGCTTTTGGGGAGCATTTGCCCCAAACTGCCCTCTCCTGGATCCGCCGCAGTTGAGATCAAGTCACTAAAACCGTTATTCAAATATTTTACACAGTTTAATTCGTCGTTTTACTCCAGAGCCCAACCAGATTTTTTTGGAACAAAATTGGCGTTAATCTTCCTCTTCTTTCTCCGCAGAAGCCTTAAAACTGGTTTCATTTCGCCAAAAATGAATTAACTGAAAACTGAGAAATGATTGCCAGTTAACTCAACAAAAGTCATATCTTTCCCACCATTCAACATCAACACCAAGTGTTTCACCATGTATTTGAGCTGCTGGATTACAGCAGCCAGTTTTCAAGCAGCACTGAAGTGCCATCTGCAATCAACTCAACCTTGTACGTCGCGTACTTCTCAAAACAGCTACATCTGAATATTTGCATTGTTTAGCGCTCAATGGCCAAGATACTTGTTATGTCAATGCGGAACCAATTACTTTGATTGAAGTTTATTAACTGTTTGAATCAACTACAACAATCCGACTATAGCAAATTCAATAATCTCTGTGTCTTCAACACATAAGCACACGATATCCGAGACTCATTATGTAAAAAAAAATTCCCATGGTGGTAAGATCAGATCGTCACCGGCATCCTCAAGCTGTAACTGTCGCTAATCACTCTTAACCATCACGTACATCTTTGAAACGGCCGTTTTCTCGCGATCCTACTAATAAAACTGAGCTGCTATTTCGCTTCCAACGACACGCCAGTGACGTTCGTCTCAATTACCAGAGCAATCGTTCGTACGAGCAGGGACGTTCAAAGGTCGGAGGATGCCTGGGACGAATACTTACTGTAATTGTATACACCCTTGCCAAATGTTGAGGAATGTGACAAATACAGGCACAGCAAAACTACCTGCCCAGACTATTCCCACGTGCAAAAAGATCACGCCGCAAGCCGCAAAAGTTACCTCAAGTGAAAATAAAGAGAAAAAAGCTGTATGAGTCTCGTACAACGTTACACGACAATATCAATGGACGTGAACATTGTGAAACGTACGGGCAAGGGCACAGAAATTTAATGGAACTTCTGGCGAGAAAACCAACTGAAGTACGTTTCCGCAAGAACGCTGCCTCTCTGTTTAAAAAACAATTCGTTTGTCAATACATCATACATAGCGCCGAAAGTATTTCAAAAGCTCCAAACGATATCCTATCTGAGAAATTTACTGTATTATTTGGATCGTTTTTACAACAACTGAAAGTGAAGAATCCATCGTCGAATTCTCACGCATGATATAACCCTGTGACACAATTCGCATTGGCACTAAAAATGAAACCAATCAGACAAGACACCATCGAAACATAATGAGTTCTTTACTCACAAATCTAACTTTGAACATGCAAGTTTTAGAGGTATCGTTTTTTTCCCATGTGCTGTCCCTTTGTTTTGATTTTGGGGTTTATATTGAAATCAAAATGAATGTACGAATGATAAAGACATTTAGATGGGTAGATGCCCCTCTAGCAAATTCCAGTATTGAGGAATGTGAAAAATACATGCACAGCAGAGCAATCTGCACATAACTTTGCCATGTGCAAAACGCAAAACGATTGCGCCACAAAAAGTTCACTTCAAGCGAGAAAGCTGTGTGAGTCTCTTACCACGTCACGCAACAGTAACAAGGATCTTTAACGTTGTAAACAGGGGTACCAAAGCTGGGACTTTGCCCCCAGATCTGGGATTTCCATTCCTTTCTGGGTTTTTCGTCCCAGGATATGGGGTTCCGTTTTTACTGCGTAGCGGTGATTTAGGATACAGGGTGTGATTTAGGACAGGGGTTACCAACCTTTTTGGGAACTGAGAGCTACTTCTTGGCACAGATTCATGCGAAGGGCTACCAATTTGATACACATACTTCTGAAATAAAAGTTGCTCAATTTGTTTTCAATTATGTTATCATTAGTAATTAAAAACATTCATTAATGTGAAGACACTGATCATGTTTATGTTATTTTTAGAACAAGACCGCGGGCGACCCACATGGTCCGTGCGGGCGACCTAGCGCCCGCGGGCACCACGTTGGTGACCCCTGATTTAGGATTTTCTTTGTTATCATATTTCATGACAAGTATGACCTTTTAACTGCACTTTTCTGCAAATGTACAAAAAATGTGTTCCCGAATAAATTCCATAAAAACCAGAACCACTCACTGTGTGAAAGAAAAAACTGTCCTAAATAAAGTACTTGTAGGACAGGCTGTCACCAGGGAGAATCAGACATGCACCAGCTAGAACCAAACAAAAACAATTACAAATTTTCTGGATGGTACAGTGAGCAAGAGATCCATAGAAGGGCTTTAACACAAAAACATGAACTTGCCAGTGATTCTGGAAGTGAAAATGAGGAATAATCCATTTTACTTTGTGATTAAAGTAACGTGGATCCAGTACATGTAAGATTGTTCGTTTTTTTCAATTTGTGATATTTATTTTTTATGGGAAAATATTCGTTTTTACAGTTCATTAGCAAAGAAAATGGGTTATATCCACTAGTACTGTTTGTGACTAACTGATACTTCGATAGATTAACCTGATTTTGTGTATCTTCCTAAGTGGGTTGTCTGTTCAACTCAAGGTTTTAAATGAGTCTAGATGTTTTTTTCAAAACATTTACGCGAATTGACAGCCCTGGTTGTAAAAATGTAAGTGCAAGGGCAGAGTTTTGTATGGCAGTTTTGGCGAGAAGAAAAGTAAAGTACGTTTCAGAATAGACGCTGGCGCTCTGTTTAAAAAGCGATATGTTTTTAATAATGTTAATAATAATAATAATAATTTATTACAGACTCGTGGTCCATATCACAGACGCAATCATTCAACACAAGAGCACAAAACATTTTCAACGTATCATATCGCTCTTGGCGCTGAAAGTGTTTCAACAGCTCCCAAACGTTGTTACTGAAAAATTTATTGCATTATTTTGATCTACTTTACTACAATCGAAAGCGAAGAATCTATCGTCGAATCGTCATGCATGATTCAGTCCTGTGACACAACTCGCATTGCCACTAAAAATGAAAAAAGCAGACAAGGCACCATCGAAACATAAAGCGTTATCAACCTAGGCCTGCTGATAAATTCAACTTTGAACAAGGAAGTTCAAGCAGTTTCGATGATTTGTACTGAAGTGCGTCTTTGTGTTATACATCAAAGACTTGATTAACCTGAAATTTTTGGTGCAACTTTTCAGAATTAGGGAGGAGCGATTGCCCCCATTACCCCTCTTGGCTACGCCCCTGCCGGTAACCCCTTCCTCTTACGCAAAAATTACAAAATTATTCTTATTTTGATAGAATTGCTGGACAGAACGCTTCAAAAAAAACAGCTAAGGAAGGAATGAGATTAATAAGAGTATTTTAAGTCATTTCAAGAATTTAGTTGAAAACTGAGCCATATTTGTGAAGGATTACCTGAGCACTGTAAATTTGCGCCGTTCGAAGGACGCACAAGACGTATTGGGGGAGTAGTTACCCCAAATTTTCCTCTCCTGGATCCGCCGCTGAGGTGATAAACTCACTTCATTAAATTCCACAACCTAAAACCATAACTTTATTGTTTTTCACATTTTGATTCATTCGTCGTTTTCTCTAGTGTAGAACCAAATTTTCTCTGAAACCATATCGGCGCTAGTTTTTCTTTACATATTCTGCAGTAGCCTCGAAACTGGTTTCATTTTATGCAAAAATGAATAAACTGAAAACCCAGAAACGATTGCCTATTTCACCATAAGCTCAGCTATGGTTATATCTTTGCCAGTCTTTCCATCAGCGCCAAATGCTCTCACCGAGATTGAGCTGCTGGATCACAGTTGCCAGTTTCTAAGCATTGCTAAGTGCAATCTCCAATCAACTCATTGTTCACCATCCAGTTCACCAAAGGTTGTAGGCTTGTTATAAATATCTAAACTGTGTGCTCTGATGCTGTTAAGAAGCAAGATGGCAACACCTGCTACAAAGAATGATGTAAAGAACATTTC
>JGI24158J21664_10002755_pt1 | contig 21635 bp, 14 predicted proteins | sample Ectturendosymbi3_FD_21664 | JGI IMG/M metagenome (IMG submission 21664)
TTTTTGTAAATTAATTGTAAAAGTCCGTAATTAATCGTTTGTTTCTGACCAACATGCTTGCGCCTTTCCCAAGGCAACTGTTGTTGATCGATCCCAACTGCAGTTTGTGCGTATGTGACGTAACAATTCCAACAATAGTCCTGAAAATTGCAAGCAAGGCTTACGAGTGAAATGGTGAATAAATGAAACAAGATTTAGACTTAGAGTAAGCACGCGCGAACTGTAGTCTCAAACACGTACCTGTGACCATAAAGCTGGCGTCACACACAAGATGATAAGCAAAACTGACGCAAATTGCTGAACGGCACTGCTTCAAGCAGCGTGGTTATGAGAGAACGACCACAGTTGGTCCTGCTGCACATAAGACAGCATTTTTTCATCGAAAATATTTCGTTTCTTTTGCTTGGTAAGCCAGATTTTAAGTTTTTCTCTCGCTTTACCACATGCCAAACATTTCAGGAAAGCGAAGTTTGCAAGCATTCTCTCTGTGCATCGTTAAGAATCGAAGGCTCCTGGTTTGCTGTGAACTTTTGAGGAATCTGCTTGGCATGCTCTGCTTTATAACTTTTCGATGATTCGGATCTGTCGATTGAATTTACTGCGTAACCTTTCTGGAGACTTACTGCTGGAATGTCGATATGTGCAAAGTGATGAAAGCAGAGCAATGGCTGGCAGATTATTCGAAAGCTTACAGCAAACCTGAAGCTTCCTTTCTCTGCCATAAACAATAAGGTGTTCTTTTCAACTTATCTAAATTTTCAGATATTCACCACTAACTGTCGGACATAGTAGAGGTGCAGTTTTAAAGTTGCTTCGTTTCTGATCGGTACCATAGACTAAACCGACTGTCCAGTGTGGCGAATGTCCCGTTTGTTTTAATCTCGCAGGCTTAAAAAATTGTACAGTGTCTGCACCGCAACCCTTCTCGGTGTTCGCTCATTGTCACTGCTATCAGAAAGCGTTGAGCTGCAGGCCGGCCCTGGTACTGGCGGATGTCTAAATCGAGCCAGCTTGGAATAACGCCGCGGAGGTTCAAGCTCTTGTTGCTTTTGCGCAGATTGCGAGATCTGAACGATGAGATCAACAAGTTGATAAGGGAGAAAAACCACTGGCAGGATCGAATCTTGGAGCTTGGCGGACCAGATTACAGGAAAGTGGGACCGAAAATGCTGGATCATGAGGGCAAGGAAGTTCCGGGCAACAGGGGATACAAGTGAGGACCGCCTCGTTTCAATCTAAGCAGTTTCGATTTTCTAACGGGCGGGCGAACCCCCAACATTGTTTCGGTGGCTTGGTCGGCAATTGTTTTTGTGAAGACCATGCTGCAGTTCTGCAAGGGCGCAGAAATAAAGCAAAACGTAATTGGGTTTCAAACAACGAAGTGGTGTGATTTCAAGACGCCGTTTTTTTGAGGATCATGTCTGGTAAATGTATTAATGAGAAGTTATCTGGTTCTTGATTTCCCACGCGACAGGCCTGCTTGGGTAGAATCCGGTCGCTAAACTTCACCATCGTTGTCTTGTTGCGAACTAAAACACCTGAAATGATTATATACTCTTACTTTAACATGCCTATTGTAAATTCAGAAGCACTGAAACGTTTGGCAAGATTGTTCTTATCATTGCCTGGCTGTTTGAGCGCGAGAAAAACTATGACTTTGTCTTGTTCTCTCAGCTAGCTATCAAGGTTTGAAACAAATGTTCAGCTTACAACAGCATCAACTTAGGTTGTGGTGGCGGTATGACGCGATGCCAAGTAAATGTGTCTGCGCATTTCCAATAGACTTTGGACTGAAGAGACCTGTGTTTGCCTGTCCCTAAGTGTAATCATGTACTCTGTATCGGACGCGAATAACCTGATTCGTTTTATTAAAGGAAACCCTAAAGAAGGTCCAGATCAGGGATTCCCAATATTGTTTACTGCTGCACCCTCTGGCATTTTTTTGTGACCTCGCACCCCGTACAATTCATAATCAAGAACAAGCTTTCAAACATTTATAAAGGAATTTGAATTTTTCAATAGGTAAGGAAAGCCAGACATATCGACAAGAAAGGATGATACAGACCAACATTTGGATATACTTTACAAAAAAATATTCACTTGCTTGAAATATGTAAATGCGCTCGGACTGTCCTGGAATTGTCCAGAAAAGTAATGATCGCCTCACAAAAAACAGTGCTAATATCTGTCGTAGTTCTTCCAAGCAAAAACTTCTGCAAGATCGTAAATAAGTGGAATGGATTGCAGTTGATGTTTACACCAATAAGCAATATCGTGACATGAAGCATTGAACGAACCTCGCATTTTTGTTTATAATCCATCGCGAAAGGACACAAAAAAAGGCATAGAAGTGTAATAAATAGACCAATTTCCTGTCATTAAGACGGACACTTCCAGCACCCCTGGAATGATGTCTCGCACCCCCTGGTTGGAACCAGTTTTCCAGATGGTTAAGATATATCTACTCATGTTTTGTTTGCAGGTACTTCGGAGCAGCGAAGGACCTTCCGGGCGTGAGGGAACTTTTTGTTCAAAATGGCAAGTCTGTTCGAAAGTGTTGTTTCTGTGTTTGATCAGCGTTTTCTTGTCGTTTTTTTTGGCGTGCAGGCCTCCTCTTACAGTCGTCACAAAACATGAAAACAATCCAAATGCTCGAAAATCTTATTTCAGGTGTATCGACGTAAATCAAAAGCATTTGTAATAATCAACTGACGAATCCGGCCTCGGTCGAATTGATAGATTAAAATATACGTTATGTTCATTTCGAGCGTCCTCCTCCGTTCACGAACAAAGTTAATTGTTGACATTAGCGCCATCCTCCCTGCGGCGTTACCGACTGGAAACAGCGGTCCGGTAATACCCCCCAATCCTGCAAAGCGTCTTTTCGACGCCATGTCTGTTGCGCTCAGGACCGGACAAGGTGCGAAAAACGCGCGGCCAGCTGATGAAGAACATCGACGCCGATTACTATGGTTACCGAGACGAGGACGACGGCGTCATAGTTCCTTTGGAACGGGATCTCGAAGAGAAACGTGAGCAGCGCCATTTACATATATACGCCGGTTTGAGTAGTTGCTGCTTGCGTTTGCCCATTCCAGAAACCTTTCCGTGTGTCTAAACACACGAGTAACTGTAAGCAAGCAAAAAAGTACTTATGTGTTTTGTTGGGCAACGCGTCACTGTTCAGTGCAAGACACAAAACCGTCCGCACAAAGAACGATCACGTGATCTGCAGCATGTGTCGTTTGCTGTAAATCAGTTTGCGGATGTCTTGTGTGCAATGCGGTAAGTGCAACTGCCGTGGACGTCGGAAATGGGTGTAGGGGGGCTTGGCCTTTTCTACATTTTGGAACTTGACGTTTTCCCATCAAATTTTTAGAAAAAGATGGTTGTTTTCTTATTTTAAAGTGGGTAAAATGAAATTCCAACAATTTTATCCCCCCTGAAAAAATCCTTTTGGTTGCCCTGGAAAAATTTTGTTCCCCTGGAAAATATCCCCCCGACGGCCATGGCTACTGCATAGGGTTATGCCGTAAATGCTAAGGAGATGTATTTGCTTGAAAACACTTCCGTTATTTTTTGGGAGGCATTAGAAGAAACTGAATGACTGAGAAAGTTGTAGTGTAGGTTTGGTGATAGGCTTCATGGCATTGCGCTATTGACAAACGAATTACGAAGAAATACTTTAGACCTGATCTCTACTTGGTTAGAGTATTATGCGATTGTCGACGTGTACGAAGTTGTTCCATATTTTCGGTGCATATCCTTGGGGCAGGATCTAACAGTTGGAGCTGGCTTCCTCGACCCCCCCCGTGAAGTTACAACTGTGTGCAAGATAGTTATGGATATTGACCGCTTTACGCTCCCTTTGTTCTCAGCGAACAGCTTGCTGGGTGTTCTAGCCGGGTCTGTGGGGCCGGAACTCATATTTCCGGCTCTGTCTCAAGCTCCAGACATCTAAAGTGTTTTGGCTCCAGCTCCGGCTCCAAAATGATTTGATCCAGTGAAAACTGAAAGCCATTTTATTATTTGCAACATGTGTAATATTTACACCACCAGGTGTCGCGAAATGATATATTTGGTAGATCATGGCGCATGTGCAAAAGAGTTTGAGAAGCCCTGATCTGCACAGCCCAGACCAGGGCTGTGGAACTGGAAACCAAATTTCAGGCCCCGGTTCCGGCCCCAATCGTCCAAAATTGCTTGGGCTCCGGTTCCGTAGTCCTGATTCCTGGCATGGTTCAAGTTCCGGCGGAAACGTAGAAAGCGCTTGTTACGACTGAGTTGTCGTTTATTGCCTGTCCCAGTGCTCGCCGAAGCCGCGGATGAATATATCGAGGGCGACGCGAACGCGAAGGACGACGCTGATGACGACATCTACAGCCAAGTCAAGTCTGAAGCGTTTGGCGATGACGAGGCATTCCAGGTAAGATACCAAGTCACGTGTGGCATAACTTGTCACGTGATTGTTGTCGTCTGCAACACTATCAACGACCGGTATGTGGGTCTTAGCTTCGATGTATCGTAGTTGGCGACAAGTATCACAGAAACACGCCTCACACATTCTTGTTCTTCTTGCAGACTCACATCTCACACGTTCTTGTAGACACTAATTTGTAGCTTTAATCTGCCTTTTTCGGTCACAGACCGAAACGTTTTTGAAATGAACGAAAAAATTAAGTCATTTCGGTCTGAATGTCTGAAAATATATGCTAATGAACACTGTTACGGCGAGTTTTAATACAACTGTGAGAAAAATGACCGAAATGTTTCGGTGACTAATGTCTCAGTAAAAAAATGTCCGAAATGCCGCAGCGAAAAAAAAAGCTTTTTTGTTCAGCAGCTTCCCGTCGTCGTATCGATTTTCCATTCGAAGAGAGAAGCACGTTTTGCTTTTCCGTTCCTCACGCGCGAAGCCCTTTTTGTCGTCATAATCGAAGCTTGTGTTTTTGCGTATCAACAGTTACCTGATGTTTCTTCAGTACAACCGTCAATCGTTTGTTTTTTCATAATGCGGTTCGCAACGGTCGACTTACGTCAAAACTAGGTACCTAACCTTTTTCAAAAATCTTAAATCTTATCTCAGCCTTTTTCTTTTGCTGTCCGCTCCGAGCGCGTTGCAGTGCCCTGACTAGTTTATCGAAAGTTTCACATTTTCATCTCTTTCGAACAGGGTTGCAGAGCCGGAGTCGGGAGTTTTTTGGGTGTAGTCGGAGTCGGATTCCTAACAACACTGGGAGTCGGATTTTTTGTCCGACTCCGGATGTCCAATTAGATCGTTTTTTACATTACACTCATAAAAATTGGGAATTCCTGTTAAAGTGGTACAATTTCTTCTGAAATATTCGTTGAAACAGATATTTTTTGCTGTGCACCACAATTTCCATTGTTTTTGTGACAGCCAAGTTTCATTCCCTTTATAATAAGGAGTCGGAAATTTTGGAAAGATCGGGAGTCGGAGTCGGAAATTTTGGGAAGTTCGGATATTTTACCTCCGACTCCGCAACCCTGGTTTCGGCCACACTGCAAATCGAACCCGAACAGCTGACCACGTGACCAATCGCATGAACTGCAGCACCTGAAAACCTTGTTTTTTGTAAGTTTACATGTAAAATGCAGGTGTCACGTCAGCGAGTGGCATTTGTAAAACGTTTAAGAGACGTTTATCAATCTGTTGATCCTAAGCTCGGTGTAGACGTTCATGTTTTGGAACGTGTGTTCTACGAAAGGCCGTTTCTCCCAAGATTTTTTTACCGGCCGAAAACGTTGAAAGAGAGTCTTGCTCATCGGGATACGGCAAACGCGAAGTCAGTTCGTTGCTCGCAACTTCGCGTTCAATTTTTTCACTTCTTTTTGTTTGTTCCCCGTAATCGCAAAGACAACCGCATGTTTTAAAGCTTTGGCACACACTGAAACAGGAATCGGGTTGGGGTCGTTATCGCGTCTCAGATCTTGCTGCTGGCGCGTCAGTGATAATTTGGCTCGTAACGCCCTCTGGTGTCTTCGCAGTTCCGAGAAGTGGAAACGCAAGAGGGCGCGCGACCGTACGTAGCGCACGTGCCGGTCCCGACTCAGAAGGACGTCGAGGAGGCGCTACTGCGCAGGAAGAAGCGCGAACTGTTGGAGCAGTACGCGAGCGAAGCACTTCAGGCTCAAAGCGCCGAGGCTAAGACTCTGCTTGGCTTGTGAAGCTCTTGTTACGGCTGCGAGATTTTCGCGAAGACATAGTCTTATGGATTGCGCCTTGCTGAGAAGGTGGGAGGAACGGAGGAGCACAAACGACGCTGTCGTCCTCAAACTGCGAACAAGAGCCTTGGTCTTGAAATCAAAGCACAGACGAACTGGTGTCTTTCACGCCAGGACAGGTTCCCAAGCGTAAAAATAAGCAAGCAATGTAAGTCGCCCTCGCAACATTGCTGACCAATAATCTGACATTGTTTTGGTGACAATTGCACTCTGTCGCCACAAAGCCGTCGTCTGTCGTGGCAATAGTCATCGAGGAGCAAACCTTTACATCCCAGGTGTCGAGTTACATTTTAGATGACCGCCATGTTCCTCCACCAATCCTATGGTACGCTGCGATAGTCGTGTTTGCATTGGTCAGTTATTTTGACGTTGTGTTTTCATTCATTCTGATCTCCACTGACAATTACTTTCCGTATTGCGAAATGGCTCTCAGTATTGTTCCCGTTCAATAGCTGAGTCATATGAAACAATAAAACTTGACTTGACTTTTGCAGCAACCAGTGGGGTAACTGACGGGGCGCGGGCAAGCTAAATGCGAGCCCCCACTTAGCTTATATTTCGATATACAGTATTCTTTTGGTTTTCAGTAGGTTGTTGTTTTCTTGCGTTTTTCGGAGTGTTTCCCGCAGATTTCAGGATTTGATTTAGAAATCTGCATTCAAATACTCCCTCAACTTTTTTCTGAGTGTTTTCAAGTGGCCCCCCTACGGCGGCCAGCGGGCCTCCTTCAGCTAAATTTCCACCCCTGGGTGAAACCTGCAATAACGCCACTGGCAGCAACTTGCAGCACGTCGCAATCGCCACTTTGCGCCAAGACGAAAAAAGACTGCGTCGACGCCCGACAATTTCGCCGTTCCGCGAACGCCCTGTTGTCGTGAACGCCGCGCTTTCTTCGCGAACGCCAGAGGCCGGGTACCTTGAAACGCAATCAGGTTTATCTTTGCTGCTGGAAGTCTTCGGACCGATCGAGAAATGAAGTAACGAGTAAACGAGACGATCGCTTTTTTCGTTGCGAGACTGTTTGTTTTTGTTCAAATCCCTACAGTCGCGACGGAGAGCGCGTCAGGCAGCGGTCGCGAGGCGATCTCCTCCATAATAGACGACAAACAAAGTTTGAACCAAGTTTTCAACAGTCTGTAGGTGAAAGGCTTCCTGAGGACGCCCGCGGTATGTTACTGCGTCGTAAAGTTAGACGCAAAAAGACTTCTTTCGGCCGCTTTAGCTTTTCAGTCGCTGTGCTTCGCGTTCGTCACTTCCTGCCCGCGTTTTCAGGTCAAAGTTCAGGCGAGCCGTGCGCTCAACGAAACATGCGGGCTAACGTTAAGGAGAAGTTTTAAATATCGCAAGACTTCGCCCACTGCCTCACGACACGCTATCAAGCAAAGTTAATCGAAAAAAGCTGTCCCGGACGATTCTCGCGTTCAAAATGGCCGCGCGATTGCGATGTCGTTTTTTCCAAAAAAAAACAACACGAGAGGAGAATGTCATGCGTCAAGCCGGAGCAGCGGACAAGCTCGTGAAAAACGGGCCGTGTTTGTCGACAGCGCGGGCCCACTCTGGCCGCGCCTCACAGGCCTAACGATTATTCCGTGTTCCGCGCTTGTCGCGCGCAGAACAGAAAGACAGATAATGGACGCCCAGAGCGCATGTCGCTGTCAATTACCATCAATTTTCGCAAGCGCTCTGAATAATTAAATCGCATTCACCTCCGGTCTTCGATCTCAATAACTGGTAACCGCGTCGAAGCGGATTTGTTGGCGCGGTGTTGATGGGCGTGCGTCAGGAAATCTGCTGCTCATGCCAAGTGTCGCAGGGTAATCCTCTGTTGTGCCGCGTGACAAGTCCGCTTCAAATCCAAGGTAAGCTATTGATTTTTGTGGCAAGTTGTCGCAGGTCGCAGCATCCGGGATCGCCGTGGCACAGAACTCGGTTGACCCCGTTTGTTTGATTTTGCTCAGCTTCTGTGCTTGTTTAATTTTAAGCTAATCACGCTTGTACACTGGGGGGAGGCGGCCGCTACACAGAATTCCAGAATTTTTTCGGCCAACGGCGATTGTTCTTGTGAGAATACCCACACGCCTAAAAATCGATTTTGACGAACGCTGCCTTAAGTTTCGGGTTATTATACGAACTGTTCGACATCATCAACATTTTTCTGGTCCATTGGGACATTTTCGAAAGCCTGTTGCGTTGCGCTTACCAGCAGGTCCGCTCGGCACGCGCTTGTTAAAACAGCAACTGACTGTGGCTTCGCGGAACTGACCGTGTAAAGCCAAGAAACAAGGGGAAAGGTTCATATTTCTGGTAGCTTCTTATTATCGTCGAAGTGTAATTTGGGTGAAAAAGAAAACGCGAATGTTCAAGACATGGCACTTATCTGTCCGTAGCCCCTGTGCGTTACCTTGGTAATGTGCTACTATTTGGGCAACCTCCAAATCTTGCTCAAGTCTTGCATTGTTAAAATGGACTTGTGTTCAAAACAGGCATCGCTAGCGATATCTGGATAAAGCTTTTGGCCATCGATGTATTAAGGTGGGGAGTGTAAGGGATGAAAACAAAAAAGGTCGCTGTTCCATGCCGTTTGTTTACTTATTCCGCAAAATAGGGGTGTGTTTTAGGGAAGTTTTAAATGTTGAAAATTAAAGCAAAGGTTAATCAAAACTGGTGCGCTTTGTCCAAATATCTGATAGTAAAAGTTTTTTTGAAACAACTTGATTTTTTTAGTTTGGGATCTTGTCAAAGTCGTATACTGTATTTTTTGGTAGCGCACATAAACAATGATGATGTAAATAGGTCTTTCCAATTAAAAAAGTCTGAAAAATTACCGTTTTCGAAACGTACTTGACCGTTTTACATGGAAAAAAAATTAAGCAAGAAAGCACAGTTTTTTGCTTAAATTTCTGTTTCTCCGTTTCAGCTACTTCAGCAAACGCTCTTCCTTGACAACAAGATCATAAAGACGCTGGGTTAGTCTGTTTTGACTACGTCGTGAACATCGCATGGTTTGTTGATAACTGGCACCGTGCTGATGTGGCTGATTTCCAGTTCTCACGTTTTTTAAAGACGCACTGTCTTTCAACCGGGAAACGGAAGAAGCGCTGACCAGAGGTAGCTGCTAGCCTTCCACCAGCAGGGATTCATGAAACAAGTGACGGAAAACACGACGTTCTCACAGTGACCGTTTCCATCAGCGGCAAATTGAGAAATTGGGTCCACCACTTTCGAAAAAACTGTGCAAATATTTGAGTTCATGGAAAGCTCTCACCTCTTGAGGAATTTGCGGTGCGTTTTGGATATTTTCCCCTCCCCTGTTCTTTAAACGAAAAATAAATCACTCCTCCTATAGATCTCATTTGTTTGCTGTCCTGATTTCACATCTGCGCACTGCATCGCGCCCGTTTCGTTTCTCTTGTAATGGATGGAAGTCACTGACCTGATCGCTCTTGCAGGGGCCGAACAGTTTCACAACAAAAACTTTTTGCAAAGCATGAAAACGGCGGTTTGCCTTGGAACCTAGCCAAACTTTAAGGTTTGGGGACTAATACATTTTTAGAAGGAAAGACTTCTGTTTTTGTTGTATGTTCAAAGCGATGAGCACAGCAAAATTTTTTGGGGGAACAAAAAATTTGGTGGAAGTACTGCCCCCGTGGCTGGGGACATGTTTGGAACACTAGCCAAGTGAAAATTGATAAAAATGTTTTATAAAAGTTGCTTTATGTTTGCTTTACCGTCCCACACATGCGGAACATCGCTGCAAAAGGATTTTGTCGGCCTTGTTATACTTTCATTTGAATTAGCAGTGACTTTATTTCTCATTAAAAAGAGCCCGCAAAGTCTCGACAGAAAAATCATCCTGACCGCAAGCTACCTATAGATGCTGTTATGAAAAGGCACCTCTGCCCCCGTTGCTCTGCTCCGGGGGCTATGCATAATTGTCGCCAGAAGTCGCCAATAGGGGAAATAAATTCACCGCTTTACGTTTGTGCGGGGGGCTGTACGTTCGTGCAGGGGGATTGACATTCAAATTTGACAAACATTCCACTAATTTATAGTTGTTCATATTTCAATTTGGGGGGTTTGGAGCTTTGTTTGGGGATGCTAAGCCCATCAAAGCCTCCCTGTGGCGACGAGACTGGGGCAATGCCTCCATTATGCTTCCGCTTTCCGGCGTCCCTGCTTCCACTCATAAGAAAAAATGCGTTGGCACCTAGCCGCATGGTGTTGAGCGATGTCATCCCGGCGGAGATAAAATGGCGGGATTCAAAGCTTTCTGCACACCGTTTGCGTTCTCGTTTGTAAACCTGCTCTTCATGGGGTGTTTCGATTCGCTTACGCATTACTCGGAAATTTATTGCCATCTTGTCCAATGGTAAATCCATACGAAACGGAAAGATGTCAAGAAGTTTTTTTGAGTCTTGGCTGCTGATATTGTTTAGGGCTACAAACCAAATTTCCACAATAAAAATATCAACCCATTTAAAATACGCTCTAAGATTTTCATTTGATGGTGATCTCCGAAAACGCCTTTTCATTCTAACTAGTTTTCCTACCTGCCGTATAATTTATTTTCTGTGCACAAGTCTGTTGAGATTATTAACCTTGGGCGACGATGCTATTTTTCGTACTAGTTCGTGACTTTGCATTTGTAATTCTATTTAGGGCACTTCTGATATTTTCGGAGGGAGGACATGCTTTTCTATCCCGGCTGCGAGTGCACATGCGTTTTCTACCTTATTGACTATTTTGGACAGGAAAAGCTTTTGGTTCATTCACTTTGGATTCCCTTGACATCAACTCTGAAAGCACGAAATTCTATTTTGCTGTAAATCAAAATTGCTTAAAATATCTTAACATTATAATTGATGATAAACCCAACTGGAAGCCTCAAATTGAAAAGTTGGTGATACAACTCTCCAAATCATGTGGATTGTTGTTCAAATTAAAACACTACACCAATATTTAAATGCTCAAATCTGTTTACCTTGCTCTTTTTCATACCTATTTAACTTATTCAATATTTAACTGGGAAAGAGCCAATAAAACTACTTTACTCCTATTTAGATTGCAGAATAAGGCTGTAAGAATCCTTAAATATAACAAACTAAAGGCTTGCTTCTTTGCTAAAATAAAAATGTTTCTGAGTCAGCTTTCATTAAAGTACAATATATTGGTCCCAAAGTTTGGTCTGATATTTTTGAGAATTTGAAATCTTTCTCGCTTTATTCATTTGGAAAACAATATGACAACGTCCTGCTATCTTGCCAAGTTCCTGTTGATTTTCGTTTCATATACTTGTCACTTTTCTGTATAATTGTTTTGATGCCCCTCTTTTCCCTTATATCTTTAACCTCTACAGTTGCTCACCCCACCCCTCTGTACAGAAGCATGCTTTTCTCCCTCTGGTTTATTGCTGTTTTGTGTACCTATATTGTCTGACACTGATTCAATGCATTTTGTTAGTTTTCTTTTGCTACATGTGAATCGTATTCAATTAAAATTTAATTTGTGCTATCAACAAGGTTGGCTGAGGACTTGACCCATAGGCTATGGTCTTTCTCCTACTCCTTTGTGATTCAAACATGTTAGAACACTATCATCAATTTGCTAAACCTGTAGTTCTGATGTTTTTATATTTTCGTCAACATGAAATTAAAGTCTGCTCTTTGATGTTGTTGTTTACCCTTTGCTGTATTAGTGTTATTTCGCTAGTTGAGCCGCAAAAATGCATGAATAAACCGTTACCATTGTACACCATGCGCAAGAGTTAAGGTTGGAGAAGGTTTTGTCTCATTTTTATGACAGATACATGGTGATTTGCGTATAATCAGAAACGCTAAGTAAGCATGTCGAGCTCCTTCCTGCAAAGACGGTAAGTGCAGTGACGTGGGTATTGTAGACTTGTCTATAGATTTTGCAGCATTTTTGTTTGAAATCTGACAGCGACGTTATTCCTCTGAAAGTCGACTGAATTTACCTTTTAGCATAATATGAATGCAATTAAGTCCTTGTCAACACCCTCGAGGTTGAGAAAACTGATGATGAAGGTCCACCGCAAATGTCATCTCAAAGCATCTTATGAATAATGTAGATTATCTCGATAGCAACAACAAATAAATGCTAAGCTAAGCACGAGCGAATTCTAACGGCTATAAACTGCCTTTTGCGACCTTCAGTCGTTTTTGGTTTAACATCAAATTATCTGATTTTTGTGATCCCAAAATACCTGGGTTAATAGATCTTTGTTTCAAACCGCTTGCTTGCAAAAGCAGCAGTAGCTTACTGTCTCAAGTCACCACAGCTTAGATGAGAAGTAATTGGTTTGAACACCTAGAGCACAACAAGCTGAAGCAGCGGAGTTCTGAATTCACAACTGCATCATATCAACCAAAAACCAGGCACTTCTCTGGAACTTCTGCAAGGGATCCAGTTTGACTCAAGTCGAGCCAGTGGTCTGCAATGACTGGGTCGCGTCCCCTAAAAAGATGCTTTGGATAGCAGAACGAACAACAGCGAACAAGCATGCTAGCCATCATGGGCGTTTGGCAGGTTTTTTTCCAGGAAGGGGACAATAGCGGATTTTTCCAGGTGGTGGCCAAAATAACTTTTCCAGGGAGAGCCAACAGTAATGAAATTTTATTTTACCAGCTCGAAACTAAAAAAAACATTTTTCAACTAAAGCGTTAATATAAAAATATCAAATTTCGTAATCCAGGGGAGGCCAAGCCCCCTGCACATCCTTCCGACGCCCATGCCAGCCGTAGTAATTTAAACCAAGCGTTGTTTCTTTGCGAAACAATTTCATATACAGTAAATTACGGGTTCGCTGTGTGTTGAAGACTTGAACAGGTACCAAGCCTTTGTGGATTTGTCACAAAAAGCAACAGAATGAGCGTCGATCGCCGTGCGGAAAAAGTACAGCAGGTGTTGGCATGCTTACTTTACGTTTGACTTGGAACTTTCACCGAGGCAAGAATTTAGCGGTCACCTGATGCTGTGCGGATTATACATTCACGAAAACTATAAATGTTATGGTTGAAAGTGTGTGTGTAGTTGTAGGGAGAACAGCGTATTGCCAATTCAGAATGTTAGTAACCCAGACTTTCCGAGAGCAGCTCGCTGAGTGATGATGTTTTCGTTGTTTGTGTATGCATCAAAACTTTTTTTACTTGACCAAGTGCCGATGGAAATTCTTAATGTCGATTGGGATTACAACGAAGAGAGGACCGGATTATGGTACCTGCTGGTGTTGGATGAGTCACGAAATCTGAGCTGTTGGTTTTAGTGGGTTTTTGTCCAGTATGCATTCGATATTAGTTTTAGAGTCCATTTAGTGAAAGTATCAAACGGGTTTCCCGTTTTAGAATGCGTTTGTGATGAACATCTCGTTCTACCAAAAATTCAAGAAAGCTGTTTGGAGCAGAAGCGGCAGCATATATTCGCGAAACGTTTGCCGAATCACCTACTCATCAAAGCGCTTTTCCACGCCGTTGCAAAAGTTTTTCAGTCGTACGTCCGGCTTCCTGACAATTCAGGAATATATTTTTCTGCAGCACGCCAAGAAATATCTTGCACTAGCTAGGAGTGAAGGCCTTGTGTTGTGTTTATATAGAAAAAATACACCATTGCCGGTTGTGTTGTCCCTAGCGGCACACGCTTTGGTGCTCATATCCATCAGATTATTGCAAACTCTCACAAACCGAAAGTTTCAAAAAGGTGCAAGCAAAGCTGTTTTATGTTAGCAACAAGGATGGCTATTGCGCGACGGTTTAACAGTGTTCTGTCTCAGTGGTAGGCGATAGACTTTCTCCACCAAGTTTTTCGATTAAAGATAAAGTCGGTTTTGAAGGTCCTGTCTTGCTTGACTGGAACATTTTGCTGAAAAAGGTTGGTTTGAGTACTGTTTGAATCCACGAGTAGTTTCAGTGGAATACTTTTGTTTCTATTACCGGAAATATGATAGAAGATCTCCACTGAAACATTCGTAAAAAACTTGAGTCCTTTACACTGAGATGCCTGCCTGCTTTGATTTCTTTCGAAACACTTGTTTCTCAGTAGAATATCGGAGTTTAATAAGTTAACTTGAAAAAATAAGTGAATATTCGCACATCATGACTTGTTCCGTCGTGTTTGACATCCGCTTCATCATTTCAAACACGATTCCGATTAAAAGTATTATTCTGCGTCGACTGCTTCAGGCGCTTTTAAGTTTAAAATGTCAGATACCGGTATATCCTCGAGATATTTTAATAGGATGTAATTGATTAAACACAATTACACAGGCTCCACTTAACAACAAGAAAACGAAGTCGATTTCTGGAAAAAAATCCTGACAGCAGCGCAGAAGTTATTTGGACGCATAGGTAGACGTCGCTGTTTACATCACTGTACTTGCTTGTGGGTGGGTTTGTTTAAACAAAACCTTCACCAGGATCATGTTTCAAGGCTACATGGCAAACAGGACTTCCAACCGCAAACTTATAAACAAGGCTAAACCAGTTTAAGAATTAAATGGCAAAGTTTCTGCCAAGCCGTTAGTAGATTGTTGCCTGCGTATGCAGTGTTTCTTAAATATTTCTCAATCTTTTGTTAAACATTCCTCCTTGTTTGTTTATTGCTTGATACAAAAGTGTTTGTTAAATTTGTAAGAAAAATTGATTCGATGATCAAATAAGCAATCATATGTGTATTGGTGACACCAAACGATTAAAAATCATTACTTGCATTTTCAAATCAACAAATGCTCTCGGAGTCCTCGGGTTTAATAAAGTTTTTAAGAAATCAAAGATCTTAGTTAAGTCAAATGTGATGCTTCTTTCAAAACCTCATTTGAAGGAAATCTTAGTTTTTATTAAAAACTATATTTAAACCTTTTGTTTTTTATTTTAAATAAACTTTGTTTATTTTCTTATTAAACCGTTTTGTTTTAAATAAACTTTGTTTATTTTCGACCTTTGACAACAGTATTAAAGTCTGGATGCTTTTCTTCCAACCAGTGCACACAACCATATAAGGAACGGCGGCTTCCGGCTTCATTTTTCTTTTCCAAGTCTAATTAACTGTAAGTCGCTTGAGGAAGACCGTACGAACGCAGGGTTATAAGAATATCGTTAACTCCCGAAAGCACAATCACCGTCCCTTGATGTTGCGGCAAGAAGTTCGCAGTTCGCATTTGACCAGCAGAAGGCATAATGGAGCCTCGTGAGACGTTTGTTTTGATTGAGAGACGAGAGAGACGTTAAGGCAATTGTTCGGGCTCGTCTCGTTTGCGATCGATCTACTTTGCTCTGTGTGCTGAACCTTGCTAGAGACCTTGCACAAACATAAACAACCTGCGGGACGCCGACTGCAAATGCACAGCCGCACGTATTGCAGAGCAATTAAAACTGGTCAATCTTGTTCTGCGTTGAGTAAAATATCTTGGGACAGTGTTTTGCTTTCTTTCAGAAATAGAGTCTGGTAAGAAAAGATCTGTGTTTTTGAGCTCAAAAATGCCTTTGCATGCACTGCAGTGAACTGATCCCCGAAATTTGTGCACCTTGTGACTGCTCGTATTGTTATGGTGGCTGGTTAAGTTCAAAAAATTCTTTCCTCGGGAGTGACTTTTTCGTTTTATTTTTCAAAGCTTTCATCTTCCGGTACCAGGTATAATTGGTTTCGTGTAGTGAGCGGAACTTCGCCTTTCAAAACTTTACATAACAATATGACTAAAAATGTTTTTCTTTGTTTACCGAAAGGAGTGCCAAGGCCGAGTATAAACGAAACTTAACTGAAAAAAGAGTAATACAAAATAGCAAAAGACTTGCCTGTTTTTTTGCTGCCTTCATTTAGTTTGTGTTCCATGTGACGTCAGCCTTTGCGAATGCAATGCTCCACTCCTTCGAACGTAGCGCCAAGTACCAAGGTTCTGTTTCCTGAGGAATCATAAACTTTTGCCATTGCACTCAGAAAGGGTGACTCTTACTCATGCCTATAGTTGTTATATGCAGGTTTTTAAGAAATAAAAAAATAAGTGAGCATCTTTATGTTTTGACCTTATTTGAGTGAGGCATGCTATGCTTTACTTTTTTCTGTTCAGTGATGACTTCAGAAAACACTAATTGTTTCTGAGCGTTTTGAGCAGCCTTGCATTTTATTATCCTTATGGAACAAAGCAGACACTCCTTCATCTAATAAGTAAAATGCGCACATTTTTGCACATCTCCAAAAATGCGCGTCGAACACTTCTTTCGAAACAGCTCATCGACAAATAACAAGCAAACTGTCGCGACAACAACGCCGGTGTTGCCGACTCAGGATCTTAAATATTCGTAGCAGGTGATTGAAAGCCGGTCAGTTCTGCCGCTGTAGCATTGCATCGCGTGCCAAACCCCCTCTGCCGATGAGCACTAACATCAACCTGGGGAACTGTCAGCACCGCGGTGCTGCCTGGACACGGCAATTGCACGAGCTCCGTGTATGTCACTTGATTGCTTTAAAAGCCCGGGTGCATTTGCGCGCTGGCGAATGTTGCTGATATCAGTATGAGATGGACGTAGTTCAATATTGTCAGAGTCACTGCAGTGGGCAGAGCGAAGTGTATTTATACCCGACCAGTATCAAATACAAACTAAACAAGCAAAATGATAAGGAAAAACGCACAGACCCCCAATAACGCTAAAATATGAAATTCACAACATAATGAATTTTATAGGTTTGGAGAAATCCTTTATGGCAAATAAGGAATTGTTACAAACTCAGCTTGTGAGGATTAAGTTGAATCAGGCCAAACAAATAACTGGTCCACAGCGACATCTTGTTTATAATGACAGGGTTTTTTGTGCATTTCTTGGTCAGGATAGAGCAATTCGATTGAAAGCAGATAATACATTAGCAGTATTGCACAACAAGATGCTCGACACCAAACTTCATAAGGCTTGGGTTCTCACTTCATTTGACACGGATACCGGTTGTTTGAAACTGGGTGCTCTGCCGTGGTGGTGCCGTTTCCCACATAGCAGTTGTTGAATAGTCTGGACTTGGATGCAAATTTTTGATCAGTTGCGTGCAAACACGTAAATCTGTTTCGTCTGCGCTTACTGCTTTCCGTGATCAGGACAAGGAACATATTTAGAAGCAGTACTGTCCACTCAATGTTCGTTTCAACAGATATTTTCAATACGCTTGTGGAAGATGCCCAGAATGCAAGTAGAGTTGCCTTTTTCCAATCTTTGATAAAATGGATCTAAGCTTTCATTGGAGAATTTCAGTCTTTTCACTCGTGCGCTTGACTGTAAATATCATATTTGCCTGGGAGTGCAGTGACGTTGCACATGAATTGCTTCGTAGAGGCCCCATGGTATGTTTCCTGACATATTTTCAGTTTTTGAATCTGTGAATTGTTGAAGATTATGATGATGTTGTTTGTTTGACAACTGACATGAAAAATATTACTAAACGCATACCGAAGTTGTTAAAAGCTTTTTGAGAAAATCAGAGCTGCTTCTTGTTGTCTGCGCTTGTTCGTATTGCATAACTACAAAGCGTATAGTACTGGTATGACATACACACGTACATATCGTCCGTGTTTACTAGCAGTAGGTATAATTTGCTCTGCCAAACAGCTGTAAACAATTTGGGTTCAAGTGTATCTTGTTGCCGTACCTTGTTGTCGTACGTTGTGTCATTGGGGGTGACGTGAAATACAATGTCAAATCCAGGATCCTAGAGACGCAGATGAATAAACTTGAAACGTTTTTATGCACATTTCTGCTGCGAATCACACCTTCCCATGCAGCTGGCCTAGCCAGCACTCTGTAAACTTTGAATAATTACGTGACTTCCTTTAGTGCATGCACCATTTAACAGACATCGGAGTATTTACAAAAATGACCGAGAAATATCAGATAACCGTTATCAGATAACCATTGCTACAGCAGCAACACTGGCTTTAAGTGGCAGTGTTGCACTATATCTTTCAAAGTGACCAATAGTTTTTATTTTGTCAATAACCTGAAGCGGTCGCAGACCTCAACCGGGAAAATTAAATGAGTTGAGTGTTGGCGGGATTCCTGACTACTTCGGCAAGCGGGCATAAATTTGTGGTTTGCGAAAAGAAACTGACAGAATATTGTCTTGAACAAATTAATGATTAATAATAAGTTGCTGCCAGCTGTCAAGCAAAAGCATTTTTCTGCAGTTCAAACAAAAACGTGTTTTCGTTCTACAAACCACCGCCTAGCTCTGTGTGACAGTGCAACAGCGGCGGTTGACAAAACCTACAGTCGCATGGCGTAGTCGCTTAACTCGATATGTTATTGATTAGTATTACAGACAAAAATCGAGAACAGGTTCTACTGATTGGTTTAGAACCTGAAAGCAATTGCCCGTTAATCGTCTGTTATCCGGGCTCCTTCACAGCGGTCTTGCCTTAACGAATGCGTTTGCACACGCCAGCAAACATGTGCGGCAATCAGCAGCTCCGGGAAGGAAAAAAGGAAATGCTGTGTAATCTGCGCCGCCCGCTTCTTTCGAAGTCATTTCAATATCACCTTCACAAAGCCAACCCATCCGCGAAGATCTCCGAATCTAATTTTGTTCGAAACCTAGAAGAGAGGTTTAGTATGAAATTTCAGCGAGGTAGGTCTTAGATTTCCCGACGAAAGGAGGTGATTTACAATGTTCACCAAACGTGTAAGGTCGATTTTATGTTCTGATAAGAATGGAAATGTAAGCAGGAAAAGCAACTTGAATTTTCCCTACTCTGCAAAAGCAGACGTAAGTGTATTTATCTGGAAAAGATTTATTTAAGAAAATGTTTTTTGAGCTCGAGTTAAGACTCAATTGCACGAGAACAATGGATCAATAAGGTTTAGCACTGTCAACATTAAACTGAACAGCTTTTTTTGTCGTTTTGGTTCAGGCAGCGGATGAACCAAATCCTACAACTAGCCTAAATTTCAAAGAATCGTAAGTAAAAAATGAAACAAAATAATGAGTTATTCTAGCTGAATTTAAAACTCTCATATCAGTAACTTTTGTCCCGCAAAGTCTGCTCCATTTTCTGAGATATGAAAGAAAAAATGAAAAACGAACATACACAAGTTTCTGGTTTGCAATGACTCAACTAATTCGGATTGAAACAATTTCTTAAATCAAATATATATCTATATGGCATTTATTGTCAGCTATCACACTTTCTCAGCTGAACTATGTGTTGTCGATCGTATTTTAGTTCACCATTCAGTCAATGTAGGTGATCATAACTGACAGGCAACGGTGAGATTGGATCTGTCTAGTTTTATACTTATATTGAAAGAACGAGTTTCGTGCTGTCGATTTGTTTTTATTGTGGCCAGTTCACACAAGATTCGATAATTCTGATAAGCAATCTAAGCGAAACTTAATTGCCGCTTGATCAGCTTCATTGTGACGAACAACTTCGCTGATGTGACTCCGTACAGGAAAGAGAACATGTTGGTTAAATAGCCTAACACCAAGAAGCTTTGCACACAAAGCCAAAAGCAGGGAGCTGAGTGGAATATATTAAATATCAAAGCCCTCGATAAAAAGTGCTTATGCAATGTGGTTACAATTCGCAGTTGTTATTTCGTGAGACAAAAGTTAGTGTGACACTTGATGAGTGCAGTAAGCAACGAATCAGCTACTAAACGTGTTATATACGTCATAGGGAGGTTGTGTTTCGCTGCTGACTGGATATTCCTAGTTATATATTTCAAGTGTCATACTCACTTTCAGAAATATTAGAAGACTTCAAACAATGCAAGACAAGATTCCAACAGTCTTTTTTGCAGCAGCAGCACCTCGTACTACGAAGCGGAAACAGCTTAGGACCAATGTTGCCAGCTGGTATATATATACCAAATTTCAAAATTATGGTATATTTTCAAAGTGCTTGGTATACAAATTTTTGATTTCGTTTATATGAAAAAATTGATTCTGTATATTTTTATCGCAAGGTTTGTTTGAGACTTTAAACCAGATTATTTGTTTTATCGCAAAGCGTAACCGGAGAAACCATAGTGGTGTCAAAGCCACATGTGAAATGTTGAGTGATTTTGCTTAATCATCGTGCGCTTTGGGTAAGCGGAAAGCGAGACTGGAAGAGAGCTGAGAAGTTCTGAAAACTGAACTTAACTCTAGGTGTGTGTTTTCAGTCAGCCAAAGCATCCAAAGGTTGGAAAGCTGCGTATGAGAGTGGCGGAAAATTTAGAGAAGAGTAATAGAGTTTGCATGGCTTACAAAGCAGGATTCTGCTGGTGCTGTGTATCCCTTCTGCAAACTGTGCAAAAAGAAAATTGCAAACCGCAAAGCAGCTATTATACAGCATAATAATGCGGTGGACCACAGACAAAAGAAATGAAAATGCAGTTGCAGGTGTTGGAAGGTTGGGTTTTCCAGTGGCTATGAAATATTTCATTGCTGAAGTTAGGAAAGTAGACGTTGAACTTGCAGATTCTCTATGATACCACTGCTCAACAGCAACTGTTATTCATTTCAGTAAGAGAAGTCACAAAAAAGCATGGAAAAAGTAGCATGAAATTCCAACTTTTTGTTGCAGATAGATTTGGTATATATTTGGTATATTTTTAGACTAGATTAGGTATATTCGTTGTGAGAAGAGTTGGCAACCATGCTTAGGACAGTGGTGAGCGGTCTTAACAGGTTTGGGAGCTAGCTTTCTGGTACTGTAGCCTTCTGTTAATTATATCCATTCAACCGCGGAGAAATCCATTCAACCGCGGAGAAACCCCTTATCAACCAAAACCTTGTGAAGTGATTGACCGACATTTTACTGAAAACAGTTTTGTAGGTTTTTATTATTTCGTGGAAACGCACCAGTTATCAAATGTACCTCAAACATCGATGCTTTTCGGAATCAAAAAGATATACTTTTTTTTTAAAAAAAGCAACTAGAGCTTCTGGCTGGGTATTGAGGTAATCAGTCACACTATTCTGGGTTATTCATTTATAAATCAACCTCGAAAATCTACTCCTCTCTTTGCCGTTTCATTTGCTCGAGCAACATTTTCATCGCTTTCACCAACCACCAATGCACGGGCTCTTCACAATTTTGATGAATCATACTCCAAACGGATTTTCTAATATGGTCCGGGTTAAGGTTACTAGACATCCTTGAGTGCCAAGGAATTTCCTTGAAATTTCTATCAAAACTGGTTATGTCCTTGATCCTTGAAAAACGTTTGTTGCCCTTGAGCACTTTTCGGGCGTCCTTGAACGTTCTTGAACTGTTGTGAAATCGTTCATTATTAAACTACTAATTACATTGAACATTCAAGCAGAGCCGGATTAAAGGGTAGGGGGGCCCGGGGCAATTTTTACCGGTGGGCCCCTATGACGTAATTCACGACGTCATCGTTTGTAAAAGTTAT
>JGI24158J21664_10002757_pt1 | contig 21621 bp, 17 predicted proteins | sample Ectturendosymbi3_FD_21664 | JGI IMG/M metagenome (IMG submission 21664)
TGAAAACTTGATGAATATGTGTCACATTAACCACTGGTATGTTGCTGATCTCCCTACGGTTACATCAGCAACCAGTGCACTTCAGCACATTAAAGTTAAAAGAGTAAGAATTAATGTGTGAAAATATATCTTTAAAAAAACATACTTAAACATTAAACAAGAACGATTCTCAAAACTTCCCGCCAAACAGACCTCTGCTTGGGTTTAAATGCAGTTTTCAAATGTTTTTGTGTTATCGTAACACAGGGCCAGTGGGGGCCCAGTTGTGCCAAACCCCATACGCCACTGGCGAGGTCTTCGGGCAGCGAGTGGTGACATTTCTATTTTTCTGATAACGACCCTCCTGCATTTTTGACCCTCCATCCACCAAGGCCTGGCAAACGCTCCTGATGCATCTTTTAAACTTGGATTTAAACCAAGGGTGCACAACTGAACAACTTTTTTGCTACTGCCGCATTGCGTGTATTTTTATGAATTGCGGCCGCCAGTGAATTCAAGATATTTTCGTTTTTTTGAAATGCTTTTATTCTGCTTCCACACATAGTCTAGCCTGCTTCCGCATGTCAGTTTGGTCGTCTCTCTACTCAGTATCCTCATACAGTAAACAAATATGTTAAACTACATATGCACGGCCGCATAAATCGTTATCGAAAGGCTGCATGGGGCTGTACTGCCGCAGGTTGTGCACCGCTGATTTAAGCTTCGACTGACACGATTTGAATTGTATTTTGACGCGATAAAGTGAAGAATAAGGATCACAAAGCTAAACCCTTACATGGATTTTACTTTTCAAGGCATACCTTTAGATCCTGCTTCATTAGTCTTTCCTTTTCTTCCATTCGCTTCTTATATTTCTCATCAGCTTTGTTTTGCAAATCCCTGTAATACTTCTCAACGTCTCGTGGACGATCAAGGTTGAATTTCTGTGGAAATATTTTAGCAACTAACCAAGCAGTTTACACTGGTTGATTGGCACTTTGTTCGATCATGCTGAAAACTGAGATATTTGACGTTTTGCTAAATGTTAAACAAATATTCACTTCAGAGGCGTTGCGCCACATCGCATTGAGCTTTTGCAGAGAAGTAGAACAGGAAACGTACTGCTTTCTACGTAGTTTGTGTGTAGACTCTACACCATATCGGACAGATATTTGTAAACGAGAGTTGTTTACCTGAGCTGTGACGTCAGACATGATGCGTTTTTGCGGAACGATGATTCCCGTGAGGGGGTCGCGTTTCGGTCGACCAACTTTACCCTTGCTGAACCAGGAAGGGACGTCACCGGGCTACAAAAATGGTGAAAGACAGAGGTTAATGTCGTGGTGTGCAGTCTGTTTACTCAAGTGCACACCCTGCTTCACTTAATAACGCCAGCTAGTTGAGTTGAGTCTACTGGCGCAAACAGAAGACAGTTTCATGCAAATTAAAGGTAGAGTTGGAACACCGAAAAAAAAACTGTTAACCAGGTTGTCTCGTTGGGCACCCTTCGACAGTTTTATAATTTTCTATCACGGTTTAGAGTTGATGGTCGAACTATGGGGTAATTCAGAGTCGTGATACGGTAACATTTTTGAAACTGGTGTTGCAGTCTGCGCTGGATGATCAATATCAAGAAAATTTTCCTGAACTTGCCTCTTTTTAGTTTGGTTTCGCAAAAATATAAGTACAAGAACATGTGGTGCGTTTGTTGTTAATAAAGAATGTTGAACGCTGTAGTTTAAAGTGTAGTTGAAACTTGGATCAAAACATCTTTTTTTCTATTTTTCAAACCGCAACCTAAATCCGATTGGAAAAAAGCAAACACTTTTTGCAACACTAGATTTATTCGAATGCGGTTCTTGGCTTATGTGTCGCCCAAACCTTTGGTGTGGCTATTGGGAAAATCTAAGTTTGTAGGTACAGCCCCAACAGACATTTAAACTTGCATTTATTAGAGGACAATCATTCAAAAAACGTTGATGCTTTTTTGCAAAAAATGGAAAGACGTTTTTTCTTCAGCGATTTTTTGTAGACAGTGACATACACCGCAGATACGCTATAGAGCGTAGAAGCATGTAGACAAATTTTGTACCGGTAATCTCATGTAATTTCTCTCCTCATCACGAAGGTGTTTCTGCTCTTCAATTCCTTTGCGTAAATCGTCGCGGTAAATTTTCTTGGCTCTTTCTATGTTCATTTCTTCATCTTTGGTATATCCCTTTATGACGCGGAAAACAAAGGACAAAGCCAGAATTATGACATCACGCACACGGTCGATGAAAGTGAGTAATGTGAGTCTTCACGCCATTTTGGCAAATGTTTTTGATGCTATCTTTAACGTCGCAAGCATGATTGCGAAATACGTGAAATATATGTTTACTTTGTTTGATAGCTCGCATGTTGCTATGTATGATGCTCTGAAAGGTTTTAAAGATGTTTCTTCTACTACCTTTTACCTTGTATCGTAAATTTTATGCTATGATGCGCGATACATCTGCTGCAGAACATTAACAAATAAATAACTGACGAACCAGGAGTCAACAAGAAATTCAAAGACTCACCATTGACTCGTACTTAATCCGTCCCTTGGTGTTCTTAACAATTTCTCCCTGACTATCTTTCAGGGGAGCACCGGCGCCGGGCCTCCCCCAGGGCTCTTCCTTCACACTGGCTCGTATCGCTTCCGGCGTAGCCACGCGGTTTATGTTTTCTGTTGCCAACAAATCAGCATTTCGGACGATTCTCAATTTTTCATCATTTGATAACTGCATGAAGTTTCAGCTTATGATAACACATGTGTTTCATCGGGTGTTACTGTCTATATAGAAAGCTTTTTCACACCAGTGGCGTAGCCAGGCCAAAATTGGAGAGGGGCAAATATTTTAATTATAAGCGAAAAACGGAATTTTGTTTGGGAAACCCCCTCTCAAAGCACAAAGTGACAAGATATGCTAGAAATTAAGGGAGAATAGCCCCCTGGCTACCCCTGATTACACATATCTTTTACACTCCTCATTCGAACGACTCCGGGCGAGGTTCAAGGAAGACTCATCATGCACTGCTGGTCACCTGTTCGTCGCGCTCCGTGGATCGTTGTGAGAAGTCCAGCGCGTTTTGTGATGACGCTCCCGCTGTCGTCAAGCAGCGGATCTCCTCCTCCACCCAGTCGCTTGCGAGGTAAAGTACCGTCCTGTGGAAAACAGCGAAACAAATTTGCAAATCCTCGCTGTGTTAAACTTGCAAGGTCTGATCTAAAAATAACGGGATTGCCTCTATGGATGTGAAAGACCGTGAGTGACAGCATCAACTTAGAGCGGATGGTATATACTTTTACTGCAAGAAGCCTGTCGGAAACCTACTGAACTTTGTCTGCATGCAGGGATGCCAGAGCAGCGGTAAAGCAAGGGGACTGTAAAAACGTTGAGGGCAGTGCAAACGTATGAAAAACGAAAAATCTTTACCAATTATGTTTGTTTCTGTTCAGGAACGACGTTGAAATAAAAAACAATACCAGAAATTATAGAAAACCATTCTGACTTTTCTGGGTGCGCGAATAGCTGCAATAAATTTGTTTCAATTCGATCATCACAAGCCATGAAATTACCTATGATACTTTCATAAAAACGCACCTGCGCCCCCGTTGCCCCCTTTATGAAAGGTCAGGGGGGAATGCCCCTGTCATGCACCCGCTCTCCGGCGTCCTTGCTGTCTACATGCACACACACATATGGCCTGGATTTCTTTAAGATTTCAGTATAGTTCGTGATGCCACTCATTGCGTTGTCAGTGACATTTATTTACATAAGTTACAAGTGGTTTTAGTGTAAGCCCTTGCTAAAGCAGGTTAGGAAGTTTACCTTAAAAAATAAAAAGAGGACTTGCTCGGCAAAACAAAGAATGAACTTGTCTCTTTTGAAATAATTTCAATGTCTTGTACGGTTTTGAGATGTTATGTTTCAAAAGTTGCATTTTTATTACAACTATATTTTTTGTTCAAAACAGCTCATAGACCGACTTGGAGCTGACATATGTAAACGTGGATGAGGGTTAGATGTAGGGGCAACCTAGTCATAAGGAACTGGACGTAGCCCTAAGAGTATTAACAGACTATAAGTAGACAATTGTAAACGGTTATACGTATAAGAGAACACACGATATACAGTAGTCAACTACAATTGTCTAGCTAAATTCTAAAATCATGTTTTTTCAGTTTCTCTATAATCGTTATTTAATGAGTAATGCCTTGCGTTTGTTTCATGAGACTCTCCTACTCAAAACATTAACATGATCCTAATCGAAAACAGCAAAACGTTGACCTCTGACCTCTGCGTCAATGTCGGTGGCGTCAGGAAGCATTTGATCACCGATTCGTGGAAGGTGCTTTTTTATACGAGGAAGGGGTTGACCTGAAATCAACGCAGATACAAACCTCGTTGTTTAACAGCTATGCTGGGTGAGCTGCAACCAATACAATTTACTGTTTTGTGCCCAGGGGCATGTCCAGGTTAGATGGCGCCTGGGGCAAGAAACAAGTTTGGCGCCCCATGTTCGAACCTAAAGTCTTTTGGGAGTAAATTTACTGTACTGAAGAACGTACTTGCGACCTCGTTGGGACATTTCGGAGGCCTCCAGTAATTCGGCGCCCGGGTAATTGTGCCCCCTTTTCCCCCTAGCTACGCCCCTACTCGTGCCATAAGAGTAAGTCGCAATTCGAGTCCTTTTACAAAAACCGTTTATTTTCTCATATACAACTCAACTACTTTTCTAAAAATCGACACATAACTAGGAAAGGCATTAATGGTCCGAAAATGACGCTAAAAACTTGTTTTCTACCTACAAACTATATACTTGAAGGCCACAGTTTTTAACTAACCCTGGTTCATACAGGGGCAAAATGGATGGTTTAGCAAACTTTGTCGCTATGGCATTCATAAAAGATTTGCGTCATGAGAACTTGATGCCACTGGATGTCTAACACAGTTGCTTTCAAATGTGGGTACGCATACCCTTGGCCTTGGGTACGCAAAGGTGCTCCAAGGGGTGCACGAATTTTTTCAAATACTACATGCAAATTCCTTTGTTGGGTATAGCAACCCAGCAGTGTATTGCGACATCTAGCGATTATTAGTTCTCCATTGAATGGGAAACAGCGATAAACTCCAGTTGACTCGTGCTTGGGCNTTTTTCAACTAAAACTTTNCAATACTGCGAACTTTACATTAGTCGGGCATCCGCAAACAATAAATAAATNACTTGNGGTCCGCCGGCCCGCCAGATGAAAAATATCAGAAACGCTGATCTAGTAGTCCACCAAACTATTTTCACGGATGACCTCAATGCATTGACTGGTTTTTCAGTTGCAAACCGCTCACCTAGTTTCATCCAAGGATTGTCGTCGCGCGGTTCTTCCATGGCAGGTTGTACCTCAGGGATCGCAATCCTTTGCTTGCGGATCATCAGGACGTTGCCTGAAGAGTAGAAGAAACTGTAGTTTTGAGCTTATGACAACATGTATCTGCAAAGCTGGCGGTAGGGCTGTGCTAGGGCTGGTCGAATACAACGAGCTGCTTTTTGTGACAGTTGATGCAGATGTAGAGTGTGAAATTCCATGCATATTTTTTTCGATTGCGAGGGAAATTAAAAAAATTAAAGCAAAACAAAAATTCATAAAACGTGTGTGTTTTGCAATATTCTTTTTGCGGAAAGCAGTATAGTTGAAAATTTTTTCATTGAGAAATGTATTGTAGAAAAAAAAATAGACTGGCCAAGAATAAACGAGCAAAACATTTAAAACTGTTTACCTGCTCTATGAAGATATCTTTTAAAATAACAAATACTTACTGTTGTAACTCAAGTTTTGCATGCCATTAAATTTCTGGAAGAACAACCTTGATTAAACCTTGCTGTCGTGCTAGAGTTATACCCAGGCTCTTGCACAGTTTTACATTTTCAAACACACTTTGCTCAAACCGTGTTCGTCGATATTAGGAGCTCCAGCGCCAGGCTTTCCGAACGGGTCGTAGTCATTCATAGAAGCCTCCCTCTTCTTGTCGATTTCTTCGTCCAAGCAGATCCGCTGCTTTTTGGCGTCTACCAAAGCATCTGCAAAACGCATCATTTGCAAAAAAAACTTAACAAAAAAGGCCTTAATATTTAACAGAGTCAGTGTTCAACACTACAAACATGAAAAAACGTCTGGAACTGGCTGTTTTTGAATTCATAAACGGCAGGTATGAACAATGAAGAAATCACGCTCACAGGAGTCAAGCGATACACCATAAATGTGAGGCCGAAAGAGATTTTTTGGTGTTTTTTGCTTTGAGACAAAAATCTGCGTCAGTTTCATGATGGGGACATGGGCGTCGGAAGGATTTTTTCCAGAGGGGCCACTAGGAGATTCTTCCAAAATTTTTCCAAGGGGAGCGGCCAAAAGTGGTGAAATTTGTTTTTTCCCACTCGAAAATAAGAAAGCAACCTTTTTGTGCTGAAATTTTCAAAATCCAGAGGGGGGCAAGCCCACCCTGCCCCCACCTTCCCACGCCCACTATGGGGATATAAGGAAATTGATCTTACTCACCAAGCGGGCATTTTTCTTTGTTAGAGCTGCTTCACAGGCCAACAAAAAATGTTTTGTCAAAAGGCAAAGGATGTTGAATCGTTTTGGGGTTAAATCGGGGGCGCTGAGTTTAAAAATGCATTTAGTTTAGCCGAATTGGCTCTAGTTTTGGAGATATTTTTACTTTTATTTTTTATAATTTTGCTTGAGCACGGTGCATTCTCAAGCACGTGAAGCTTCTTTAATGTAATATTACTGGTTTACCATTCAAAGTTTAGTGTCCATTTACTCCATACAACCTATATGTATAGGCATACCATATTTTTGTGACTGAAAACAGGGACGCTTCAGAACAACGAGCCTTATCAGATAAATGTGATTAATATCTTACTTAGAGTATGTAACTATTTTCGATTCCTATAGTTAAGACACCAAGAAAAACTAAAATAATACATTCTACCAAGAAAAAAACAGTGTTCAAGCGTTTGGAAATTTACTTATTTGTCCAATAATGCTTTTCCGTAGACAATATTTTCTTCAAGAAACCTTTGTTCAATTTTATTTTCTCGTAGAGATCACAGCAGGAAAAGCCAGTATCAATTGACTTACAGATAAGGGCTTTCACATTCTGGTTCTGAACACTTATCAGATCACATGCTATTCATACTTGCTGACTGATTGCAAAACCGGGACTTTTTGGTTGACTGACCGGAACGCCGGGACAGAGCCTTTAAACCGGGACTGTCCCGGCTAAAACGGGACGTATGGTATGCTTATATATGTATATCGATTCGTATAAAAGCAAGTCATAATGTTGATTATTCATGAAAGTTTAATGCGGTTTAGAGCATTACTATCAGCTAATAACCATAAAATTTACGACTTACTCCCATCAAAAGTTTCTCTTTATTACATTATATTCCTTCTTAGAGAAGAGTTACCAGTTTCAATTCATTGTCATGCCCTGTGCGTTAAAACAACCACGATAAGACCTAAAGGCAGCATAGTGTTGAAAACATGTATCATTCAGGTAACTAAAGTGCTAGATTTTGTGGATTTAAGGACATAATGAACGATGAATTGCTGCTTTTTGGCGAACATTTGAATGAGTACTATACATTTATTTGCAGGAAAATTTAGTTATATTATTTTGAATAAAACTGTATATGACAAAGTAGTAGAGATGAGCTCTAAGCGAAGGCAATGCTGAAACAATCCAGACGTATTTTGCTACATTTGTGGTGAATATATGATGGCAAAGTACCAATTCAATGTGAGGGATTTTACCAAGAGAGCTTATAAAGCCTACTTTGGCATGAAATTAGGGGACCAAGACAAGTCTTGGGCACTCCACAAGGTGTGCAAACATTGTGCAGAAACGCTGCGATTTTGGACCCAAGGCAAAGTCAGTTCGAAGCGGTTTGGGGTTCCTATGGTATGGCGTGAGCATAAAAATCACCATGATGATTGTCATTTTTGCATGGTGGATATGTCTGGATGGAATCAGCGAAAGAAGAAAGATTGGTATTATCCTGATATTGAGTCTGCTCGACGACCCATACCACATTGCGTTGAAGTTCTAGTTTTCACTTCCTTACCTGACCTTACTGCAGATGAAATGCTACTGGAAGCGGTGGATGATACTGATAGCAGCGACAGCAGTATTATTAGCTCTTCCAGCATGGCTGCTGCAGCATCTTCGCTCTGTGCAAAACCAAAACCCTTTAGTCAAGGCCAACTGAATGACCTAGTTCGAGATCTCGGCCTATCCGAGGAATCGTCTGAGGTTTTGGCATCTCGTCTTGGTGAACATGGTATACTGGATTCGGGAACTAAAATTACATTCTACCGTGATAGGGATGATTTCTTGATTCGTTTTTTCACTATGGAAGATGACTTTGTTTATTGCAACAACATCCAAAGCGACTTTTCAGAAATGGGTCTCCCAGAGTACAACCCAGATGAATGGAGATTGTTTAATAGACAGCTCCAAACGGAGTTTGAAATGTGTGTTACTTCATAATGGCAACAAGTTTGCATTTGTTCCAATCGGATATTCCGTGATTGTTAACGAACACTATCTGAATGTGAAGATGGTTTTGCAGAAACTGCGCTACAGTGAGCACAACTGGGCCATATGCGTAGACTTTAAAATGATCAATTTTTTGTTAGGACGGCAAGGGGTGCACCAAACATCCTTGTTTTCTCTGTTACTGGGACAGTCGCGCTACTGATCAGCACTGGGTTAAGAAGGATTGGCCGACATAAGAAGATTTTGCAGTAGGCGACAAAAATATCATAATGAGCCATTGGTTAATCGGGATCATATTATCCTGCCTCCGCTTCACATAAATTTGGGTCTGATGAAACAATTTGTGAAGGCTCTTGATAAAGATGGTGATTGTTTCAATTCTATCGCCAAAACCTTTCCAGGTCTCAGCATGGAAAAACTTAAAGCAGGTATTTTTGATGGACCCCAAATTCGCAAACTGATGCAAGATGAAATTTTCACTGCTGGTATGACAGTGGATGAGAGGGTTGCCTGGTGCTCTTATGTCTCAGTGATACGAGAGTTTCTAGGTAACACAAAAGCTAGCAACTACCGGAACCTTGTGGATGTGATGCTCCAAAATTTTCAACCTCTCGGTGCAAGGATGAGCATCAAGCTTCACTATCTATTTAACCATCAAGACTATTTCCCAGAGAATCTTGGTGATGTTAGCAAGGAACAAGGGGAGAGGTTCCATCAAGACATTAGGACGATGGAAGAGAGATATCAAGGTCGTTGGGACTCTCACATGATGGCAGATTATTGCTAGACATTGATCCGCGATTGTCCTGAACAAAGCCATAGGCGGAAACCAAATAAGCTAAATTTTCTTCAGATAAACAGTTAAAATCCAATGTGACACCCTAGTTCAAGAGTGGCCAACCTTTGCACACCATGCGCCAATTTTTCCAAACGTGAGTAGAGATGCGCCATACCCTCGGATATTTCTTGTGACAATGTTACTTCACATCATTAGTTATTTACCAGGTAATATAATCAAACAAAAATGAAATATCCGATAAACTAGCAAATAAATTTCAATTTACTTACTTTTTAATGAGGCTTATCAAACATTTCACGCTTTTTTTCAATGTTTGTGGTTAAATTTGTTACTAAGAGGAGCAGAAAATTCTTCGATTTTGAATCAATCAGGCGCAACTTCTTTTTTCTGTACATCAATTTCATGGACGAAAATACATGTTTGCATGTGTGCGTCGTTTCAAAACAACATATATATAGTTCAATCGTGTCGCCACGGAGGCTTTGGTGGGCTTAGCCCCCCAAATATAGCACCAAGCCACCCAAATTGAACTATGAAACTTTATAAATCAGTGGAGTTTTTATCAAATTTTCATGTGTCAAGCCACCCTGCTTTAACATACAGCCCCCTATTTTAGTATTTTCCAGCGACGGTTCTGGTATAAATGGAGCGAATTTTCTTAGTTCTGGGGATTTTTCACAAGGTAAGAATCGCCAAAAATTTAATACGTCGTAAGTACCAGGGTCTGAAGAAAGCGCATCAGATTTCGTTTTCAATATTAAATTTTTTTTAAATCAATAACTTCCATTTATATGTTACTTGGCATTTTCATTATCTTTCTTTCACTAAGTGAGAATGAGTTTATCAATGCCAAAATGCATCGTGCAATATTTTGATCTTCATAGTGCATTTTCTCCATTTGCCATTATCAGCAGCACATCAATCTGCTCCTATAATACGGAGACTAGCTGATATCAGCATTTTCTCACTGAGTGTGTGAAGAGTTTTAATTTCATCTTGAAAGTTTGTTTCAAGATGATAACAGGCATCTCACAAGGGATTTGTACGTTATAAAAAATTGATAAAAATATTGGAAAGGCTTACTATCTTACTTTATTATGATTACTGGTATACAATGCGCCACTTCAAATCATCTAATGCGCCAGATTTGACGCATGCGCCATAGGTTGGCCATCCCTGCCCTAGTTATTGTTTCTTTAAGCCTATAAACATCCCCATGTACAGTAACTGTTTGTTACAGAGGCTGTGTTTTGCAAATGATGGACAGATGCAATTAAAAGTAGCCCTAATTACGGTAAAAACAAATAAATAATTCAAGATATCTCAAAAACTAGAGCCAATCTGCAAAAAATAACGTCATTTTCGAACTCAGCGCCCCCAATTTACCCTTAAACCGCTTTCACCTTATATGCCAAAAAATTTTTGTTGACCAGTGATCAATTATATGGAAATAACAAGCAGCTGGTGTTATTCAACCACCACTGTAAAACAACACCCCACGTTTCGTTTGACGAAGTAAATGTTATGTGCCTGGAGTTTCTACAGGCATTTTCTATTGTGCATAAGTCTATTCTGCAAGTTTTAAAACCAAATTATGTGCTTCACTATGCGACTACTCTTTTAAACCATTTCCAGCTAGCATCTTGGTACAAGAAAAGAGAAACTTGATATTGCAAAATAAGATCGATTTTAACAAATAAGTAAAATGCGGTTTTACCAAGTTCTTCCTTGTATTTTGCAGCTGTTTTTCTGTCTACCCTGTACCGCCGCATGCGGTCGTCTTCATATCGTTGAACGCGTGGTCGATTGGGAGGCAGCTCTAACCTATGAAAAAGAAAAAGGGTCTTCGCTGCAAGCAAATCCGCAATCACCATATCTCCGCTAAAGTATTGTGAAACATTTCTGAAAATTTGTACTGGTCATTTGCATCAAAACGACCAAAATCAAAATAATGCTAATCAATAAAACTTTAGAGCGAGTTAGTTTTTTGACTAACAGCAAACAATTTTACAGAGTTTTGGTGAGCATATTAGATTCACTCTTTCATAAAATTTTCAAAAGGTTTTGTGTTTTCAAATCTTGCCACCTTCCAAAAAGCAGTGTTTCGAATTTGTTTTCGGCAGTTCTGCGTAAGTTCAGTCCTGAACAAAAGAACACTGCTTTTCGTAAACGTTTGAAGGACACCCAGCAACCCAATAACCAGTTGCAAAGCGCATTACGTGTTTTGTGATCAGACTGCAAATTTTCGCTTGTTTTTTCGTGTCCAAACCGAAGAAATATCGAGAATGTTTGAGTGCAAATTTTTGCGCATTCAACTGCACGCTTCCATCATTGCAGTTATACGTCTTTTCTGTTTTTTGTGTTGTATTAAGGCGAGAACCACCCGAGAAACTGCCACCCAGGCCAGGCAAATGTCACCAGACAACCGTCACCAAGTTCAATCTCCACTTGGGACAATTGCGATATAGGACAATTTCCATTTAGGACAATCTCTACTCAGATAAATGTCACTTATAACATAACTTTAATTCTCTAGGTTTTATTGTTATTACAGACATCCAAACTTTCCAACGCTCTGCTGTTTTGTCAAAAATGTTCAAATCACAAACCTTTGCAGCGATAGTTTCTTCATTGTCTGACCACTTTAAGGAAGCTTCACATCAACTTTAGTGCACTGGGACGAAGAATGTCGTATCGATGTCATTACATTTTCATAACTATTCGTAAGTCGGTGCAAAAGTCAATTGTTTATGAGTTTTTTCAATTTTTTTACAGCGCAATTCTTGCATGCACAGCATTTCATCCTGTTCACTGCATGGACTCAGCAGCTCATCCTCGTTGACGTAGTGACTTTTGAAGGCAACCCTCACACACTGCATGAACACCCGTTTACTTCCGTGCATTTGCAATGATATGCATGCGAGAAGAACGCTGTGAAAAAATTTGAATTAAGAATGTTTACGAACATGCACGGCATCCTGTGTTCAAAATTGTTAAAGTTGATGTGAAGCTCTTTCGAAGTGTTTGGAGGATGATGAAGCAATCGCAACATGGACATCTGCAGAGTTCAAATTGCCCTATATCAGTTGTCCGCGTGGAAGTCGTCTGGGTGGTGGTTGTCTGCATTTTGGAAATTCACCTCCGGGTAGCAGTTGTCCTGGGTGACAATTTTCGTAGGTGGCAATTTTCCGAGATGGAGGTTGTTCCGGATGCGGAACACCCGGTTTCTGGGTGCGGAACACCCGGTTTCTGGGTGTGGAACACCCGGTTGGCGGTTGTATGGCTTGCAGCGGTCTGGGTGGGTGCAGTACTATAACCACTTACGTTAAATCTAACTTTTTTAAATTACGAATAATTTACTTTTTTGGCTCTTCGTTTGCTTCTTCTTTGACAAGGCCAACGCCGTCTTGTGATTGCAAAGCTTTTGTCATTGCTAAATTACCTTTTTTTGATCCCTGCAAAATTAAGGGCACGTGATTAAGCTTTCTTTTGACAAACTTGACTGGGAAATTTATATAATTTACAGTAAAGCGCATGTTAATGCAATGCAAAAGACCTAAATATAGGTGAATACAGAAAATGTTCACATAATCTTTCTTTTTGCAGAGTTTGATGTTCGTATCATACTCGTATACCTGTTTTCATAAAATACGCCTGTGAAGATGCAGGCAAATATATTGAATATTCAGAGAACTTAAAAAGCTTTTAGAAAAAGAATTAACATTTCGACTCGGAATAGAGCTGATTAGTTCTAATTGTTTGGTGCTTTTGGTGCATTTTGTTGTTTTTCAAAGCAAGGCGAAAACATGGTCCCCTGCATTGCAAAGCCACATGTCAATAAGGGTGATTAACTAATAAGAAAAACAAGCAGAGATAACAACTGTAACACTTGCGGGCCAGACATTTATAAAATCTAATATACCTTATCTTTGAAAGATTTGCGCATAGGTGGAAAACAGTTAATGTTTTTTATAAAATATGCTGTTTCCCAAGTTTTGACTTCAATCAAAGCTGACAAAATACAAGTTTAATAAAATAGTAGCGTTTTGTGCGATTCACCACTAGGTTTATTCAGCTGACGCTATCAACAAACTTCTTCAGTATTTGCCCACCATGCTTCGTGGTGGGTCGTCGTCTACTTAAACTTGTCCACCAGCGCAGCATGTGGTCTTATGTCAACTAGGACCTCTTGAAATTCGGCGGATTACTATTCTCTTTCCAAACGCTGATAGATGGGACTTTTGTTCGTATTTGGACAAGGACTACGTACAATGACTTTCGCCGTACGCGCGTGTTCAAAGGGATAGAACATGTCATTATATTTACAACGCTACTTGTTTTTACAGTGTCGAGAACATCCAAAAAGATCTCCAGAAAGCAGGTTGGAAAAAGTGACAAGCCATGCTGCGGTTTGCTGTTTGTTTAGTCATTACCTTTGCAGGTTGCTTACTGAGCTGGTGTAGTTGTTACATTCTGATCGTATAGTGAGGTATAGGTGTAGAAGGCAATTTTTTGGGGTGCGAAGGATATTTTGGCCGAATTTCCCCAAGTTTGCCCAAAAAAGTTTTATGGGACAAACTTTCCCCCTGCAAATTTTCTGTAGCTTTTGGTTACTCATCAACTCTCACAAACTGAAGCACTAGGTTGCTAGAAACAATTTGTTGATTTTATGTACTGTATATTTCACGTGTTTTCTATGACATAATAAACTTTTATTGACACACTCAATAACAAAAAAGTATAATTTCATTATTATTGTTAAAAAATTTCGAAACCTCTGCGCCCAATTTTTTTTAGATTATGCCCGAATGTTCAACAAATCCAAATTTTAGAGGTGAACTTGCACCCCCAGCTCCTACACCACTGGTGACAAGCTCAAAGTTTCAAGTTCATTATCGTTTCATATGACTCGGCTAATAAACAGAAATAACACTGACGGCCATGCGCAATAAGGAAACCAATCGTCAGTGGAAATCAAAATAAATGAAACCACAATGGCAAAATAGCTGATTGATGTAAATACGAGTGTCACTGTGTCATGGGTATAGCATTGGTGAAGGACCATGGTGGTAATCTTGTCAACCAGCCACGTTTATCACTATATGTGTAGTGTTAAAAAAACAATAGTTGGTGATCAAATGCAAAAACAAACAAACAAACAAACTTAGAACATGGTAAAGTAAATTTACAGATGAAGAGAGCATGCCTATGTACACAAAGGAGTGGGTCAAATTTAATTGAGAAAATTTGGTGTGGTCAAAAAATGTTAAAAAGTAAAAAACGTAAAAAAATTGATGAGGTTTCAAAGCAAAACAAAAAGTTATGGATTATAATAACATGTCGAAAAATGGAATGTGCACAGGAAAGAATGAGAAACAAAAGGTGAAGATACATTAATAAAAGACAATATTACATTAATCAAATTTCCGAAACTCTCAGCGTGTAGTTTTTGATAAGTGAAAGGATGCTAAAATATATAGTTATGTATCTCTTTCATGTAGGAGGTGTTTCTTCAGTTTCCATTTGAAGGCAAAAGTGGTTGAAGACTTAACACAGTCTAGTATTGAAGACCACACTTTTGGGCCAGCGAATGTAAGGGCACATTTTCCTGAAGAAGAGTTGACTCTAGGTAAAAACGTGCTGTTAGAAGAAGTGGATAGTGGGTAAGTGGGCAAGAATGAATTGAGCTGATTGAAATAAAGTAGTTATCAAAATGATATGGAAGCAGTTTGTTGTAGTAAGAGTGCATAAATTTGCCTATTGATAAGGTATAAAGTTCAGGAAGGCATAATATGTTTAGGTGTTGGAACGATTCTTCCAGATATGTTTGTTTAGTTGGTCTTATTTGTTTTTTGGAGATTTTATTAATTCTTACGCAAAACGCAAAGTATGAAAAGGCAAAGTTCAAATATGTGCTTGAATCCTGCTGCAATTCTTTCTGAACGGTTGAAACATTTCTGAACGGTGCGAACGAACAAATGCTCGACCTCATCTTGTGTACCTTAAAAAAGTGATACGATGGCTGTGTGTCCCATAAAGGCTTGAGCCTTGACCCTGGTTACTGGTTTGCGCAAACACTCACCCCATCTTTTGCTGTTTTTGCGCATCGGCAGTAATTTATCACTTCCTTCTTTTTTTCACACTAAAAGACGAATTACCAGGTAAAAGTGCTTCCCCAAACATTTTCCCTGCGGTTATGTTTGAAATATTTGCTAAAAGGGGCAATACTTTTCAAAGAAGTAAGTTAAGAAAAAAATTAGTAAAACCACCTTTACTGGTCGGTAGTGTTCTCTCTCAGGTGCGCAACTGCGCTGCACCACCAGGCAATTTGCGCAGAGAAGTCTGATGCTCGCGCACTTGCAACATTCCAATTGCAGGAAGCTATTTAAACTCCCTGTGTACTTTGTTCGTATTTTCATGCGATTTTATGCTTGCCCTTATAACACACAAAGATTGTAATTCATTTAGAACTCTGGTAACTCAGCCTTTAAATATTCAAGCTCGCTAAAACAAACATTTGCTCAGTGTAAAATTTTCTTAGAAGGAACACTGCTGGTCGGCTGGCCTGGGCTGTAAGCAATGATTGTTTATCTGCACATCTTTACACAGAACACAATACCAACGTGATTTTTTACTTTTGCGACAAAAGACGGATAACCACCGGAAATACTGAGTTTCATGAAGAAGCTAATTTTCTTTACTGCCAAGGAATCTGCTTATTGAACAAAAACAATATCAACAAAAACTTGATGATTTCAAACACGTACATTTATCTTTTTTTACAGTATATACCCACCCTAGGAGCACCGAAACCTGGCTTGCCGAAGGGATTGTAGCTTTGCAAAAGTTTCAAATCTTCCATTTTTTCTTTTATTTTTCTTCGCACTTCTTCATCTCTCATTTTGCGATGTTCTTCCATAAACTTCTGACGATCGTGTTGTTGTTGCTGCAGCTTCCGAAGCTCGGCTGACCTGCGTGGGAGCAGGTTTAGGCGTTGTTGTCGAAAACTGGGATGGATTTCATCGACTGATGTAATTGTTTCGAAAAGAAGCGTGACGTTGGTAGAATTTTACTTTTCATTTTCGCCTTGCGGGGAAACACCTCTGGTAGAAGGTGATATACCTTAAGCGTGTGAGAAGACTGAAAAGAAATTGCTGCATTATCAAGAGAGCTAACGCAGTCTGATAATGGTTTGTAGGCAGCGTAACCGCTGCATTTGCGCTAAAGAAGTTAGCAGTATTGAGTACACTGTACACTGAGCCTGCATGTGGCTGCAACTTTTGCATTGTCAGTGGTGGCAAAACCATTCCTGAGCACGTCAATCGACAAGCAAGATATGGCAGTTTGGAAAATTTGAGGAAGTGGTTTTAAAAGAGTTGAGTGGTACGATGTCAATTTTTTGCATAAGTACCAAGCACCAACAAGTCAATAAAAAACAGAAACAACGCTGAAACATCCCAAATCCAAATTCTTCATTCTAATGCAGAAAAGAACTTTTGAAAATATCTATCGCGCCTTTAGTCTACACGGCAATTTTACCTTTCAAACATAAATATCTTTTTTAAGGTTTATGAGTTCAAAACGTTTTTTTAGCGCATGAGTCTAAGTCAGGATGCCCAAATGTAAAATTATCAAACGTATTTACTCAAAAGCAATTTGAGCAAATTTGTTGTAAATGTTTTGGCTCTAACTTTATTTTCTTGATTCTTCACTCGCACAAGATTTAATGAGTTATAAACTTTACTGCCGGTTACAACATCCAAATAGTCAAGAGCGAACTGCGTCACACACCGAAACTGATTTTGATGTCACTTTAAATTTACACAAACCCGTATGCAATTTTAGAACTTGCAACGACACCACTTTCTGTTTTTAACTTGAATAAATTGAACGAGCTCCGAAACACTTACGTTTTCTCCAAAAGCTTCAAGTTGGATTTCTTTTCTTTTCGATCTTTTTCCGAATCTTGTCCAACAGTCGGTGAACCATGAAGAAAACCCGTTCCTGGAACCGGTGGCAAAACGGGCTTGCCTGCGAATGCACCCGGCATGCTTATTTATCTTTGCGTGTAAGCAAATGCTTCAACACGAACGGCAAGCAGCAGACTAAAAGTTTCAAGCCACTAAGGCAATGTGCACCTCTTTGTGGCTTTTCACTGCGTTTGTCTTAAGCTTTGGCTCCAGGCGCAAGTTTTACAGCATTCATTTTCTTCCCAAGGTTTCTACAGGCAACCGATTGTGAACTCTGTTTGCCGCACCCTTGTGAATTTCACTGTTGTTTACGAAATCTCCTGAAGCACCTTTCATTACAGCGCCGATTCTGTGGCCACACTGCACACTTTGGTTTTTGTTTGCTCGTCAGTGCTTTTCAAACGTGGTTATGCTTAGGCAACTTGGAACAAAAACGAATGCGAGCAAAGACATTCAGGAAAAAACAGTGAGGCTGTTATTAAAAAATTTACCGTAAATGAGAATTTCTCAGTTCTCGTTATTGATGCTTCCACGTTAAGTTACCAGCGGTGCAAAGCTATCAGACCAGTGGCAGTGTTTCTTTTCTCTCTGCATCCTCGTCAGAACATAACAATGTTTTCAGGGTCCAAAGTAAATGCTGTCATTATGTGCAAAAGCTTCTGAATTGCAGCTTATTCGTCAAACATCCTTAGAAGTGACGTGTGGGTATAGATGCATTTGTTAAGAACAAACAACAAAAAATAAACGATGCTTCCTCCTTACTCGTAACATTCAATGAAATGAAAGTTATTTTATTAAAGGGGTTTGAACTTCGTGAAGCAGCTGTTCAATCTCACAAGCATGCGCGGAGAGAGGCGTTTTGCGGATGGTCAAAGCAAACAGATCATGCGAGAAATACAAATCTTTTGTGTTGAACAAAACGTGACTTTTAAAAACACATTTTATTCAATTTTTTTATCCCTTGGGTGACAACAGGTGAGAGCAGAATAATTCAAAAGCTTTGTTTTGTTGTTGTGATAAAAACGCTGCCTGTTGCTGCGACTGCTTCGTATCGAATGGTATTACTGTCAATGTGACAAAAACTATGCGCTTTGTGGAAAGTGAAAGCTTTTGACTAACTAAAAAACTTCTCCTATGCTCTAAGCCATTTTTGAAAACCCTGTTTTAACTTTTCACAAAAACAATGACAAAAGCTTTGCTAGGCAGCAGGTGCACGTTTCGGACAAGAGAAAATAAGTATTTTAAAGTGCACCAACAAGCGTTTACACGTATACAGCTAAACAAGAAAATGACATTTTGTGTGAAGCACAAATCAGATCAAGAAAAAAAGTGCAGTAAGGCGAAAAAAACAATGTTTCAATGTTAAAAGTACAAGTTTTAGATTACATCTGCAGCGAAGACCAGGCGAAAAATTACAGATTAAAACACGAGTTTTGGACAGAAAACGAGCGGACAAGATACGCCATTTAGTGCAGCGCAACAAAAAACCCTGTACGAAGCGGGATGCTTGCGAATAAGATTTTTTTTTGAAAAGAAAAATCCGCTCCGATCGTTTGCGAAACAACTAAACAAAATCCCTTCACCGAGTTTATACATCACATTTACTCCATGGCTGCATGTAGGTAAGAGACTCAATGCGGACACTGTTAAATTTAGTTTTTCTTTTTGTCTGTATTACGAGCCAAACGGCACCTTCAGTGCACCTAAGATGAATGCCACTGATGATGAGCCTTGCGCAAAAGCGAATGTGCCTGTGATTATCGACAAAAGTTCGATACAAGTTCTTAAATCCCTGAACAATACAGACACCGGTTTTGTTACTCAGGTGACAGCGTTCACTCTACCAAAGCGTACAGGCAAGCCGCATTCAGTTTCCTCAGCGGGAGTCTTACCTTTGATACAGTGGGATTTAAGCGGATATTTCTTTGTGACTTCCCTAAATCCAATCGGTCCTGTTAGGGGTTGCCGAGGCTCTCGCAAGTTGTACAGGTATCCTCGATACCTGCTCATAAAAATCATCTTGAAAATAACAGCAATGGGCCATGTTAAAGTGTTTGGCAAAGTTTGCTACTACATCTGTTTGCAGCGAAATTAACTGTTCGAAATAAAAGAAACCCACACAGTCAAATCAAGGGCGCAGCATATTTATGAAAAGTTACCAGTTTGGTTCAGTACTTCATACCTGTAATCGTCCATGTCGTCTTCAGCTGGTGTGTACAGCTGAGGCAATATGTCTTCCGGAGTTTCTAAATAACGAACGAAAGTACTACGTTAAATAGCGCATTACTGCTATGTGTAAGGATCTGGTTGCAGAAGAGAGAAAATGACAACACCTAAAAATTACAAGACCTAATTTCCCTAAATTTCCAGGTGTAGCTCTTATTAGTTCTACATGGCAAGTTTAACCTCAAGGAACTAATCAAGCCCAGAGTTCCTTAACATTGTTACGTCATATACCAACGGTTACTAAACAAATAGCTACTCAATGGCAGAGTCATTTGCTGCTGCCTTGTTTGCACTGCATACACTACTGCCGCAGCCTCATAATACATAGCCTTCTCCCTCTCCTTCCAATGCGACAAACAATGGCTCCCGGTAGGCTATCAAAACATCTGCTTGGATATTACATGACGAACAAATATGCAGTCAACTAGCTCTCAAGAGGGGTTCAGATGTCGGAACGTATGCAGTTAGATGTAGTGCCGAGGTTACTGCTTGCCGGTTAGCGCTTGATTCATTCAGCGATTGTAGTTTTGAAAATGTAAGCACAACTTCACCAATCAACAAGCAACCTTTTAGCCAAGTTGTGCTAAAACAAAACCCTAAAGGCAAGAATCAACGTAGATTTGTTTTAATGCACAATAAATTACCTGATAGAGTTTCAGACATCCTTTATATTTTCTGTGTGCACATAGCAGAAATAAAAATCGACCGATTAAAGACTCTTTGTCGTCGAAAAACTTCTGTGACACCAAATATCATGTTACTACATACCATCGTAAACAATCCTTCTTCTTCCTTGTTTAGTTCTAAACGTCATTGTAAAGCCCTTTTGTTGTCAGGCACTTCTTACAAATAAATAGCGTCCATTGTGTACATCCCCGCCGCCTACCAGCATTCTACATCCACCGGTTGATGACAATTCACCGTTTGACACCACTTTCTTGACCAGTCGATAATCTGCATCTCCATCTAGTGGTGGTAACCAAGGTAGCACCGATTCATGCATTGCAGAGTTACTTTACGGAAAAGCACGTTCAATTGTCGTGTGGCCTTGTTGTAGCTCGTAATGAGCTAGCATTGCCAGGCAGCGAGATTTTCTCCACCAGGCCCGTAGTTTCTATATTTAATGAAAAAATCTAAATGGGATTTGTTGTATATATTGGAAAAGGCGGGATTTTGGCTGCAACACTAAAAAAGACGTTTTGATTTTTTCCCTAGTCCACTACCCAGAAAAGTTACTCGCAAAATATAGGGAAAACCTTTTAATTACATTTGTAGCTGGTGTATTATTTTTACTTTTTGTGTACTTTGTAACAGAAGGCATATTTTACTGGTGTATACTGTACATAAAGGGAGATTGCGTCATGACCAGTAGCGGACACACGCTGATTTGGTGGGGGGGATGCGCTGTCGATTTGCAATGAACCCAAGGCTTCACAGGACTGTGTTGCGTAAATCAATCACTTTCGCATACATACATTGACGAGGAAACAAGTTTAAACTTGGTTTAGAAGAAGCTTGAGTGATAAAACTGGTCAAACTTTAACATAGCACCGCTACGGTACCAACAAGCAATGTGGCACATTCCGTAACAGCGATCTGACGACTGACGTAGTCACTGGCGTCGGCGCAGGTACATCAAGGACTCGAGATTAGAGATGGCACGGGCCAGCACTTTTGCAGCCCGGCCCGCCCGGAGCTAACATGAAACTGCCCGGACCGGCCCGTTCTGCCAAACTACAGCATATTTTCTGGCCCGGACCGGCCCGTGGCCCATGATATAAAGTAGGAATATCTTTTTTGCCTCCAAGATGGCAGCAAAATAGTCAAGATGGCGGCAAAATTGACACATGACATAGGTTTGCCAGTGGGCCTTCATTAATCAATTTTGAAAACTTATTTGCCAGATGCCTGTAACATGACACAAACCAGGCTGCACTACAATTGCTAGTAGCCTAACGTACTAAGCCTAAACCAGGGGTCACCAACATGGTGCCCGCCGGAACCAGATCGCCAGTATGGACCATGTGGGTTGCCCATGGCCTGTTCTGACAATAGCATA
>JGI24158J21664_10002758_pt1 | contig 21616 bp, 13 predicted proteins | sample Ectturendosymbi3_FD_21664 | JGI IMG/M metagenome (IMG submission 21664)
CAGCGACCCGATAATAATTTTGAAAAGCCTGTAGTTCCTTTGAGTTGATTCCCACTGCTGATTTTATAGCTCTTATTCGAGTAGTCAAATAAACATAGGTTGTTTTTTTGTTAAGGGGAGGTTTGGCAGTGCAAGCCTGTTGTATCAAAATAAGATGTTCGTGTGAGGTCTCGCTATTTTTGCAAAAAAAGGTGATACATTTTAATGGACGAGCAAACGTCATAATCGCGTCCGAGTTCTGAGAAAAGGAATTACTGGCAGAAATCGGATATGATCCGAAAACGTCACCCACGTAGTCTGTTCGTACATTTTCCTAAAATTAACGCTCTAATTAAAACCCACTGAACATTCACATTACAGAAAATGTCAGTTCATCAAGAGAGTTGTATGCAGCAAAAAGCACCTCAGCCCGGTCGGGAAACACCAATCGACGTGGTTGTGCAAAGCTGTCTTTGCCTGGTATTTATAAACATAGCAGCTGATGAAAAGTATTTATTGTGTGGTGTAGTGTAAACGAAGACACAATAACGTAATGAAAACATTGTTATAAATCATAACGTTCAACTTGGTTAGCTTGGCCTTTACGTTTAAGGCACAAAAGAGCAACTACTGTTGATGCAATGGTGAGAAGGAGACCTGATCCAACGGCAGTAATTGCGAACGACCCTGAATGTAGATGTTGAAAATGTTAACACGGTGATAACATTCAAATGCAAGACTGTGGTAAGTCTGAACTAGTTACCTGATGAGTTCTCGACGGAAGGCGTGCCCAATCCTATTTTGCGCATCGCTACCGGTTGATCGGCACCCAAGTATGTCACGCGTTCAGTGGCCCCACCCCTCTCAACCAGGTAAATCGGACCAAACACAGGACGAATGTAGTCGTCTTCCGACGCTCTTTTCTGTCTGTTCGGACCCGTGCAACGTGTGGCAGTTGATCCTCCGTTCGCACAAACCTTGAAGAAAAAAAGGCTTTGAGAAAATCAGGGTAGGGCAGATTGCCGTGCAACGGCTCTTACTTTATAAATCCTGTCCGTGTGACAAACGCTCAAATGAGCGTGGATGAAGATTTGTGCGCACTGAGCGCTTCGTGGCAAACGGAATGACAGACAAATGTGGTGAGGACGGCTGAGTGAAGGCTGACCGTGAACAGCTTGCAGCAACAATCCATTGGCGGTAGGACAGCTGAAAAATAAACAAGTGAAAACCCGATGCCAGGAAAAACATTGAGGTGCCAGGAAGAACTTTGTTACCCGTCTTTGAACAGTGTTACGGTTGTGGAGGCAGCCACTGATGCTGGTGAGCAGGAGATTGAAGCTGATTGTAAAACGCCATTCGAGCTTGATAGCTGTTGAATAAAATAAATGTTGCTAGCGTGAGTAAATAGAGCAGTGCAATGCAATAGTATTTCTTACCGAGGAAGTGAACATATCAATCCCAACATGCAGGAACTGCCCCACGGTGTAGACAGCAGTGCCGGTTAATTTGTAGGAATCTGGACATGCTTGGGAACAGGTGGAAACTTTGCATAAGGTTATTTCTGCGTTGTGCTGAGAAACGCCGGTGACAGTAGGACGTGGTAATTGAACACTGGAATAATGCAGTTGTAAAATTAATTAGCAATGACATAAAATCAGACAGACTGACATTTCGTACCTGGGTGCAATTGATGTTGAGACATCAAGTTGCGATTTGTAGGTGCACCGGATCGAAGCAACGCCAAGAGGCGAATCGTAAAGGCCGAAATTGAGAACCTTGTTTATCCAAAGTTTGTTTCGTATGACCAAGTCTCCGTCCGTAGATGACGTTATTACCATACCGCATTTATTCCATGGCCTACTGATTCTGATGACGTAGTTCCCTTTTTCAAAAATTGCTGTGAAGAAACCGAAGGCCGAATTACTACAATTAACTAGACCTGTTTTACTGTTGTTTTTTTAAGAAACAAAGTAGGCTCACACCTCTGCAAGACTTATTGAAACCCGCTGGGTTGGCCAGAGATGGGGACATGTAAATGTAGCTGTTTTTTGCACCTCGGTCAAACTCCTCGTGGAAAAGCTTTGAAATCGTTACTACAATAGCATCACTGCGGCAAGAGACTGTCGGCACAGCTGAAATGGTAAATATCAGTGACTGTTACACGAAATCGTGAATGTTACACAAAACACAATAACATTCGCTTACGAATGGAGCAGTTTCTTCCAATATAACCTCCTTCGCTGACGCACTGGTAGCCGTTGCTGTGTCTGCAGGATGGGAAACAGCGACAGTCCCCTGAGCAGGGATCGGGATCACAAGGTGTGTGCGGTGAGATCTTCTCACACCGGACGCCCGTCCATCCCTCATTGCAGTAGCATCTAGTGTAGCAGAAAGTTCAACTGACCAGCTCTACTTTTTTTAAGTAAACAAATTCATATTAACTTACTTTCCATGTACACATTGACCGTTAGTGCAGACGACTCCATCGCAGCTGTGAAGATCAATCTCGCAACTATCACCGGCATAACCACCCGGACAAATGCACCTGAAAAATCGTGTTGTAAAGTTATCAGGAAAAAAAGGAATATTGAAATACAGTATTTATGAAATATGACATGCACCTGTCGTTAATGCAGCTTCCCCCGTTCATGCATTGCAACCCACCACAAGCGAGTTTAATCTCACAGAGCTCACCCGTGAACTGGACGTGACAGATGCAGCTGAACAAGAAAGCAAAGATCTGCAGAGACTCATTGTAGAGCGACGCACAATTTCACTGTTTAATTCCGAAAACACAACAAATGCCACATTTGAAAAAAACGGATGTCAGTTTCGAATTTGTGTAATTGTTTTTTGTCAGCTAAGAAGTTCCACAGGCTACCAACAATTCTCTCAAACAGAAGCACGAGACAGCTATTCTCAACCACTGCATTAAAGAGCCGCATGCGACCCAACACACCCTTTCGGTGCAACAGACTGCTATAAATCACAACATGCCAGTTTCGCTAGTGACTTGTATGTATTATTTTCCTTATGACATTTGTAACATACTACAGTTTCTCATTAACCACACCAATGACCTTCTCATACCACTACACTTACGGAACAAGCATACACAGGGGGGGATGTGTTGTGCCCAGAAAATTACCCCCCTAAACAAGCAATTCCCACCAAAACGTTTAACCCGGGCCACGGGCCTGGTTATGTGTGCTCACTCGAGTTGAGCCAGGGATAAATTTCGTACACTGTATTACAAATAAAGGACGTTGGTTGAGCCGGTAACGTCTAGACCAGCACCTAACTCAGGTATTTTCTCCATCGCTTGTATGGAAAGAAACATGAACAGGATATGGTTGGTCTTTTGGTAACCCAGGCAGGCACGGACGTGTAATATAAGCTTGCGACACAAAAAAATGAACATGCGATATAAGGCTAGAAAGGGCAATCAAACGTGCTGATAAACTGGACATGAAAACACATACCGGTCGGACACGCAAACTCCACCGTTCTGGCAGTGGACGTCATAGCATGGAACGTGAAATTCGCAAAAAGGACCAATGAAATTATCAGGACAAATGCATCTAAAAGATCAAGAGAAAATAAGCAATGTGAAGCGAAAGAAGCAAACAAATGCCACAACACTCACCGCCCGTTGAAGCAGAGCCCATCATTCTTACAAGGCTCAGAACACTGACCGGGAACGAAGCATTGGTAGACGTCTCTGTAAATATATACAACGGTTTCAGATGAGGCAATTCAATCAAGTTCTTTCGAAAGCCATCAACTCACAAATGCTTCATGCAAGTCTCGCCCTTCTCTTCGCAGAAAGCTTTGAAGTATGGGCTGCAAGTCACTGATCCAGTTGCTTGTCTAACAGTAAGAAGTATCCGATCTTGGTCGTTATCATTGGTGGCGTTGTTACGTTCGTAAGCGGAAAGCGGGCCAGATTGTAGATCGGCTGCACAATAATTAACACTGGTCGCTTCCGGAGCTAAAAAACGCCAAGAAATACATAAAGGCAATGCCCACCTTCAGAAATAACATTGGTAGCAACAATGTATCGGAATGTCAAAATGAAACATCTGAAAACATTAATATTTCGTTAAAATTAATTTTGGCATGCCTTCGGGCTTCAGCTAACGTAAAGTAAAGTTACAACTCACAAAATTCCCCAATGCATCATCCTTTATAAACCTGGAAATGATATCTAAATGAAACAACGAGCAAAACCAAACGAAACAGCAACTGACAGAAACATTGACATCCTGATCGCTTCATATAGACGAGAGAGAAAACTTTCCAGGCAGGAATTCTTGACTAGCGGCAAAATTGCGTCTTTCTCAAAGCGCTGATTGACTCAAAGGTAAACTGACCTGCGAGGTTCTGCACCATTGACTCACTAATTTATCAAGTATCACCACTGTGACTGCTGTTACAATGTTTGAACATTAGGGACAAGTTACCTCCCTGCAACCAACACGAGTTACAGTGTTTACCCGCACACAATGCTAACAGTCAATGCACATTTAGATAGCGTTAATAAGCCAACGTAAAATGGAGATTTTGAAAAAGCATCGGATGAAGTAAGCGGATAAAAAATTTGGATGAAGATCCATATCGTCAAACAAAAGCATGCATCTTGCTTCCAAGACAGACATGAACTGTCGCAACGTCACGTGGGCGAACACTTACATTCATAGGGATGTAATGCACAATTCGACAGCAGTGCCGGATTAACAATAGTAGCAAATGTAGCAGTTGCTACGGACCCCGCGCTTTTGGGGGCCCCACGGTCCTTTGTGTGAAATGCGCTCTTTATTATATGCAAAGGTGAATATCAGAATTTAGGTGCCCAAGACAAACTCTCAGAAGGGGGAGCTATATTTTACACAGGGGGGCACTATATTTAAAAGTTCAGTGGATTTTTTATATTTTTTCCAGCCTTTTTGTCACAAGAATTTCAGGGGCACATGCTCATCTGTCGAAATGCTGAAGAGATTGATCGTCAGAGAAAGGTTGGGAACCCCTGCTCTAGAGTGATTACTAAGCTTTTCAACAAAACAATGCAAACACTAAGTGCGAAACTCTCCAAAGAGGGGACTCACGGCGTCTCTGAAAAAGGGGGCCCCGAGGCGGCTTCAAAATTTTTGGATTTTGCCTAAATTTAAAAAAAATGTCCTCATCAGTTCTTAGTTGAATTTTTTTCAAAATTCTGGCATTTTACGGACTGTTTTGGTTTTTTCTTACCTACAAACACAACTGACAAAAATTCGTTGAACTATGGAAGTTTTACCAAGCCATTTCTTTGCGATATTCAAAAGCTCAAGACAATAGGCTGTGACCGAAACACGCAGCCTTCGAGACCGAGACGAGAGCTGAAACATTCGAGACCGAGACTCGCAAAAACCGGTCTCAAGACCGAGACCAAGTCTCGAAACTCCATCATCATTGCCTAAAATCCACACGTTTATGTATATGTATATATAGAATTTAAAAAAAGCTTATTGGAAGCCCTGGATTTGGCATCTATTCATTGGCCTTTGGGTAGTACACTTGGAGTCTTCTTTCACAAATAAGAACGGTTATTTTTAAACTTAAGATGGTAGAACGAACAAAGGAGCACCATAAGACAAAACAAGCAGAACGGCCTGATTCTAAAGAGTATAGAGCGTGAGCATCTATGTGAAATAGACACTACCAGTATCGTAAACAAATTCGCTACGGCGAAATCAGGAAAATACAATCCTAAGCAGTAGGTTTGCTGCTTTTAACAATCGACTTCGACACATACTGAGACCACACTGCTTGGATAGGGTAATGATAAAATTTCTTGATGAGTTTGGAAGCATTGATTACTGCCTTTGTGCTGTACTTGTGAGCTGTGCAGTGATGTACTCCTTAGAAAAAGATACGTATATACGTTTATGGTAAAAAAGATATGCATCAGAAAATGTCCACCAGTTGCTATTTAGACCAGGTTTTTCGCACTTACGAAATTCATTGTGCCTAATGATGTTGACATGGATGCCCAAAGAATGGCTGGCCATGTCATAAAACGTATGGTTTAACAGTTTTCACTTGTTCAAGCGTGTTTGGGGCCCCGCGCTACCTTAATCCCACCTGAACAACAAATAGGAAGTCCCCAAACGTCAGTGCTCATGAACTATCGATAAGTCACGAAGCAAAACTCATGCACTTGCAAGTTTCAAACCAACACGAAAAAATTTCTCTGTACACAACAGAGGTTACCAAAATGGGGCAAATTTGCCTATCTGTAGGGGTGCGTTTAAGGTTAACAATAGAAGGAAAATTATATTTATGCATTATTTATTTCTAAATATTTATGCATATATCAGTGAACATTATTTTCAAAAATTATTATGTGCCTGCTGTTAAATGCATTTATGATTAGCCATGATAAACTATTTTGTCATTGAAATTTTAGGGTTCCATACTCGTCTGTCGAATTGCTGAAGAGGTACACGGTCAGATATAGGTTGGGAGCCCCTGCTGTAACAGCACATGCTCACGTACAACACTTGGCTGCCTTTGTGTGATATACAAGAAGAGGAAGGGAAAAATTCTCTTACGCGTAGAGTTGCGTTAGAAAGACACTTAAGTTGTAACAGAGGTACGAATCAACCTTTGGATATTTCGTTTTAACTTTGCCTGTGCCTTAGCCCCAATGAAGGGGCTATTACACGAACGCCGAAGATTGGGTGCATGACGGGGGCATTTCACCCCTGGTACTTCATAAGGGGGACAACGGCGGCGGAGGTGCCTTTTTTATAAAAAATATCGTACGTAGTTTCATGGTTTATCAAGATCGAATTGAAACAAATTTATTGCAGCAATTAGCGCACCCAGAAACTTCAGAATGGTTTTCTATAATTTCGGGTACTGGTTTTGAGGTCAACATCGTTGCTGAACAGAATCGAGTATAATTGGTAAAGTTGTTTTGTTTTTTATTAGTTTGCATTGCCCTCAGCTCTTTTACTGCCACCCCTGTCCTACCGCGTTTTACATCAGTGTCAGAAGGTGAGCAGGTGNCCTCTTCCGCTGGATTTTTAAGTTTGGTAATTTGCTATTAACCTTCGAGTAAAAAAATGTTTCTCTTATTTCCGGAGTTGGGCAAATGAAATTTCACCACTTTTGCACCCCTGGAAAAATCCTTCCGACACCCATGCCGTCAGGTGTGGAGATTGTTCTTGATGATGTCATAAAAAATTGTGAATTTCATCCGCTCACATTCAAAGAAACATCGAATGATTTCAGAACTATGCAAAGACATGTACGCAGACCCAATAGGGTTGCTATATAATGCTGAGGTACGCTGGTTATCCAGAGGAAAAATATTCAAGCAGGTGTTTCATTTCAACTGCGGCAAGAGTCGCGGTTTTCCTTGCTCAACAAGGACACCTAATGTCCACTAATTTTCAAGAAATCTGTTGGCTTGCAAAATTGTCCTTCTTGTCAGAACACAAATCGTTTGAATTTTTCATTGCAAGAAAATGGATGCGACGTTTTTGGGAAAGTTCAGGCGTTCAAACAAAAGTTGAAGTTGTGACAAAGCAAAGTGCCAGATAAGGCGATTTTTCAGATTTTAAACGCATACAAAATTTTTTCCAAAGAAGCAATTTGGAGATTGAAGGCACCATCTTGAAATCAAAAATAAAATCAATCGTGCACAAGTGTCTTAATGCTCTGCTACCAAATTTCGAAGTCCATTTTCCAAAAGATGTTTATTCGAATCTAAATTCTCTGCTGTGGAACATACAGCCCTTCAGAGCTGAGGGTTTTGACTTCGGTTACTTAAGAAGTGAACGTATTTAGCTGCGGTCAGGTTTGGTCCAAAAAACAGAATTTATAATATTTATAATCTACGCTGATTGTTTGGTATCGCTTCTCAGCATTTCTGAATATCGGCGTTTCAGTCAAAAAGCTATTTCGTTTCTTGTTCGTATGACAACAACCTGCTTTTCCGATCAAAGATTTTCTGCCAACAACCTACTTTTCCGATCAAAGGTTTCTACTCTTATCGATAATGAACCAAAAAAGAGAAAGTCAATCAAGGAAGTTGATTTCTTATGAGAGGGACTCTTGTCAAAGGGTTACAACCTGGATTAGGGTGACGGAGGTAAATAGCCGACTCTGACTTTCCAAAATTTCCGACTCCGACGCCCGATTCCGAATCGTTAACATAAAGGGAATGAAATTTGTTTTTTAAAACCAATGGAAATCGTGGTTAACAGCAAGAAATCTCTGTTTCAAGAAACGTTTCAAAAGACGTTGTACTGTACTATTTCAACAGGAACTCCCAATTTAGCAGTGTGATGTAAAAATGATCCATTTGGACATCCGGAGTCGACCAAAAAAATGGGACTCCGAATCCCACTCCACCCAAAAATCGCCGACTCCTTTCCACTCCGCAATCCTGGTTATAACCTCGTTTTACACAACTGGCGGATGAAATTAAGCAGCAGCCACATATTAAATGAGGCTAGTTTTCTTTTTTATTAACACTCTCGTATTGCAGCAGCCCTTGTTGCAACTGTCTGCATTGCCACCATGGGCGTCGGAAAGCGACCCTGGACTTTGAATTTTGCAACCTTTAGTGGAAAAATGTTTTTTGCGTAGTTTCGGAGTTAGTAAAATGAAATTTCACTTCTGTTTCTCCCTTGAAAAATCCTCTTAAAATTCGACAAAGTAGGCAAACATTCAAGTTTAACAAAAATATTTACTGCTAATAATTACCAATGCATCATATCAGGAAAATGCACTGCCAGCAATTCACATTAAAATACATCACACTAGCTTACCAAATCCTTTAGGTCAAACCAGTTTTATCACCAGGATTAATTTCGTTACATTATTCCGAGTTTGTTAGTAACACACACTCAAATGTTCCTTCAGTCTCGATCCCATCCGTAGCTGTCGACCCCCTGAACTATTTACCCACTGGACCCTCCTCTTGTAGGCCTTGAATTATATCTCTGGCTTCAGAACATTTCGAACACTTCAGGAAAGCTGAGCTTGTCGGGATTCCCTCTCCAGGTAAATGATACTTTAAGATATGATCTGATGGTTGCCTGAGTCTAAGTAAGAATTCCTCTGTTAAATCACTTTGTACCAAAGTCGGTTAAAACCCTGCTGTTTTTGAAAATCATCTGGGTATTTAAGCAGTCCAAGCATTGTTATTCCTTGTCCAAGTTATTCCTTGTCCGGGGTGAAAAGGTGATTCAATTTCTTGTCCTGAAAGCTGGTATTTGATGAAATGATGCATCATAGCATTGTTGGAAGTGTGATTACATCCGCATCTGTAGAAAGAGCTTCATCGTTTTTCACCAGTTTGCCCTCGAAAACAAGATAAGACTCACTTGGGTGTGTGAACAAGTCTTGTTTCCACCGAAATTCGTATTTCACCGGGATTGTTGAGACTAGTTCCTGTGACTGGAGTGTATTCGTGATGTTCGTATTCCTCAATACTTTCATCAACGTGTGGTTTTTTCAGTTGCTTTATTATATGGAATTTTTATTGTTTTATCTCCTCTTAACAAGATTAATGATAACTTTAATTTCATCAGATATACGCATAAGTTCAGAACTCAATGACATGGTGTGATTTTTGAGATAACCAAGGCATTTAAGACGTGAATAAAATTCAAATCCTTCATTTGAATGTGTGATTTTTAATGTGATATATTCAACACCATAGGATATTTCTTTCAATTTTTTACTATTGTTTATTTTGTTACATGATGAAATTATCTCTGGTTTATCCGCTTGACAAGGTTCTGAATTTTAACTGCCTGACCAGACCAACCAATCAGTTTGTTAATGTTTCTTGCTATCTCTTGCGTTGTCTTTTGCGCTGCTTTTTGCACAGGTGTTGTTGCGATTTTTGACAACATTTGTGATTTCGGAGTCAGCTTTGAAGCCACAAAATCATTGACAGCAGTTGTTGCTTTTTGACTAACTTTTTGTCCTGCTGTTCGTGCAACGTTCAAAGAGTGTCAATAATTTGTTTTTTGGTGATAAACTTTGACAAACAGTCGTTGAGCTTTGAGAAAATACCAGAACCGCCACTTCGGTATTTTCATTTGTATCCATGTTTTGTTATTATCATTTATTTAATGAGAGCATTACGTTTTTGCATTCATCACAAGAGATGACTTTTTCTCTCAAAAGTTCGTCACAAAGGGAGACGATTTCGTTTCGAACACCAGCCATTTTTGAAGCAAACAAAAATTTCATGGCAGTTACTCGCGGAATCTCATGGTTCTGTGGAACCCCGGTTGAAGAACACTGGATTAAGGTAACATATAATTATTGAGAACCGCAATATGGGGTAGTTTAGTTATGATACACGAAATCAGTGGCCGCTTTCGGGCATACCTGTCAAATTACGTCCGGCCAGCATACCGTGCACAGTCAAAGGAACCCATGATTAAAACAAGTTTTTTTCACAGAGCTGTTTTCTTCCTGAAAGTAACGCACTTCACGAAATGGACTGAAACAAGGTTTTTCTTTGCGAGTTCTGATAGAAAATGAAAGCAAAAAATGTTCCTTGAGCGGTTGTAGATTTCGCTTTCAAACAAGTGAAAAATTGTAGACTGTTTAGCCATGATAAACATTTGTTTGGGTAAACGATTATGAAAGATGAGAGTTTCATTAGATAATTATTTACGGTTTGAATGGTTATTTCAATTTCTAAGCAACAAACAATTTCATTTGCTGGTCAGGTAATAATAATACTTTCGATCGTTTCTGTCATTGGTTCAGATTTTGCAATATCTCAGATTGCTTCAAACATCGCAAGATTCATTTTAAACAAAAACCAGTGGTTTCCTAAATTGTTACTTGTTGCATGCTGTATCAAGCATGTAAGTACAACCGACACTCGGTACTATTTACTTCGTGAAACACTGGTTTGGACAATTTGGGGTTGACCTTCCGTTTCAAAAGTTTCGCTAAAATTTTGACAGTTGCAGTTTAGCAATGAAAAATCAACAACCTTTTTCCATAGTTGTTCAAAGCCGGTAAATGTCTGTTGGTGTAGGTTGGTCCCTACACATATAGGCGTAGCCAGGGGGCTATTCCCCCCACATTTTTAGCATATTTAGTCATTTTGTGCATTGAGAAGCGTCATCCCAAACAAAAATACTGTTGCCCGCCTAAAATCCAAAATTTTAGCCTCCCAAAATTTTGGGTTGGCTACGCCACTGTTCCTACATACTTGTGGAAAGGCATTATAACCAAGAGAGCTGTATTTCGTAATTTTTTGCTTACAACGGAGTTATAATTTACCACATATTATAGCCTGGTCCCCAAACGTCGAAGACCTTTGTTACTTTAAAACTGTTCCAAATTCACACTCTATCACTTGATTCAATCTGAACTCCCCGTTCTAAAAAATTAGAGTGGATGAGAAGGAAAAACGTCCAGCACGCATTTTGGAGCATTGCCCCAGTTCACTCAGAGCTGCCAATTGTAATTGTACAAATTTCCGTGCGGTAGGAAATTGCCACGTGGCAGGAAACTCGTGCTTGTAGAATAATTCTTGACCGATTGCTTTCATTTCCTCTTTTCTGCTTTGTAGGACTTTGCTTGGTGACTTTTCGGTTGTGGACTTTGAGCTCAATTTTCTGTTACACAGTGCAAGCAATCGCGTCGGTTCAATTTTCTGTTGAAGTCAAGCTGCAGCCTGCAGTGTTGCCCGTGCAAAGTAAGCTGAAGGAAAGGCATTCTTACCTTCTTTGAAATTAGACATTCTGACCGCAATCGTTTTTCAAATGTTATGCGAAAATCGTTAGTGATTTCAAAATCGGCATTGGATTCCTGTTAGTCAAGTTTACACACGTAAGAACTACAGATCGTTTTTGACATTAGTTGCCCCCCACTTGCCGCCTAGTCAGAATGGTCATGGTCACAGACGTTTGTTCCTAATGAGAAAATATCTCATAGGCCAACTGCGCAATTATTTGTGATCAGTTCTCGCTGTTGATTTTTGTTGTAATGTGGATGAACTCTTACCATAGAGAGTTTTTCTTGATAAAAATGCAGCTGTCATTTTTAAGAAAAGATTGAATGTTTTTCCTTTCCTGTGACGGGTGTTCAAGCATCTATTTTAACACTGCAACGATTTCCTCTCGTATGTTCGCTGACTCTGACTTTTTAGTAAAGGACATTTTCACAAGGCTAAAGTTTATTCTTTGTTTTCTATTTTCTGCAAATATAATTACGGAAGAAAATTAGGGTGTTCGAGGAATCTGCCCGCCAAGCTGAGCTTCCATTACTCTGCGAGGATTTTGACTCCAGGTATCCGCATTAAGTGACAAAGTACCACAAGGGAAAAGCGGCTAAATCTGCTCAGTATATTTACACTAATAATTTTTGTAGACAGTTTATAGGGGCTGCAATGTGTTCTCCGTACCTCAAGCGCTTTTGCCCAAAAATTCAGGTGTAAATAGCTTTCATGTTTGTGGAGTTTTACTCTAAGTACATATGCTGTGTCATGCGTCAAAATATTTTTGGTTCAGTTAATGTGCACCAAAGAAACCAAAGCACCTTCAGGAGTCAACAACCTGTAACTTGTTCGGTGCCTTCCAAAAAGAATCCCCCTAAGTGGATTAATAAAATACCCATAGTTTTTTGGCCATAACGTGGAAAACCACTAACGCCAGATGGCCAATCAGGGGTCAGCAGCTCTCTAGCCCTATCGTACGGCAAGTTGTGACTAGAGAAATTCCGAGCAAGAATTGTGGTTTTGCGGTTCTTAAAAGAGTATAGCTTAAGCACAGCAATGAGCGTTTTAAATAAGTGTGGAGATCCTTGGAATGATTTTATTTATCAGAAGCAGAACGATAGTTATCTATCATCGGCGTTCGATCAGCAGCTGGCACTTGTCGCAGGTAGTCGCCATTTACTTAAGAATATCAGAGGAAATACCAAGATATTTTTTAAAAGTGAAAGCTTCAGAAACTTTACAGTGTGCGCACTGTTTCAAGAACTTTGCAGTGATTTCTGTGTGAAATCGATAGATGTCATTTGTAGCATTGTTACAATCCTGCACCTTTGTAGAACTTTTTCAGCTTTTTGATAATTTGTGAATACAGTGTTCATGCTTTATTTGACGGTCATTTCGAAGTAGAAAAAAATCCAAACTCTGCACTGGGAATGACCTAGTTTACATGCAATCAGCTTTAAGTTGCAAAACCCTTATCGGGTAGGCCAGTGTTTTTCAACCGGGGTTCCGCGGAACCTTGGGGTTCCAAGAGTGGCTGCCAGGGTTTCCGCCGAAACAGACTGAAATTGCCTGGGACGAAACTAGCAACAACAGTTCTATGCGGATGTAGCAAAAAAGGCACTTGGATCATTGCATAGGGTTCCATGAGTAACGCCTATAAATTGGGGAAGGTTCCTCCGTAGCAAAAAAGTTGAGAAACACTGTGGTAGGCTATATATCGTAAATGTGGATGTATGAAGCACAACCAACGTGTTAGACCACTTTCGCTTGGGTTATGCCAGTTTCCATGTGGATCAGTTCTTTTTTCACTTTAGACCAAACCTTTAGAAAATGAGCTTTTTGAAACTCGCAAAGCACAACCTTCCGGATCAGATTTGATCGCGATTAAGTCTTTATCTGTTTAAGAATCTACAGCTGCATGACCCCGTTGCTTGAGTCTAACATTTGATCCTTGATGTTGTTCCATTCTGTTTTTCAGGTTTAGTCCTATATGTAAATCAGTCACCACCTAAAGGATAAAATTATAACAGAAAAACAAAACGAAACGAAATTCGGTTTCATATTTGAATCAAGTAAACAATAATCTTACTGTAATTAGAGCAAAGCTGTGTCGCACTTGTGCAAGAGTCTGATACTTACTTCTTGTCGACGTCATGCAAAACCTGCCATATCAGGAAGTCACTTCACTGCATTGATTTTACTCCCGAAGTACTTCGCGAAGCATAGGCATGCTTGCTCAAAGATGTGCATAGAAAACGGCCATTAAATTATTTGCAACAAAATCTTTTTTCCTCAAACGTTCTCTCACAAGGCGTTTGCATACATCAGCACACTCTCTAACTAAACTTTCATACTTTTCCGCAAGATATTTTGCAAGAATGCTTATCAAAAAACAACAAGAAAAACCTTTAGACGAAAATTGTGTTCAGCATAAAGGAATGTTAAAATCGCATTTCCAGCGTCAACGATATTGTTGAAAGTGCAGTTGAAATTGGGTTTGAATAATGGATTTAGGTCAGTTTGAAAAACATGATTTTTCGCATTTTTATCAAGGTGTTGGAAAGGTTTACAGAGCCCTTTAGTAGGAAACTTGTTAATAGCAGAAAAGTACGCGATCCCTTCATTGCGTACGCAATAACTGGCTTGACATATTTCCAAACTATGCAATTTATAATACTGTATTGCAAAAACAACAAAGAGTTTTATTTATTTCTCTTTTTGCGACTCCATTCAAGAACACTTTCTGCAGCATTTGTACAGCGATGCAGTTCAGGAGTAATTCAAAGCAGCAAATCCCGCTTGTGATATACAGTGTCGTCAAGTGCATTTTAAAAGGTAGACAGTGTATAGAATATTGTTGAAGAAAGAGTTTAGCATTGTTAATCTCATACTTTTGCTTGGTAATTAATCATTTTAGATGCCGACTTGAGTCTTCGTTGCTTGAACGTAAGACTGGTATTGAACTTTATATATTTCTTATGACTTTCTTAATTACGCTTTTGCAGCAACGTCCTCTACACTCTTGTTGTTTAAATGTAGATTGCAAAGTGAGTCGGGACGTTTGAATGGTGTGCATTTATATAGAAATTCTGGCATATAACATGACAATCTCATTGTTTTGCAGGACAATTTTATAGTTTTCCAATTTTATAGCATTGCCGTGCTGTGTGCATCCTGCAGGCCCGGGAAACCAAAAGATACAATTTCGACTTTGGAGGCCCTTTTACTCGTTTTCTGAGGGTTTCCGCATTCTTTCTGAAACATGGTTAGTACGGGCCATTCGTTGCTTTTGACCATGTAAGAGTCATTGTTCTGGCTTCGCGGGCCATATGAAGGAAGCTTTTTGGCGACATCACTTTCGCCTTGCAGACCACAATTGGCCCTGGCCATGATTTATCCATCACTGATTTAATGCGTTTTATAGTTGGTTGGTTCGACGCATAATTTTCACACAGACGCATATTTTCGATTAGTGACTAACTGTGAAAATTTCTGAAAGTCATTATTTGATTGGTATTTGCAGTTAAGAACATAAAAAAATACATTTACTCAAAATGATTTTTAAAATCGCTTATCAAGTCTGTCAGCTGACTCACTTTCAAAGAGTTTTGAAAATATACACCTACCATTTGTCATGCAGCTCAAATAAAACTAACAAAAGTAACAAAACTGCGCTCTGCTCAGCTTTTTATAGTTGTCAATTACTTGGAAGACATCAAGTGCAAAAAACTGTTTGTTTTTTTTTCATTTTTGACAGCGGGAAAGCTTTTCATTGACAATATCGAGCGATGACGAATCGCTTCCATCTCCTGATGATTCGAGAAGGTGCATCTTTTCATCTTCTGTCAAATTCTAACTTTTGCTAGATTCATTAAACGGTTTTGTTCCAAAAAATAAGCTCCTGTGGTTGAATTGACCAAAACATATCGTTTCAAACGTCTCATGTTAATCTGTGTATATCAACTTGGTTTAAAACATGTTTGATTATTAAAATTGGTGGAATTAATCTGATTTGAACAAAAGTTTCTGCCGTGTTAATAATACGATTGAAAAAGTGTATGTTTGGCAATTTATACTTCAATGATGAATTCACAAATTCTTGAGTGCATCAAAAGTTACTGACAAAATTTGTAAACAAGAACAAAGCTTTCGTATTCTGCTTATTCGTAGAAATTTGTGTTTTTTGTTAAACACACCTTGGTAGTAAAAAAATACTTTTGGGTATACTAGCCAGGAACAAAGAAATGAAAGACTGCAACAATCCTCAACCGATCTCGAAGAAAAAAATCACCGAAGAAAAAGTTCACCAAGTCTCTCATCATCTCCACATGAATCGTTGCATTTCGAAAACAAAGTAGGAAGAAGCAGATCTCCCTCCAGTGACGAAACACATTCAAGACCACGAAACAAGTATGTTCCATGGCAGAAACTTTTTAGTTGAAACCTCGGTGAAGGAGACTTAACTCAGCAAATATTATCGCGCTGTTTGAGGCATTGATTGTTTTATGAGTCCTTGTGAACTACTGACCGCCTAGGCGCAAACGGTTGTTGTTGTGTTGCAACGGTCCTCAGATAGTTTTGTGAACCATCATACTTTCCTTAAAACGATCAAAATAAGGGCAACCGAGCATGTTTGATGACTTAAACAAGAAAAACTTGTAAAGAAATTAGAACTTCGCCCTGAACTTTTGACGTTTGTTTTCTTTGTAACTGTCCTGCAGTTGGTGTCACGTGATCAGCGCGTGACGTGTTCTTTGGTCACTCACCGGCTGCAGTTCTTTCTTAGTTACTAAGGGTTTCACGGAGAACACAAAACACTGATCATACAAGAGATCAAATGGCGCTTTTTGTGCAGATCGTGTCTTTCTATTTTAAGTGTTTTAAGTCCGAAGTGAACTGGCTCATAAATCTGCTTAATAACAAACGAGTGGATGATTGTTTTTGTGCGACTGTGGAATTGCTGACTAAAAATTGCTGACTAAACTACCAACATACCAATGACAAATTAACTTTTTGCTTTGCAAATATTCTAGGTCGAACAGTGATTCGCCAGATTCATCTACGTTTACGAAAACCAAAAGGTAATTGTGTTTCAACTGTGGAATAATTCTTGAAGTTGTCATTAAGTATCATACATAAGATGTTGAGGTTAAATTGCAGTTTTGCCAAAACTTTGTTAAAAACAAAAGCAAAAATCAAACCGAAAACGATTACGTATTCATCTTCGGTTGCGTCACGTTATTCCTGGTTTGCACATGTGCCGATATGCACCCTGCATTGTCTTTCAATATGTTTTCTGGCGACTGGAAACACATCTTTCAAATAGAAAGGATTCTTGAGCGCTGTTTCGAGTTATTTGGCAAGTGACTGTTTAATTTAAGTCGGTATAAAAAAAAATTCAGTAAAACGATGAAGTTAAAATCAAGAAGCTTGATCGCAACATCATTTACCTGACGTTAACCTTAGTTGGCAAATTAATTTAATGAAATGTCATTGCATACCAAAATGGTAACTTGTTCTTTTGGATGTTTTTGGGCGTGGTCAGGTTAAAAAGAACCCATCGCGCACGTCCGTGTTCGCTCATGCAAACATATGGAGAATGTTTCACAACCTCGCCATGTCACATCGTTTGGTTACCGTTTTTTACCGTTACCGTTTTTTACCGTTACCTCATGTTTGAATCAGGATTGCCAGGTTGGCATTTTTAATAGAAATTCCAGAAATTTGACCTTCTTTTAAAATGGTTTGGCATCAGAAAGTGCTGTTCGAGTTGGGCATGTTTTTAGCTTTTTTTTAGTGTTATTCGCAGAAGAAACGCAGTTTTGCATTTTCAAAACCTGTGTGCATTACGTTTAACCTACAGATCATTTTCAGCCTGTTCCCTCTATACTGAAGTTACTGACATATTTTTAGTAGCGATTTGGCGTATTTGGTCCATCTGAACCTGGCAAACCTTATAGTTTTTCTGTGGTGTCTCTGTAACTACATTTTGTAACAGATATTTTGTTGAATTTCATATTTAAACGACGCTAGTTTAACCTGTTCCTAACAAAGTTCTGTGATACGCGTCGTTTACGCAAGAAAGCCAACAACAAATTATAGATTTGCAATGAAGGTCCTCATCAATTCAGACAGAGAAGATAAAAGATAAAATCCGTCTTCTGTGTATTGTACGTGCATGCAAGATTCATGCATAATCAAGTTAAAAAAACCGACCCGTTGCTCCATTACCCCTGAAAGATATAATAGGACGCAACGGAATAAATGGAAGTGTTACAATTGCTCCCAGCTTCCGTCACGCGTTTAGCGCATGACGAGCACTTGCTTGTGGTGGAACAACTGAACTCGTGCTCTGGGTCAACACGAACTACTTAATCACAGCCTGTTTGCATGCCAATGTTTACGTCATGATATTCTGAAATGTACAAGCAAGAATTTCCGCTGCAATCCTAGCGTTTTGGCATACAGGGAGGAAAAAATAAACTGTCCAACGCAGTGCTTCTCAACGTTTTCGCTGAAGGGAGCCAAATCCAGACTTACGTCTTTGTTAGAGGGGCGCACTGAAACAATTTTAAAGCAAGTCAATTGAGACGTTGTGTTTCCTTGCATAACGAAGTCTGTTACACAAAATATAAGAGTTGATGAAAGACTGCTGAGGGAAAAGGTGCTTGCGAGCTGCATGCGGTTCTCAGAAGAGTGGTTGAGAACACTGGTCTAACAATAGCTCCTAGTTAATGCAATGTTCGTAATTTAGGGGAAGAATATCGGTGCGAAGTGAATTGTTGCTGATGGAAACATGTGATTTTATTCTACCCATAAGACTTGTATTACAAGACTTGTATGAGAGGGAATAAAGATTGGGACCATTTATAGTAGACACGCCAGTATGATACAGTTGAGCGGATGTCCTCACTCACCCGTGACCAGCTCGCATTTGTACCCATCAGACATATTTCCGCTAGGTGGCAGGTTCATGCTGCGTGTATTCCAAAATATAGAGCTAAGCAATGATTCTCAAAGTCGCAAACGGTCATGGCTGAAATAACTCTAGGTGAGAGTTCTCTTTTCAATCAAACGTCCGTGATAGGTGTACTTGATTTTATGTTGTTCTCAAAACAAATTACAAATCGATCCCGAAAACAGTGCATTTCAGTGTATAAAACACACCACGCATTGCACCGTGTTGCAATGTAAATTAACAGAATATAAGCTGTGGATGTTCTTTTAAATGATAATTCCCTTTCTAAAGATAATGGTATAAAGATTCTTGATAATTCTCTTGGTCGTCACAAGTTTTGTAAATAATGCAGAGATTGTGCCTGTCAGCAGATTAGGCATTTAATCAGGCTGGGCATAATGTTCTTTTAGGGACACGAGCTTGGAGTCTGGAAAAAAACAACGAGATTCATCACGAAAAAGATTCGAAGAAAGCAAACGCCAAAGAAGACGTTCATCCAGTCACACATCACCCGCACATAAATCTTCATGTTTTGAAAAAAAGTCACCAAGAAACAGCTCTTCTTCCTCTGACTCAAGGCAAAGAAAAAAACGCATTGCAAGGTGATCAACCCCTTCCGTGAAAAGCAGATTAAGACAGTGTAATTCAACAGAGTCTATCGCACGTTACTGATTCATTTTCTGCGTATGCACAGTTATTCTAGTGTTAAAGCTGGTGTAAGCAGGGTGTTGTGCTGTGGGATTGCGTTTGAACGGCGTTCCCACACCTTTTTGCACTAGTAGTAACGTCACCTGAAGATTTTGATTTTCTATTTCATTTTCTACGTGTAGCGCCGGGAGCAGTATGAATGAATAAATCACAAGTTATCTCGTATATAGCACCATAGCATGGTTGTGTAATTACTGTTTGTGACATCAACAGTGGTATTTGCGTACTTCATTGTTTGCATTTATAGTAACTCCGCTATCTTCGTTTCAGAGGAGAATTAGTCTTCGAGTTTTCAGGCTGTTGCGGAGTGGGTTGCAGATTGCCGGAGTGGATTGCAGATTGCCGGAGTGGGTTGCAGATTGCCGGAGTGGGTTGCAGATTGCCGGAGCGGGTTGCAGATTGCCGGAGTGGGTTGCAGATTGCCGGAGCGGGTTGCAGATTGCCGGAGTGGATTGCGGGACCTTAGGGAGCTTTTTGCATGCGAGGGCATCTGAGCGATATTTGAAATTAGGATTCGGCTTTAACCTAAGTCAGGGGTGTAGTGGGGTTGGAACGCGTGGGAACGGCGTTCCTACACCTCTTTTTTTGACGCTACGTCCCTGGTTGTGAGTAATTTAACTGATTGCCTACAAGCCATTCAAATGTTTTCGTGAATCACGTTGTATTCCAAAATCAGCACAATAATAACTTTTACCTGGTTGATGATTTATACAAAAAAAATTTTAAATAAAGTTTTGCAGAAAGAACAACACTTCAACCAACTTTATATGAAATCATATCGAGAGGTTCAAAAAAAGTATACGTGGGACCGACGAACAGAATTGAGGGATGTTAAATAAAAAAGTTGGTCAATTAATCGTTCGTTGCTTGTAACCGCCTACTCTTTTTTTTGCAAAATTGAGTTTGATCTTTCAAAATTCTTTCCACATTTTCCTTGCTTTGTTTGTCCAAATAGCTTGGTGTTGAAACGCATTAAAAGAACAAAACATTTTACACACGTGGCCAACGACCCGGCATTTATCAGCAATTACTATGACAGTCGGAAAGATTTAGCCGTAAATGCTAAGACGCTTTGGGTGTCACAGTTACAGTCTTGTAAACATCCGACTCTGGTCTTATTAAATGCCGAGATGAAAGTTCATCTACACGTTGTTTCAATACGCATGTGGTGACAGCATGAACCGCTGAGCCCAACCTTTCTTTTACGTAGATGCCACATGCCAATATTCGTTTTTCTCGCATTGTTCAAAAGGTTTGAATTTCAATTTGGGAATAATTGCAAAGGAGCTGCTTTGGAAAGAAATGTGTTTAGCAGTTTTCCTTGTTCTGTGCGCTTGATGTTGCAAAACAGTTTGTTTCAGATCCAAGAGCACAAAACCAGAAAAAGACAAGGCTAAAGGAAATCAAATGGGGAAAGGGTTTGTCATTTTTGCATGAAACATATAAATTTGTAAAAAAAAATACACGGAGAAACAAGTCTTCATACCACTGCGGGAAATGTTCGAGATCACGAAAAGAATAACTTAGTCAAATAAAATTCTGTCTTGATAGGTCATTCAATCCGATATAAAACAAATCTTTGTTGAAATGTTTACACTTGCTGAACGTGTTATACTAAAGACGAAACCTTTACGAGTTTTCAAAAAGGTTGAATATCATTTGAACGTTTTTCTGGTTGTCAAAATATCCAAGAAAATTTTGCTAAGCTAAGATCGTGCTACTATGACATTGAACATTTTAAACTACTGAACTTTGCAAGTGGTAGCGTGACTGATGTGAAATAAAAGTTTCATATTCTACTCATGCGCAGAAATTTGTGTTTTTTGTTAAACACACCTTGGTAGTAAAAAAGACTTTTGAATATACTAGCCAGCAACAAAGAAACGAAAGACGACAACAATCCTCAACCAATCTCGAAGACAAAAACCACCGAAGGAAAAGTTTACCAAGTCTCTCATCATCTCCACATGAATCGTTGCATTTCGAAAACAAAGTAGGAAGAAGCAGATCTCCCTCCAGTGACGAAACACATTCAAAACCACGAAACAAGTATGTTCCATGGCAAAAAGTTTTTGTGGTTGAAACCTCGGTGAATCAGACTTAACTCAAACATTGTCACACTGTTTAAGATAGTAAACAAACTTTAGCCCTGCGGCAAGCTTCTGAGGAATCTGCCTGCTTTCTGCTTTCATTCTTCTGCGACGATTAAAACTTGCAAGCGTATC
>JGI24158J21664_10002760_pt1 | contig 21608 bp, 13 predicted proteins | sample Ectturendosymbi3_FD_21664 | JGI IMG/M metagenome (IMG submission 21664)
TGCTACAGAACAGAGTAAACCTGATTAATGCCTAACTGTAAAGTGTTTCGTGCTTTACCTTAAAGCAATCGAAATGAGTAATTTCCTGTTTGTTTTTTGTTAAAACACAATAAACGTTCAAAGAAGAATGCTACGCAAAAGAACTGATGAAGTTAGCAGGTTGACGATGCGTTGTGCTTTGATACTAACGTCCACATGGTCATCTCGAATGATGTTCAAGTGAAGAGATCTTGGCCGGTTGCCTGAATATTTGCTTATCGGATTGAAACGTGGCATGCCCTGGCACGCCTCGGCCTTCGACAATCAGTGACAGGTTAGAGCATGAAGTGGCCGGCTTAGACGATACCTCAAAGTAACAAGTTAACTAAAAATATGAAATTAATAGCGAAAATATTACCACAACACAAAAACTATGAAAAAATATCAAAAACACACAGAAAAATGAAAAATATCAAAAACACAAAAATATTGAAAATATAGATTGGGAGGATGGGAGGCTGGAGAAAGCTCCTAGCTACCCGAACCCGAACACACCCAAAACCCGGAAAATGCCTGGCCTAGCCGCCCTCTATTACTACTGGTTCTGAAGGTAGTTATGGTGATTTTTATTTGTGGGATATTTAAACAAATGATGATTATTTTTGCAAGATTCCATTTGCAATTGTGCAGCAGCGTTGAGTACACTGGTTATAATTGTGATGTTTTCAGTTTCTGCTACATGTGTTTTATATTAATTCGACCTTTAAACTGAGCACCTCTGTGGACATGATTGTCGAATTTACGGTCACAAAATTGCTAACCTAGAAATTCTCACGGATCGTCATTGGCCCTAGATATTTCCTAGGCCACGGGTGGGCAATTGATTTGCTTCCAGGGCCACTTTGAGACGGCCACGATCAGCGAAGGGCCATAACTTCTGGAAACAGAAACAAATCCCGATTCAAGTTAGCCTCAGCAGTGACGTTTGCTGTATTGAGTTGGAGGATATTTTAGATTTGAATATTTTCGTGAGTGCTTCCGCGGGCCACTGAAAAGGCTGTCGTGGGCCACATTCTGCCCGCGGGCCGCTATTTGCCCACCCCTCTCCTAGGCTAATACATACGTCACATTTAAATTTTATCAGATTTTTACGAAATAATCGATATATTTGCAGCAGTAAACGTAAGATAACTTCGTCTTTGAAGTTAGGTAATTACAAGTAAAGCATTACATCGCAGTAATTCTTTTCTTTTCTGTTAACTTTTCAGGGTATTATATCCAAAGACATGTTTTAGGATTTTGCAATTTTATATTTGTCTAATAGTCTTGTATAAAATCATTTCCCTTCAGATTTTTATATGCATATTTCAGTCTGTCCTCTTTCATTTATTCGTGAGTCTGCCCTCAGCCAGTCCTTTGTGACGTTCTAAAACTTTAAAAGGGAGTGCATGCTCCAGAACTCCCTAATGATTGTGCCAAGTGTTGCACATCTGATGTTTTAACATCAGATCTGATATTTTGAAAGAAATTTCTGATGTCTAATGTTTTGGCGAGAAATCTGATGTGGACTGGGCTGTTGCTTTTGTTGTCCACGTTTCCTCTCTTGTTTAGGTTAAAACGAAGTTAGATTCATAATTTTTATGTTTCTTTCATCAATCTGTCACTCTCAGGTGCGTTTGGTTATTGGTCCAAACCGAAGGAGCTCCCTTCGCTGCGTGGAGAATAACTTTCAACGTTACGCATGACCGACTTGTCCATTTAATAAAGACGTTTCGCTCTGTTTCGGATACAACTATGTTCATGACTCACCCTCATTCTATAACCGTTGCAAACAATAGTACAGCTTGCTAGACGCGAAAGGGAGTTTCATTTTAGCTGGGTTTATTCTGTACTTTCTCTGCCACGCCCCAAATCCTTGCGGATCTGAGGACCTAATTCACCTACAGCCTGGTTGCGACCCAGCACTCCCTGCGCAACTGTGTTCATCATCTTGCAGCTCTTTCCCACGTATGCGCAACACTTCGATCGGAACGTGGTTTGTGATAGAGATTATCCACCAATCAAGGACAACGACTCCATAACCTTCCGTTTTCTTCGGTGCTCTGGTGTTTTTGCAATGATTTCTTTCTCGTGTTGTAAATTCCCAATTATCGCCAGATAAACTCAACTCAGCTCAGCTTTGTTAGGTATAATGGAAACATTTAGCTTATATGAAATTGTAACCTAAAAATCTGATGTGTGGTCTGATGTTGAAGAAGGCAACAAACTGATGTTAACGAGACTGACCCCAGTGACAACACTGATTGTGACCAGACCTCACGAGAGAGGGGAACAAGCGGTTACGCTGCGTTTGCGATCTTAAAAAGGCTCTGGCAAACCCGTGCTTTAGAAAAAAGGTGCAACTCTGGCCAGCCTTATGCTGTGTTATCAGAAGATTTTTGTGCCCGTAAAATTCTGTCATTAAAATTCATGCAGATTATGCAGATGATCAGGGAGCTTTTTGCCTAGTTTTGCATTTTCTTTCAGTACGCTAGTTGCTACAATTCGAATGTATTACCGCGAGTTGGAATGTGCAAGACAACAGTTTGAATGTTGAATCGTGACTGAAATTTCAAATAGCTTTTCGCGAAACGATAAGATTCTAACCTCTACGACAGTTAATGATTTGATGTCCAAGATTCAAAAATTTTGACGTCACTTCCGTTATGTCACGGTCATATGAAATTTTCCAGACGGGTCTAAAAACAACCATATGCGGGGCCCGAGTCAGCTTTCGATGCCTCTTTACTCCCAGCTTACTCTTCGCGTCTATGGTGCCACGAACAGGCTGGGTGGGGGCGCCCAAACTGACTTTGGCCCCGGGCGCGCGAAACCCTAGGTATACGCTACTGCCTCACACACTTTGGTAACATGCGGTGGCGTCATGAATGTCGGAGCTCGGGGGGACAGTTGCCCCGAATTTTTGAAGAACAAGTTTTTAATGAAACGAAGAAATTTTCTGATATTTTTCGATGCCCACAAACATGAGCAGATGAAAAAAGGATTCTGTGACGGACAATTTTTTGTCAACCGCGGTGCCCAAAAAGGTATTGAGCGTTTTTTCCTCTTCTATTTGAAAGTTGTACCTGGGCACCTCTCAGCCATTAGTCCCTGGTAGCATGATCTTTCTGTGCTGTGGACAAGCTCTTTGTCATTGTCGAAAAATAAGCTAACGTTTACTGAATCGAAACAGATGTCCTTGAAACCACAGTCAGCGCAGCAGCACAAGGCATGCACGTCTCGCACACCGGAATTACGGTTACATAAAAAATTTTGCTAATCGCAGAAAATTTTTCTCATCACGGGGTTTTTGCTTATCAAACAGCCTTTTACTNCCCAAAAATTGAGAACTTGTCAAAATTGCAGTTTGTTATCGTTATGCTGTCTTAATGGCCAACAAATAAAGTCGCCCACATACTTTTTCCAACTTTCGAAAAAATCTTGTCAAAACTTTATTAAACACGGGGCTCGTTTATTTTGGCTTCGTCTCGTTCTACAAGCTTTTGCGAGGAAGGCGGTGTGTTTCGAAATAATTATAGTGGCAGTGACACCCCAGCCCTCGTGCCAACAAGGGCTAAAGCACGAAGAGCACCCACTCAAAATGAATACCAGGGGTAATTTTTCATTTCGTTCGCGGTACCTTGAACAACACGTGGTTTAGCAAAAAGAAGCTGTGGTTTGTTTACCTACTTACTTCTGTACTTGCTGCCATTCCACCAAACAACGCAAATCAATTGACTTGTGAAGCAACAAATGTTGGACTGTATTGTCAAATTCATCTCCTGCCCGATGCATGAAGTTATTTTGCTCGATTGTGGTCATAACCTCCCTACATTTACTTCCACAGGTATACTCAAGCGGCAACCTACCCAAAGGACATGCTGATTCTAGTCGATCGGAGCGGAAGCATGACGGGCCTGAGGAAGTCGATTGCGATTCGCACGGTTAGCACTCTGCTGGACACGTTGGGTGACGACGATTTCTTCAACGTTTTAACGGCAAGTAATTTTTGTGCAAAATTCAATTTTCGCAGAGAAGTTCCGAAGAGCTCTACCGTGCGCTCTGAGTGGACTTTTCACTCCTACCCAGGAACGTCGTCAGATTTTGGTTGTTGCGAGGAGAACAGAAATCAGGGGAGGCAAAAATTTGCCAGAACTATAAAGGATCCTCCAGACAAATATTGTTTAAAACAGTTTGGACCAGGGTCACCAACCTGGTGCCCGCGTACACATGGTTGCCCACACGGACCACGTGGGTCGCCCGCGAGCCTGTTCTGAAAATAACGCTAACATAATCAGTTTTTTTTTCACACAGATGAATATCATGAAGTTTATTAACGATAACCAGATAAAATATGAATTGAGCAAATTTTTTATTTCAGAAGTGTGCGTCAAGCAGGTAACCCTTCGCATTACGCGATACCTTAGAACAGAGGTGGGAACCTGCGGTCCGCATGAATATTTAATTTGGCCCGCATCAAACTTTTCATTACCCAAGTTAGAACACAACATCGCGTAAAAACAAACTCTATGATAAGCAGACACGTAAATAGTATGTCAAGAAAAGTCTCTCGCTCTTTAAAGAGTTTTCTCTCCTTGTTTTCCTTGGGATGATGCAGGTAGAATTTTAAGATGAAATTAATTCATTTTTGCGGCCCGTAACGGATATTCCACAATTCATGCAGAACGTGATCATAAATAGATTCCCCATCCTTGCCCTAGAAGTAGCTCTAGTTTCAAAAAGGTCNGTGACCTTTCNTGCAGACTACATCAATGATTTAAGTAAGCCAATCAGCAAACAACTCTTGGCATAGCAGTTCACAGTAAAGATTTAGACTTCATTTAGAATGTGTCAAAGAAAAACGTTGCAAACCTATTTCAGCATTTCCACTACTTATCATTTTGTATCGCTTTTATTGAACCCAAACTTTAGGTTTTGCCTGAACACTGGTTGTTTTGTCTTCCAAATAGTTAAAGACAATAGATGCAAAGACCATCGAACTTTTCTGTTTCATATCTATTAAATTCGGCACCCTAAGATCATTTCTCTATGTACGGGCGGTATTTTGACTGTTTATCAAAGTAAAATTAATCCCTGTGTGAACATAATCATCAGATGAAGATTGAGTGAGATATGCAATTAGCTGCTAAAATAGACTTCAAAAGTAATGACAGAGTTCACGAACGTGACACCTTGGACTGTGGAAAATCCATTAATGCGCTTAGGGTCATTGATCAAAATTCATTATCGAGCGGAAAGACACGTATTCCGATTTATTTAGTTTCAAAAATCAATTTAGTTTGTCGTCTCTTCTTTCATTTATAGAAACATACTTGGAATACAGTGAACGTTGGAAGTCTTTCCAAGTGGTATAAGGAATAGAGTAGCAAGCAATAATAGCACATTCGACGTTTCCAAAAGCTATTCTAAACTATAAAACCGCTAAATGCTAAAAACAGTTTTTTGAACGTTAAATCACAGTTGATACTTAGCTCCTGAAACATATAATTACTCGTATATCCTCAATTAGCGTTAGTGTCAAACGGTCTCATCCAGTTCTTTCACAGCCGATTAAATCCCAAGTTGCTTTACTAATGTTTTTTTTGCCAAATATAGGGATGTATTTACATGATGGGTTACATACTAAGGCCTTTAGCCAGACCTCCACCATTGTTGCAATCCTTCTTAAAACTCATCAGTTTCGTGTTGAACATCAAGCAAAAACACGCAAATTACTGAAACAAAAGCCATTCATTGCGACAACAATCAATGAGCCTTTCGGGTTCATTTTCAATTTCACAACGTCATCAGCGTTTTTTTATTCTAAGCGTTCAATAGTATTCAAATGGCTGAAGACTGACTGAGATGGCATCACTTAAAATTTGGATTTATTTGGCTTGGCATTGTGTGCTTACCATCTGAAAACGTCTTTTTGCATAGTTAAATAACTAAAAAAGAATTGTAACTTGATAGATTTTGCATTATAGTATTTTTAGTGGATTTCGGACTGATATTTTCACGGGTTTCGCAAATTAACACCTACTTAATCAAATTTGGTGTGGCTAGGGGCTGCAAGCACACATAATTGCTAAACTGTGATTTCAAGAAAACAATTTCTGTATGGAGGGAGTTGATTTGCACCTGAAAGGTAAATTACGCTTTCGTTGAAACCAGCGGCACACTGAAGTGTGCATTCTATCAGGAATGAAGCGGCTGCTTTCCTGATGAACATTATCAAGGAATGTGCGAGTTTGATTTTATCGATCATTATTAATTAGCGCTAGCTGAAAAACCACAGACGGTATGATGTTTTCGTAGCAAACTTTGTGCACGTAGATCGACAACCACTGTGACGCCACAGCACATAAAGAACTCAATTACATTGCACCCGACCTATCCGTGGATATTCACTATTTGTAGAAATGAGCCCAAGATACTGTCGAGGTCAGGGGCGCAACGAGGTTAGATGGCGCCCGGGGGCAAGAAGCAAGTTTGGCGCCCCCATGTTCGAATCTGAGTTCTTTTGGGAGCAAATATACTGTATTGAAGAAAGTGTTTGTGGCATTGTTGGGACTTTTCGGCGCCCCATAGTGGCTCGGCTCCCGGGGAATTGCGCCCCCCGTGGTTACTCTCCTGATCGAGGTATTATTGAACCAGCAGACGCACGTGGCGTGTGGAAAAAAATTGATTTACAACAGAAACTGCGTGGTCATGCTTGAAATTTTCTGTACAATAAGACCACGGTGCGTTGATACCTAAAAGCAAACGAGAGTTTGTGAACGATATCTTGTTGCAAATTCTGCGGACAAAAAAGGAAAACTGTGTATCTCTCCAAAAAAAAAAAAATTCAACCCGCAACTAATTTCGGTGACAACATGAAATTTATTCCACAATTTTTCGCACAACTTTCAGACGCATTTCATTTGCTTTTCACAATCACCATCATTCTTGAATTCCACAAAGTCCGTGATAACAACTTATTAAACCAGGTACTTCAAAGAAAAGTCACATTTCTGCAAGGAGATAGATTCGCGCATTACTACCACGCGGTTGGAGATTACGGAGTCATTTGTGATTCAAAAACCACTCCAAGCACTGTACGCTAATGGTCAAACTGACGTTAACGACAAATCTGCGAAATCACGTTTCCTGGGAACCGTACTGTTGGAGCATATCCTTTAAAGTGTAAATGCAGGAAGAATTTTTAAAAGTGGACAAAGTTATGGCAGCAGGTAGATCAGGATTCTCGTTAAAAGTCACTTCTTCCAAGAAATTCTGTTCGTCTAGTAAATTGTTTGGCAATGCCTCAAGCTTGTTACCACTGAAATACAGGTTGGTTAAAAATCTGTTCATCCTTAGAAAACCTCGCGGCAACGTCACTAGCCTGTTTCCTTCCAAGTTTATTAAGTGCAGGTTGGGAGAATGGGAGAAAGTTTGTGCATCTAAGGATTCCAGATGGTTGTGATCCAGCCAGACCTCCAACAAAGCAGTGTTCTTGCGGAAGAGGTTGTCAGGCACGACTTGCAAGCGGTTGTGACTGAACCGGACCCGTTCCAGCCTTTTCATCATGCGCAGCGACTTGGCTGCAATACTTTCGATCTTGTTGCTGCGCAAGTCCAAGTCGCGAAGACGCAGCAACTTTGCGAAGTGTTTGTACTTGATCGACGTCAGGCTGTTGTTCGCCAGCGAAAGCGCCAGAAGACCTCTGTTGCGTTGAAACGCGTATTTACGGAGCGACGTAATGTTGTTGTTGCGCAGCGAAAGGAACCGGAGACGACGGCCGTTTCGGAAGGTGACCAATTCAACTTTCTGAGGGTGAAAACCGAATATAGTCACTAGCATGCATATAACAAAAAATCGCCAATTGTTTTTACCGATAGCATTGCTTGCGTTAATCGCTGGTTTGCAAAGTTTTTTTTCACCACTGATTAAACACCTCTTTTCCTAAAATTTTGGGGCTGCGCTGCGAGCTCTATTTAACAGTTTAAAGCGCAACCAACCAAGAAGGTAGACGACCTCGTCTCAAGAAAGCACTGCGGGCGCTGTCTTCAAAAAATGTTTGTATTCATCAACCTTTGGTCGCCATGCACTACTGAACGAAAGTACTCTTTCCGGGGTGGTGGTGCAAAAATAAGCTCTTTTATTCGAAGAAATCTGTGGAAGGCAGGCAAACTGTGGTGTTAAACTTGATCTTGTGTTTCAAGTGCTTTTGCCACCTTAATGACTGACACATTTTCTACGAAAAATATAATATCTTTGCACATTGCTAACAGATTTGGCCCAATCTTACGTAAATCCCGTTGTTTAAATAACCAAAACAAAATATGCCTTCTTACCGACTATTTGGACCCTAAATAAACCAACTATTGGACCCTTTGGCTTGATCTTGCAAAGAGGGACTGCATGAATTCCCATGCAGGTAGTGGCATTAACCTCTTGTGAGATTCATATCAACAATGCAGGCATCGTATGCTCCGTCCGAAGACATATACGGAACGTAAGAAGAAAGCCATCCCGACGCTCAGGTGGTTCGCTGGCTATTGTAAGGCACGATTCGCAAACATTGCAAAGTCCCAGCGATGGCCTGAATTTTTTCAACAAGTCGGTCCAATGTTCGTCTTATGGAGTCTTAGCACCCAAGAAATCTAGCGCTTAGTCACAAAATGCGATTAACGTTCAGTGCAAAGCATTGAAGCTTTTACGAAAGACGAGCCTTGTGGGTGTCGCGAATTAATGACCGTATGTTGCAAAACTGTGAACAGAGTTGTACCTAAAATTTAGTTCAATTTATTTTGCCTGCAAGCTGTTAAATTTGCGAACCGCAGCGAATTGCTGTCACGAAAAGTCTTCAATAATTCATTTGATGTAGGACGCAAGTACAGCGTGAAATTTCGGAGCTTTACCTGTCAATTTTAGGGCAGTGTCGGTTTGAGTGGAGAAGGTGTAACTAATACTCATCAAATTTTAGTCTGCTGCCTCCCTTCCTAAAGAGCCAAGCGGGGTTTGATACAAAAATTAGACTGCTTTACAAAGAAAAGAAAAACTTTCTTCTCATAAACGTCTATACTGGTTTCAAAAGATTAAAAATGTTTTGCTCCAATATATAAACAAGTTTTATTTCACTTTCAAGCGGTTTATTTTTTATCTGCACTACAACTGTTTCCAAATAACTTCAATGCAAAAGGCAATTTCTGCACGAGCATATCTTAAAATGACTGCTACCCTCTACTACAGCTTTGTTCATGACACCCGAGATCATGAGTTTTGAGAAAGGTTCGTGACGGTGTTGCTGCAGGAATTGATTTGCTGCGATGGGCGATCCGGAAAAACTAATGATGTTCTTCTCAGCAAGAACTAACGTCGTTGATTTGAAACATGCAAAGAATTGAAAAACAAAACTTCGGCTTGCCACTGTGCCCTGAGCTAAACTCTATAAGTGGCCTGCATTCAATTCGATCATGGCACGGTCTTGACTGACACGGACACCATTGAAAAGCGCAGTTAGTTTTAACCTGTAGGCCACTGCAGTCCATGACGAGAAGTCGAAGCGAAATAAGATGTCGGAGCAATTCTTCAACTTCCACGCTAGTTACGTCATTCCGAACCAAGATGAGCTTCTTCGTCGATCCGGGGATAGGGACGGATGCGGACAGGTTAAAAGCTGCGCAGATTAAAATAAAAACTTAAGCAATTTTCTTTCTTTAGGAGATCATTTTCGAGGTCCAAGAAATGACACTTTTAATGAGTTCACCGGAGGTGCATTTTAAACGGCTTGATTAAAAAATGCGTTTTTTATGTATTTCAGAGAATGTTTGAATGAAAAACGTTGGAAAGTAAACAACGAAATCGTTCACTTAGGCACTTAAAATGACTTCAAATAATTCTTCGTGATTTAATGCCAGGCCAATGCCGGATTTTCCTCTATCGATTGAAGGCCGCAGCCATCAGCACTGTGAAGATAGATTAGACTCAATAGTGAAAGCGAATGCCCAGGATAGTAGATTACCTCACTTCAGGAAGGAGGCGTCAGATTCATATAATGGACGTAAAAGCGCTGAAAGAGGGAACTGCAAAGCCCTAAAGTTAAAAGGGGATCGATGTAGGGCGCAAGGCTTTCCAGATATTCCCTTTGCTCAACGTTTTCTTCAATCGAATTGCGGCTATCTTAAACGTCAAACTTACCTAACCTACTGTAGACTGCCTTTTCGGTTATGCATCACTGGTCATTCTGCGTAAAAATGCACGCAGGCAGAAGACCCCTCCAGTGGCAAAGGCAGGATTATACTGTCAGCGCGAAAAGCAAGTTTGCTCACAAGCTCTCACCGGATGAAAATCCCGCTGGTGTCTCTCGCTTGAAAAAGGCTTTCGTCCCGTTGCCCGGCCTCCTTCGGTGGCACGACGCTTTCTTCTGGTCGCCGAGCCACTCGCAAGCACCGGACGAAATTTCCAAAGGCTCGTTGCAGAATTTCCTGCGCGTTATGATGCAGCAATTTTGAAAACCTGTCGATTGCTTTCATTTCTCCGCGTTTTTTTGCCAATTCAAGCACACGCGTTATGCGTTAATTACACCACGACAGGAGCACTGCGCTGTCCTCACCAAAGAACTGGCTTGCGCGACCGAGGACACCTTGGGAGCGCTGCACGCAAGCACTTAAACGCGAATGGTCAGCATAAAAATGTTTCGGCGTATTTGGCTCAGGCAGCCCGGCGCACATCTGTCAGGCGAGAAATCAAGACGAACTAACCTTTCGTCCATCCACCCCAGGGCGCACAGGCAAAGAGTGTTGCTGCATGTCGCATTGACAGCTGAAGGAAAGCAGTCGTACTTGGCATGAAGCTCGCCTGCCGCACAACTTGCATTGGTATCTTTCAGCCATTCCCTGATGAAGTGGAGCAGGGAACGCGTTACACGGACCCCCGACACCATCGGCACCTCTTCCGGTTCGCGACGGACCTCCCCCACTCCACTGGTTTCCTTTTCGGGACCTGGTGTGCGTACAGTGTGCGTGGCGATTGCCAGAACTCGTGCTTTCGCTGACGTCCTGATGTTCTCGGAAAGAGACAGAACAGGACTTCCGGGGAGTAAGGCGGTGCTCGCGCCAGGATTCGTTGCAAAGACGCATATTTTAAACTTCTGCACCTCAGTGATGACCCCCGCGGTTCCTTGGACAGCTCGAGAGGTGCAATTATCGGTCCCTTTGCACGTTTCCAGTTTTGCGTGACTAACAACCGTTGTGGAAAAATTCTTCAGGTAGGATTTAGATTTGGGACCGAGATGCAAAGCGTCGCCGCGTCTCAAACCCAGCTCTTTGATCTGGCGATGCTTGAGCTGCAGTGCTGCGAAATCGTAGCGGCAATCGCCGCACTCGATGTACTCCCTCGCGACCAGCGCTGTTCTGCTGTTCAGCCCAATTCGAATATTGCGATCTGCAAAGCAGCTGAAGTTGGAAAACTCGAAAAATTTCGTTGGGTGAATAGAAGAGCAAATACAACCGTAATTCCGCCTGACGCCTTGAACAAATTTTTGAAAGGCAATCATTGCTTTTTGTCACAATATTTTTCCTCTTTACTTGAAATGTCAATTTAGTAGTGATGTATAATAGTAATAGGGCTGGCTGTATTGTAGACCCATAAAGGCCTTTCGCCAATGCTTTGTGTTTCAAATATGTAGTTCACACCAATTTGCAGAGTTCCTAAAGCCTCAATTGCATCTCATTTTTATTTTCATTAGCATTCAATTAACCTTTATGCCCTTTGGCTTATTTGCTATTTTTATTGCGTTTCTGTTACTTGGTGGTTTGGGACACAAAATTGCTTGATTAAATCTACATAGCTTAAAGCAAATAGTGATGGCCATGATGGCCGCCATATCACACTGACTGAGCCTCGGTCTGTCGACACAACTCGATCACAAATATTTGTTTTATTTTGGTGTTTGCCCAGACTCGGAAAAGCGTCGTACACACCCCATCACCGCTTCTAAATCCCCCTATACTATTACACTCAGTCAATACTCAGTTTATGGCTTTTGGCCTCAGTGAAGTTGTTTACTTTATTAACACAGCCGGCGAAGAAGGTGGGGTGTTCAGGAGTAAACGCGATTTGAGTAACTTGACATCGAAAACTTATTACATGCCGAGTCGTTACCAGTCAGTGGGTCAAGTGGGTCCAAAAAATTAATGGACCAAAAAACATAAATATTGTCCATGAAATTGCTTGATTTTTATACATTTGTTTTTATTTAAAAAGCATGGTCTAGCAAAAGGGTGGGCAAGTAGTGGCCCGCGGGCCACATGTTGTCCGCCACAGAGTTGTCAGTGGCCCGCGGAAGCATTCATAAAAAATCTTCAAATCTGAAATTTCCTCCAACTTGTCACTGGAAATGTTAGTGCTGAAGCTAATTGAACCGAGACATGCTTCTATTTCTGTTAGAAAGTATGGACCTCCGCTAAACGCGGCATCTTCAAAGTGGCCCCCGAGCCAAATTAATTGTCCACCACGGCCTAGTGATTGCGCGGGCGTCTGATCCTCTTCATGTTGATGTCGCCGTGGAAATGAATTTGGTTGGGTTGTTACTGACAAATATATTTTGCTACTTTGATATGTTTTCTTGATGCAGCCTTCTTTTCCTGCAAACTCGTGATCGACGACAACAGGTTGAAACACAAGCTCTGGAAACTCCAACTCTTTGCGCTGCAGTTTTAAGACATGCGGCCCATCAGTGTATTAGTTATAAACGTCACTGAAGTGTGAAGAAATTTAAAACCTCTCTGTGATCTCCAGCGCTATTTGTGCGGCACAAACGGGGAGGATTTTGAGAGCCTATAAAGTTTCAAAATCGTGAAATGCATGCTGCTGCGTTTTTGGGTTCCTTCTGCCCAGTTTCCAGAGATTAGTATAAAAATCAAACTATCTAAAATATAAAAAAGCCGAAGTCACAGACCATTTGGACAAAGGCAGCTTAAAAAAATATTACGCAAAGAATAATTATTGCCGACAGTTAAGAAAACGTAATATGTTCAGTCTAACTTCGATATCCAAGTTTCTATGTAAAATGAAACAAAGCCTGAAACAGAGTGAAACCAAGAAGCATTGCATGGTCGCATGAAAAAGTTGGAAATATCAATGGTTTTAATGAAATCATATTGAACCTTTCGAAGCGTTGTTTTTGGAAAGGTTCCACATCAATTAAATTTAAACAAAGCCATTGTCCACTGATTTGCGGAATGCAGTTTGATAAATATTTTACAAAAATCGACCCTTTGTTCCATTTGTAACTAACATTTTCTGGAAAGTAAAAGCATTTTTAAGGGTAGGTTTTCTCCATTTCACTTACATGTAAAGTTATTTGCTCAAGTATTGTTCGTAGGTGTCGAATAGCTTCGGTGCCGTATAATTGTCACTGCATGTTTGCCAGGGTGTAAACCTTGTTCAAGCTCTTGGCAAACGAACAACAATAAACTTTTCGACTGTTTGGATACTTATTTAAATTGATCCACATTCGCTTACCTCCCAAGCAGAATTGAACGTAATAGTAATCATAACCATTATCAAATTATTTTGGCAAAAAAATTCCGATGACATTATTGACTTTTACAAAACAGTGTAGTTTGACGGCGGGTTTGTCGGCGTCACTGGTGGTTTTAGGACCAAGTTGCATGAAGTGCGTTTTAAAGTCATTTGACATTTTTGAGAAACATTTCTACTACAGGCATATCCGACCTTGGCAATGACATGTCATATAGTCCTGGATCTAAGATAATCGTTTAATAAACCTGGTGGTGTAGTTTTTATTAAATCAGCACCTTGTTGCAGCAGTACATTGTTGCTTTTGCAAACGCATACATGATCGCTGCATCTTTAAAGTATATTTTATAATCGATAAATACAGTTCAGGAACGTCCATCAACCTGCCGATGAACTTGGCTTACTTATTTTCACCCATTGAAATCAAAGGAAAAAGCAATATTTTTACATATGTATTGTGAGGTTGAGAGCATGCTAACATTACCTTTGTACCGAATCACAGCAGAATAAGCTCGAAAACCTTTGTCAACACTGTGCAAGCGTGTCTTTTTCCTTCCAAAGCACGTGTTTTGATCCTGACTGACTTCGGAGGTATTCCCGCGTTTGTTAGTCGTCGAACAAGACACGCTGAATTGAACTATGCACCTTGCTGCAGTTACAACAGCGTACGATAAGCGCCGCCCCGTTGGGATGGCGGCCAGGAAACCAGTGCACTCGATCTCTGCTGTTGTTATTCGAAGGAGACTGTCGGAAACAGCGTTCAGTGTTGCATTAACAGAGTCGCTTTGTATTTTACTGCGCTGCTCGGGAAGTTCATGCAAATGATATTGATTTGCGCCCTGAGCGTCAGATTGATTTTTACCGATCAACAGGCACGGCACGACAGAGCTTCGTTTGCATGAATTGCATCGGCGTGCGATCTGCTGGCAGTAGTGCTTGTAACACAAGCCAAGGTCGCGGCAAACAAACTTCCCGGGATCGTGGCGATAGTGAGCACGCCGCAGACACTCTTGGACGCCCAAGTCTGGCTTGATGATTCCTTGGCAGAGATATGATGCTTGGCTGCAGCAAAAAATAATCAGAAATGCTTTGAGGGAACCTTGCAATGTCATGATCGCAAATTCCACTTCAAGACTGTTCACATCTGTCCAAGCAAAATGCCAGCTAAACAGCGAATTTCTTTTATTTTTCACCCATTTTTTCTGGCGTAGCAGGAAGCCTTTGTTGCGATGAACTTGGCGAAAATTATCAGAACGCTTGTCAGCCTTCTCTCGGATGCATCTTTGGCAAAACCTTTTTACTTTGTTTGTTCAGCACACCTCTGTTACGTTTACTCCAAAGAAAGCGAATACCAAATATATAACCTACTTCAAATCGTTCCCACTTAGCAAAAAAACACTTTGTGAAACACAAAATTGAACGTGAAATAGGTGATAAACGGTTTGTCAAGCAAACTCGTCGCTTCATTTGTTAGCTCCTGCGTTTTTTAGCGTCAGTGAGCTTCATTTCAAAGACCTTATTTTTAAAGCTAAAAACAGTTTGAAAATGCCTAGTCCTTATATTGGATCAAAAATAACTTTTCCCTCTTCCTACACACGTCTTCTTTAGCCTGTACATTGCGAAGCTACTGCCCGTTCGCTAGCATGACTGTCCAGCGCATGTGTCACGTAGCCTGTCAGAGACAGTAGCTATGTCCGAGTCTCGTCGCTTTGGCAGCGTTGTAAGGCTTGTCCAAAATGTTCCACAAGTTTAATGCCGCAAAAATTCTTGCTGACTGTGCTTTTGAACCTTCGCGTGTGCTAGGTTGGTACCATCATGCTTTCTGGATTCTTATAGATATTTTGTAAGAGTAAAACAACTGTTTGATTTCTCGACTGTCCATTCATGTTGCGGAAATAACGTCCACTCCTTACAAGAAAAGTAAACACAGGCGAAGAATGTGGCAGGCATGTTTAATCAAACCTTGATTAATACCAATGGTGGGCAAACGCCGGTCGCGAGCCGCATGCGGCTCGCCGACATGCTTTGTGTGGCTCTCCTATCTGAATAGCAATATCTCAAATAATAGCGACTTGTCGCATCATATTTAATTCATGTGGTTAGTTGCCAAGGAGTCAACGCGATTTGATGCAGGTCATTTTATGTGAAACTTGATGAACTGTATTTGACACTACAAACTGATTTTGCGGCTCGCTGATATTTTTCAGTTTCTGCCAATGACCCTTCAGTTGCACAAGTTTGCCCACCTCTGATTTATACTCTTTTGTCACTTGTGAAACTGATGATAACAGACGCCTTGGTGAGCTGTTCGAGTTGGTGAAGATACTTAAACCAAAAGTTTATGAACACGAAAGTTCAACCATTTCTTCAGTCTGAGAGGGTGTGGCTTTGGAAAACGTTCTTAGCACCAATTTCAAGCCGGCAATAACCTCAGTTTTCTGCATCGAGCTACTGCCTTATAGTGACACGTTTACGGGAAAGCATTCTTTTTTCAGAGATCTCAAGATTGCGTTATTGAGTTTGCGTTCCTTCACAAAATCATGAACTTTCAAACGAAACGACAGCTCATTTATTTATTTCGGCATCTTACGATCTAACGTCTGCGAACGACATCAACAACCTGATTTTCTGTTTCAGTTCAAGGAGACAGCGGAACCAGTTGAACCATGTTTCAATGGCACGCTAGTAAGAGCCGACCAACCAAACAAAGATGTATGTATGTAAGGCGATGTGTTGAAATTGTTACGAAAATTCTTTTTCCTTTTTCTCTTCAGTTCTACGTCGAAATAGAAAGCTCTACAGCTCAGGTTTCAGAGATGAGTCGTTTATGGTTACTTCAAAATAATTTCTACATTTTTTCTGATTGTTGCGTACGCAATAGAGCATTGGTCCCCAAACTGTGCGTTGCGACGCCCTGATGCGTCGTTTTAATTTTCCGGGGCGTCGCATAAATTGAAGGTAAACTCAGTACAGTAATAGTAAACTTCAGTGCAGTTATATAATTTTACCAAATAACATTGTTCAAGTGCGATCATGCTAACTGTAGATAGTAGATAGCCTATTTACTATCTCAGGACTACGTAACTGCAGTTATTTTTTCGTAAAAAATATTTACTAATAAACACATTGCACAATTTTAGTTTGCGTCAGACAAACTAAGGCTGGAGTAGGTCAGTTATAAAATTAATCAACTTGCTGATTGCTTAGCTTAGAAATAATTTTTATTTACATTGGCTTACTTGTGATATCTTTGCTAAAGTGAATAAGCTCAATATTTCTATACAAGGGCTGGATAAAAATATACTTATCAATAATTTTGATGTTTACTTAAAATTAGGTCTCTCCAGCACAAGGTGGGGCAAATTTTTTACGCAAGGACAAACACATATAGAGATATTTTTTACTGATTGATGAATTTGCGACTTAAGCTTGCTGGCTTACGTTCTAAGAGCTTTTCTTATTATCCCGTATATGCAAAGTGTCTGTCAATCTTTCTTCAGCTTCATAACTGCGTCTGAACGCTATGGTCTGTCACACGTCGAGCCCAAAGAAATTTTTCAGAATGACATAATCCTAAACACGTGCCTTTCCAATCTGGCCTTCTTGTATTGCGACACATCGCCGTGGCTCCTACCTTTTTCCAAGACAGCATTTGTCTGGCACGTGCTGCCAGTCTCATGGGTATAGGCGGGTCATGCAGGGTTGTCTCTGTGGCAACGTGCGCTTTTAGTCTTCAGCCTGTTGTCAGACAGTCGAAATGCATGGTCACGGTGATTGCAGCGAAGTGGATCCCATCCTCACGGTAACATACAATGACGATAAAGCTGTGAAATCGTTCCATCTGCTGCTTGTCACTCGGGTTTGCTTTTTCGGACAGAGAGTCCTTCGTCGGTTGAGCAGTATGGCGCCGTACGGTATCGCATCGCTGGAGGACGCTCTTCACACGGCCCTCGATTACCTAGCAATGGTAAGTTGCGAAAAAATCACCGCGGTCTGCATGCTCGGCCGCCGCCTTAAGCTGAGTTTCTTGTCTGTAATTCTTGACATTTTAGGCTGTTAGAGCCGAAAGTCCTGGCGCCGAGATTTTAGCTTCGAAACGCTTCTGAAACGGAGTTCATTGGAACAACAAGACAGATGTGTATTTACCGCAATAGTATCTAGTTTCAAACTGGTTGCGTTATTTCGAAACAGCTGTTACTACATGTTTCACACAGACCGACAATACAGAATACGATGCAAGTTTAGTACAGCTGCTGCCTTCCAGGTAAAAAGATAATGCCGGAACATACTGGAAACGATGATTTCAAATTCAAATGATAGCTAAAGATCTAAGGAAACGTAGGTGCTGCTCGAAATCACATACTTTTTGTCTTGCATCAGCTGTGCTCCACTTTTGAGCAAAATAAAGAATCATTATTTTCTAGCTCTACTTGGTGCATCGGATTAATGATTACCTACCCTCTTGATTCAAACCGCCAGTACTTCCGCACAGCTTATCAATATGTTGGAACACAGAAAAACTTCAACTTTTTATCAAAACCTGATAAATAGATTCGGTTTTTATGCCACATCTATAAAATGCGCCAAGTGGGTTGTAGCTTAAACTGTTCCTACCAACTTCAAAACACTGTATTGGAATTAGAATATGGCTTGGTTCGTGAAAAACATAAGCAGCAAACAACAAGTCTGCCACGACGGAGTTCTTGGTTTTGCTCATGGGTCGTTTTGGGGATAAACCTAGTGTGGTGAAAGTTCGCGCCATTTTCTTCAGTTTTCAACAACTTAACACAGCATGAATTGCCCTTTCCTGCATAAAAATATTAACGTATTGGGTAGTATTTAGCAACGTTTTTAAAACTGCGGCACAGTGCAAAGATCTAAACATTTTCGGCAATATTTTGCGCAATTAATATAGTAAATATGCTTAAAATATTGGCGGTATACATGGAGAACTCTCGCGGCGCCGTGGTGTGTTGGTTGAGAAACGTTGCTACAGGGAATGTGTTGAAGGGTCAGTAGATTTTCTTGTTGCTTTAACAATCCAAATGTAATCATTTGTCAGTTTCAATCGAGCAACATTAGGAAAGATTGCAACTGGGCGATTATGCTGGTTGTCGACGGATTGCAGGAAAGCTATCAAAGGATTTTTGATGATTTCCAATGGAAAACAAATACAACGGTACGTTTTTGTGACATTATTATTTTGCTACTTTCTTGCAAGGGTGTTGACAAATTATACAGTGCCTGTGCATTGCAATTTTCTTAGTATGCTTTTTTGTCGATTTTGTGAAAGCTAAAGTGGAAGGTGACAGCATGATCAGACTGGATTAGTTCCAAATTACTTCGGGATGAATCATAGCGTTTTCCTATAAATATAGACCGCTATTGTTTTAAACAAATGGACTGCTGGTCGTATATTGCGGAATGCTGGATGCTTCACGTGTTGTGCCCTATTTCACCGAGAGTAAACCCTAACTGTAAATTAATTCTAGGAACTTAACTTCGTAGAATAAGCTAATTACAGGTATGCCTACTTTGTAACATCAACAAAAGAGAAGAAATGGAGTTTGAGGCTTGAAAAATCATGATGATGTTCCATAAAAAAGCGACATAACTTTATCTTCAACAAGCACGTTTTTTAAACGAAATATGTTCGCGTTTTTCAGCAAACGTACGAGAAAAAACAAATCAATTAATATCGGAATTCACCTTCAAGCGTCACTTGTAGCAAAAACGAAAAACATTTCTGTTTTCATTCCTCGGATTTGCTGTAATCTCTCAGCAAAACTTTAACTTTTGTTTGCTGCTGTTGAGTTTTTTGAAAATGTTTGCACAGTCCAGTACCACACAGCACCTGATGGTCATACGTCGCAGCTGCTTCGGTTGCAGACAGTGTGCACCTATCTGCGGGAGGTCCATCTTCTACATGCCTATGTCATGAAGCACGAGATTCTTTATCGGGTTCCTCATCGCTTTTAAGTCAGCGCTACTCCACAGTACTAAGTGCAAAAGCAGACGCAGCTATTGGTCCATGTAAAAGTATCGGTGCACGGGATTTCCCTCGGGTTCGCGATCAACTTACCGTTTTACTTCCGCATGCAACAGTGTCGGTGTCAAAATCGTGGCTATAGTCGTAGCTTTGTAAATTTTCTCAGTTTTTCGTTGTGAATGGATGATCGCGTTGCAAAAATCATAAGACGAAGTTTTCCTGAAACTGGTATGCACCTACGTATAAAACTGGTATGCACCTACGATAAAACTGGTATGCACCTACGTATAAAACTGGTATGCACCTACTACTCGTACTCTACGCTCCCAGTCACGTGATAAAATTATAGGTTAGTTAAGGCGAAAGTATAAATATTGTTCTAAAAAGTCTTTCCAGCACGTCATGACGAACGCGGCGTGCGCGACCGCCATAAACAACCTCCTCATGGCTGCACCTAAAACATTCAGCGCTTACGACGTGTCTTATCACTTTACGACAGTGTACCCATCAGTTACCGATTGAGTCACTTGTGGTGAACAAAAGTGTCTACTGTGTAATATTTAGACAAATACTGGTATGGATGAGATGTTGATGTTCAACGTTGGTTGTCCCATTTGAAACGGTGAAGACATATATTGAAAAAGTCCCTTGAAAGCACGTTTAAAGGCCTTTGTTTAATTGATCTGTTTGCACTAATTAATAGCACATTTCGTGTTGATTGCATAGCGACAGGCAATGAGAGTGTCCAGAGCAAAGTGAACCAGTGGCATTAAAACGCTGCAGCACAATAGACACTAGTGTGATTTTTCATTATGAACGCTTTTTGAAAATTGAGTAAAAGCTTTTGATTTTTGCTATCATCTGACAAAGTTTGGAGATTTTGTTTCCGAAAATTTTTTATTGCATTCCAACGTTTTGCTGCTGGTTTTCATCGCGCAGCTTTATCTAATACTTTCCTGTCAACTGTAGTGTATTTTGACCTCACAGCTCCTCAAACTCAATTGGCTTGTGTGACCTCGCAGATTTTTAAGCGAAATTACCAAAAATGCTTGAATATTCGCGTGATACCACGAATATTCACATGATACCACGTAAACCTTTCACGTGAGGGTTAATGATATAGCCAAAGATGAAAGCCCTTGCGGTCGAAAAGGTCACCAAAAGTGTGTGAAGGCCAAGACTGAAGTCGCCCAAACATTTACGAAGACAAAAGCAAGATCCGCTGGGTATTTTAGCACAAAGCCAAGCCTGCTATTCCAGCCAGTCGGATTGGCATGAAAGGTCTCAAAAACAAAAATACCAAAAGTTGGCCTCAAGAACATCAACACTGGTGAACGGGAATGCTGGCCCTGCGATAGTGGCCTAAACGCGCTAGTGGTTGTGTGGTTGTTATGTTGGCCTTTGGTGAATGGCGACTTGGGGCCATGACCTGCGTCCGTTCGACCCAGGATGAATATATTCTTAAAACGATGTAAAATATTTCAAAATTTTGCAAAATTTCACGAAGTGGTCCAAAACATTTCACAGTTTGCAAAATACCTTGTCTAGAATGTGCGTGTTCCGGGGCGGGCTGCGTTGCCCCGGCTGCGGCTGCTGGAGTCTAGACCAGGGATTCGCGACCCTTCTCTGACCGTGTTCAGCTTCAGCATTTCGACAGATGAGCATATTACCCTAAAAAATTTCATGTACCCTAAAAGTTCTTCCCGACTGCAGGCTCTAGGCATGTGACGCGCTCCGCCGTCGCATATGACAAAAAGGCTGCATAAAATAACAAAAATCCACTGAAGTTTTAATGGGACGTTTATATTTTCGGATATTTGGAAACAGATAGTATCTAAATATGTTTTCCTTCTATTGCTAACCTTAAATGTACCCTTTCAGATAGAAAAATGTTCCTCTAGAGCAGGCCTGCACAACTCAGAAAGCTCGAAGGGACAAATTGATCAACATAAACTCGCCGCGGGCCGCAAAAGTCTATTTCGTCATAGCGTGGAAGAAATTCTGAAAGGACAAGTAATTATCCGAAGTCGGGCTTTTGCAACATTTTCTGCAACTGAGTTCTCGCGGGCCGCAA
>JGI24158J21664_10002761_pt1 | contig 21604 bp, 12 predicted proteins | sample Ectturendosymbi3_FD_21664 | JGI IMG/M metagenome (IMG submission 21664)
ATGGAAGTTCAGATGAATTCTAGTTGCTGTACTAGAAGAAACAAAGCCCAACAAAAAGTTATATTAAAACAAACTCTTTAAAATTAAAAATTGCAAGTGTCAGGTGGCCACTCTCTACACATTAAATCAAAAAAAAATCTTAAAAATAAAAAATCTGATTTAAATCAAAAAAATCCTATTTAAATAAAAAAATTGTGATTTTTACCAACCCTGGATATCACCTGATCACTATGCAATGCATGCAACCCAACTTTTTGTTGACCGGTCAGGTGTGCCCCATGCTCATGTCGAGTGTGCTTCATGAATGGGGCACACTCGACAGAAGAAGCACTCTTTTTAAATTGATTGTAAAATTTTTTCTGAAAGGCGTTGTTTTCATGTTTTGGCATGAAATTGTGTATATAGAGTTGCTTTATTTTGTGACAAACTTTGAGCTTGTTTGGACTTGAAATAAAGTAGCAGTGGTTAAAAATGCAAAAAAATGTCGACTGTACCCCACCTTTTCCCTACATTATGGAATTGATACCTGGCTATGCCCATCGTGGTGGTATAGTAAATAGTGTATGCAAGTATACAATGTTGCTACATCTAGATACTCAGTACTTAGCACTGTATTTAATATGAAAACACATCACATCTGAGAGCTTAAATAGACACAGTTATGCTCAAAAATTGTGACAATCAATTCAAATTTGGTCAGTTTCGATAAATAAACTATACCGCTACTAATATCACCACATAAATCAAATCAAAAACAAACCACAAGATCTTTTGGTAAATACCAGCAGTGCAACCGGGCGCGTAACCAGAAAATTTATTAGGGATGGGAAAAACAACAACCGAGTTTCACCATTTAAATGTGTTTAATGCTCCTTGTTTTTAAAGCATCATTCATGAAACGTGCATGTTTCTGGCGTTTTCTCCTGAACAATTGTGTTCAGATTTAAGCCGACAAATAAAAGCTTGCTTTCTTTGAATTTACAAGTTTTAAAAGTTTGACGGTAAAGTTCCAAGCTTCTACTTTGGATTAATGGCATCATTTGCTCATAAACCTTTCTTGCAAATGAGCTAGTAAACCTCTCAATGCCCAATGTTGCACTTGAGGAGGAAGTCATTGCGGGCGCCATTACGATTGCGCTTATACTGTATTTACACGCTTCTGATGTACACCAACACACAGAGCCATGTGAAAGGCTGTTGCGGCCTCCCGAAAAATCCAGATGGGGCCGTTTAATATCAGCAAGCATTTAGACAGCTGCGTGCTTTTTCTAGCCGGTTGCAAATTAGTCCCTTGAGCAGCGCTGTGTCAAAACCTAACCAAGCTGAACTAATAATGTACAACTTAGAAGAAAATAAGTTTAATGAACTGCCAATGCAAAATAAGTGAAAACTAACTTTAACACTTGTTACTTGTTATCATCAATAAAGTAAAACAAATATCTTTTCTTGTGATGTGATAGGAAATTATTGATGATGCAATTTACCTGTTTGATGTAGTTACCGCATTTGCATCAACTATAGTATACATACGACAATATGTGAAACCGGCAGTCTGATTAATGGTTGTGATTTGCATCCCGGCGATCACAGAGCACCTGGTGGTCGCTGTACAGCTTCATCATTTTAATAGCCAGTCTCAATGTAATCAACTTGGTGTTTTCACCAAAAACTGATAGGTGGAAGCAATGCGTAGAACTAACTGCTTCCCAACACTCCCTCTGCCTTCACTTCTAATAAGAACGAATATATTGGAATCTGATACCATCCATTTTCATCATGACATATAGCAAGTGAGATTAAATCTTAAGAGACTTTTTAAGATCGAGCAAGCGAGCGTTAAACTTATCGAGATTATCCCCGGTTTTTCTGGTCGAAACTTTAAATTAGACTGTCTTAACACAGTCTGCACAGACATATATATATATATAATAAACTGACACAACAGCCTTCCTTCGTTTCAACTTTACATAACTTGTCTTAAGCAGCTTTCACGAAAACGTTTTTAACGTTGAACTGGAAACCTAGTCTCTCTACCTGTACGCAACTATAAAGCGATTGAACAACACTCCACAGCACATTCATTATGACGTAAATTCCCCGAGAATTTCAACGCACAAGGGCGAACCCGCGAAGTTGAGTGAGGAAGGTCAAGACTTCATTGACAATTGACCTTGTTCTGACGTAACCACAACTTTACAAAAACTGCTATGGTGTCCGAACGTCCGCAATTCTTTTACGAAATCAACGAATCATGATATTACATGCTTAATGTACTGGCTCTGCATTGAGACCAAAAGCCAGAAGAGTAAAAGTCAAGGGTAGAGAGACGGCTCTAACTTACTAATACAATATATATTGTCGGGCCCCTACGAATGGTCGGGGCCCATCCCGACCGGGGGGTACCGGGCTGCCTTGCCACGGCACTGCCAACACAGCACGTTCAACAGAAGCCGAACAGCGACTTTGCTCTGAGGCACTGACATCCAATTCATAAAAATATTAGTTTACTCTGAATTCCCTCGATATCAGCAACAAAAACAGTCACATTGAAACTAACGAAAAAGGCAGCGGCGAAGTTATCTGACCACACTCACAGTAGGCTACATATTTATGGAATACCTCACTGGCCTTACGTAATCTGTAAAATGGATTCAGGCGTTTTTTCCTACAAATGATACGTAACAATAACCAATTCTCAACACCATAAAAAGAGAATGCTCATCGTCATTCGCTTCAATGCTTCGCGCTATTTCTTCCACAGAAATCTTTTGTTAACCGCATAGCAAAAAACGTGCGTTGAACCAAACCAAAAATACAAATATAATTGCTTACAGAAATGCTGGAAATTGTCCTTACTCCCAAAATTTTGGGCCCACTCCGCAATCGGGGGCCCTAGGCTTACGCCTTTTTAGCCTAATGTTAAATCCGCCCCTGACAGTAGCCTATGTTTGATCCCACGCAAACGGCACAGTAAACACGGCCCACAACAGCAACTGTTGCGCGGCCCAATAAAAAGTGCTGAACGGCCCACAATTGGGCCGAGGCCCCCACTGGGCATAGTGTTATTCGTTAAATAACTTGATTTCTCATTGATGTAAACTTTCGAGTGTTTCCTGGACAACTCTGATGCAAGATACGCTGGATATTACAGGCGCGGGCTACGAATACAATTTTATATGATTGTATGCGGGTTATTCTGTTCTTGCACAGGAAAGGATACAACACAGGTCTGCAACAGTGGTGTGACTGACCGGGGTTCAAGGTGCGAACCTCACCCCTGATCAGGGGTGTTGTGCTAAAAAAAGGTGTGGGAACGGCGTTCCCAGGCGCATAGCCAGGGGAGAAATTCCCCCCAAAATTCCGAAAAGTTGCATCAAAATTATGGTTAATCAAGAGTTTGATGTGTAAGCCAAAGAAATACGTCAGTGCAAATCAACGAACTGCTTAAAGGAACCTATCTCACTTCTTCGGTGTTTAGTCGAACCTGATCAAAACAATATGTTTTAGCACCTGTTCATGATTAATAACGTTGTGCATGGTGTAAATGCACGAGAATTCATATCATGGTTGACCTTTACTTGAGGTTTAATCACTGTGTGGAAGTTGTTGGTAATGAAATACAAATTTGTATCTAACCGTTTGTAAATAATAACCGCAAGAAAAAACAAGGAGTAACGCTTTTCGCGGCTGTTTCTGGCGCAGCAGCTTGCTGCATTTCACCTAATGGTGATGCACGCTTCATTTCAAGACCATCGCAACAAATCGTCTCTGGGAACTCTGGCGTGCTACAAATAAAACTTATCCGTCATCAGCCGTATAAGCCTTAAACGAAAACCGTAGATTTTTGTTTTCGTAGAGTTTTAAAACTAAATGCGTGAGTATGGCGGCAATATACATTTTATACGCCTTGAAGCTCAAGCTTTGACTTTTGAAAATGGATTGCTGCTGGGCCAAGAAGCATCTCGTTTCAAACGTCGTTTTCATTGCGCCATAGACGTTGTTCGGCAACTATAGCGTTCATTCTAGATATTTATTTGCAATGATTAAACAAGTATCATGACGGTTCAGCCACAATTATGGGGAGCCAACGTTTTCATCTGTGATTTCCCACCAACTTTCCGGCGAGTAAAAAATCAGTCTCGCCAAGTAATCAGAGTTCGACCTGCCCATCATCTCAAAGTGTTTCAACTTTCATCTGCTGTTAATTGACACCCTATCCTAGAGTAAATTGAAAGTATTCAGCTGCAATGGGAAGAGTAAGCAGCAAAATCTAAGGTAAGTGGGAAGATGCCTTTTATTTTGTAAGTGCTGAGGGTAATACTGTCATTACTTACAGATAGCTTGCAATCTGCTTTCTCGATGAAGCGTATGTGACGCAAAAGAAACTAAATTGAATAACGTCCCCTCGATTGGATTTTGATATCAACTAATGGATTTTAATAAAGACTCCAAGCTGTTACGCTGGAATGGCTAAATCAACCAACCAACTGTTGTGTTAATCTGCGGCGACTAGCACAGTCTCGTCCCCACGGGGCTTTGGTGGGCTTAGTTCCTCAAACAAAACTCTAAGTCCCCCCAAATTGAATTATGAAACAATAAAAACGTAGAGTTTTTGTCAAATTTTAGAATGTCAAGCTCCCTTGCACAAAAGTAAAGTCCACCTACTGAGGAGTTTCTGGCGACGGTTCTGGACAAATATATTTCTTAGGTTTACTGCAGAGCCGTGGTGATAGCCGACTGTGACTTCGTTTTGGCAAATACATAACTATTTTCACACTTCATGTACACTGAGTGGGTCAAACATATCAAGTTTGTTTAAAGGACATGTGTAACTTTCCCCAATTTACAATAATGTGTTTATCATATGTGTGACTCATTTTAAAAACTGTAACTAGCTAGTAGCTAACCTTTTCTGGGAAGCAAGCTTAGTGCGAGTAGTATGCACAAATGCTGTGGCAGTAGCATTTCATAGCATTTAATGTCGTAAAATCCAAACAATTTTCAAACGCGTTGAGAGACCCTAGCGTTTACGTCTATCAGCTGCACACGTCAGTTAGTTGCTCAAGAATTGCCTGACCAAGGATCTACGTCCTACATGCGCGTAGATTTTGTAGAAGGCCTACTTCGGGAGTCGGTGTCTTAGTGCAAAGTCGCTGCCAGTGATGGAGTCTCGGGACTTGGTCTCGGGCTTGAGACTCGTCTCGAGACCCATTTTAGCGAGTCTCGGTCTCGAACGTTTCAATCTCGTCTCGGTCTCGAAGGCTGCTGGTCTCGGTCACAAGCCTATTGTTTCAGACTTTTAATACTGCAACGATATGGCATAGCAAAATTTCTGTAATTCAACGTGCCTTTTGTCTACTGTATTTGCAGGTGAGAAATGATCAAAACAGGTAGGAAAAATGCCAGAAATTCAAAAAAAATTCAATTTCGAAGTGGTGATGATATTTTTTAGAAAAAATGGCATAATCCACAAATTTTCAAGTCTCGGTATCGATCTCGAAACGCAAGTCTCGAGTTTCGGATTTTTTGATGAAGTCTCGGTCTCGACTACATCTTTGGTTGCTACTCGGCTTCGATTGAACGTGTGTGTTGGTGTACATCACAAGCAGGTAAATATAAATAGCTCAAGCACAATGTCGGCCACGATGACTTCTTGATCAAGTGCAATATTGGCTGTAAAAAGCATACTGCATACCGTTCACTTGTAGCATCGATATTTTCACAAGCGCTTTTGCAGGAAAGTTCTACGAGCAAATGGTGGCTTTCATCGAAAGTAGAAACTTGGAACTTCACTAAATACAAACTTTTCTAACTTGCCAATTCAATGAAAATGGATTTTTATTTTCCGGCTCAAATCTGAACTCAAACGTTCAGGAAAAGAACGCAAGACAAATGCACGTTTCATGGATGAGGCTTTGAAAATAAGGGGCGTTAAATATTTAAATGTTGAGACTTGGTTGTTGTTTTCCCCCCATATCAAAATTTATGGCTACGAGCCTGGGCGTTCCCACAAATATAATGGAAGACGACACAAAATAGTTTGAATAAAGTTAGCCTTCGCCTACACTAATTTCCACATTGGACCTTCCTGTTTGTAGGCTTTTTGACTAACTGTTGACTTTTGTCTAGCAGTGGGAATCTGGGTGTCGCTAGCACATCTGTGAGAACGCAGCCATGTTTTAATATAATCGTTTGAATCCCACACCTTCAAGTGATGTTACTAGTGCAAAAAGGTGTGAGAACGCGTTCACACACTAAAAAAAGGTGTGGGAACGCCGTTCCCACGCGTTCCCACCCCACTGCACCCCTGCCACTGACAAGATAAATGCAAAAACTGAGTCCCCATTTTGCTTCTATTTCGATATTCAGTACTTCTTTGATTTTCAGCAAGTTAGAGTTTTTTGCGTTTTTCGGAAGTTTTTGGACTGTTATTTTCCGGTGATTTCGGGATTTAGTATATAGAAATCCACATTCGGATACACTTTCATTTCTAAACTTTTTTCTGAATGTTGGCGACGGGCCCCCTACGGTGGCCAGTGGGCTTCTTTCAGCTACGTTTCCCACCCTGGCAAAAAACTCCAGCTACGCAACTAGTCTACAAACCAATATTCCTGAGTAATTTTTTATTAGGCTATGCTAAAGATGCTGATTATCAACGTGGATTCAGTAAATGTTATCTGCACAACAGCCAGCGTACCACGGCAAATGCTGACAACGAAGCTATTCACAATGCATTTGGTAATGGTTAACTTTAAGAAGTTATGGGTCATGTGAAGATAAATTTCTTTGACGTGTTAGATAAATACGAATATTGAAAGGGGAAATATGTCAAAATCAGTCCTTGGTGAGTTCAGTTCTGCTGTCTCTATGTACCGTAACAAAAGTACTCAGTTAAATTTGGGGTCGCCTTTATCCTGGGGCTCCCCCAGCCGAGGCGTACGGGGGACCCTTCCTCCGGCTCTGTCTGAGACGTAAACCTAATACATCGCCCACCCAATTCCAAATCTTTCAATTGTTTATGTAGCTGTTCGTAATTGATTAACTGTATGTAACTGTATGTTGTACGCGCAACCGCGTGGTTTTGGCTAATCGCACGCAGCTGCATGGCTGACTGCACCGGAATATGTAACCTTCTTTATATTGATACTGGTTTGAGCGTATAAAACCTACAAAAATAAAAGTGAAGTAGGTTACAGTATGCGCAAATGATATAACGTGCTTGCAATAATATATTGACACCACGACGCGGTTATACATTGTAGTTTGTTATACACTGACACGGCAACGTAGTTGTAGTTTGTTGTACAGTTATAAATTGACACCCCAACGCGGATATCTATGTTGTATTTCAGGTAATATGTCGCAAAATAAACGCTCATGCTCTGATAAGTTACGTTTTTTCAAAATTCATTGGCGGTCGCCAAAGCGGAACGCTGAAAAACCCTGACTGCGGCATTGATGGGGGGCCATTGGCAGTACCGCGTGTGCATGACAGTTGCTTGACACGCACCCATCAACGCCGAGCATGATGCTATCGAGCAGGGATCTCCGTACTTTTTGCCAGAGGGCCACATAAGCGGTTACACAACAGTTCGAGGGCCGGACATCTTACGTAAAGCGACTGTTTCGGGATATCTTATATTTTGCCAAATCAGCAAATTTTTTCTAAATGTATTTTTCATTATTGACAAAACGGCTTCGCGGGCCGGATGAAATGCTTTCGCGAGCCGGATTTGACCTGCGGGCCGTAGTTTGGAGACCCTGCTCTAGACAGACCCACAAGTGCCGATTACAAAGCCATAGATACGACCCGATCGGGAATCAATGGACTTGTAGGTACCCGATTTCTCTGATTCTAGGGACGCAATAACAATTTTCTCTGATCGTAGGGACCCGATTTTCAATTCTAGGGACACGAATCGAGTCCCTAAAACACATTAAAAAAACCCTGGTCAAGTGTTGTGTTTGCAAGTGGGATGTGAATAAGGCAGTGAACGCACCTGCAGCAAAAGATTAATGATGTGCGCTTTTTTGCTGGCAGATGAATTTATGTTCACATGTCCTGGGAAATTGGCAACTCACGTGTTCTGGCGAACTATTAAAAACGGCATGAAAGGGATTGGTAATATAATTCACATGCTAAACGAAGCCAATCTTTTTACCTCTTCTGCCACAAGGAAGCAGTCTCTTGAAACCTCCCAACCCCTTCCTGTAAAAAAGCTTGAAGCAGTTTATAAACGTCACAGTGCATATAAACTCAAAATATAAATCAGGTGCATTACCTGTTTTCATACAATATTTGCAGTTTTCGGATGATTTTCTTTGATTTACCGTATATAAGGCCTATATTTTACATGGAAACGCAGGCAAAGTTAAAAGAGCTCTGAAACTCAAAGCTGCAATAGTTGCTTTCAACTGCAGTTCTACCACCAACACTCCTAAAAACAACTAAACTTCATGTGCAATCACTATAAGTTGTGACTACGATCGTTGAAGAAAAAAGATTTTTATTTTGACGTATGTCTGCAAATCAACGTTTCATTGTTTCGACTGAATTTACAAGTCTACAAAGCCTATGAATATGTATGTGCTAGCATGAGAACAAATTCCACCTGATTAGTCATAATGTCTAGGCCATCAACTATTTGTGCTAAACAATATTTTCTATGGTGTTCAATTTTTTTGTTGAATAGCAAAATTTTGATTTGTTTAGCATTACTGCGGTTTCGAGCTCACTTCACAACGGTTGGCGGTTCAGTGATTCCAGAGTACGCATCGATTTAAAATTAAATCGACATTTTCGTGTCCCCGCTTCAAACCAAAACATCACGTTGTCAACAGAGTTGATAGCACATGAAGAAACAACGGAAATGAAAACCAACAAGAAAACGTGATCAACGTATTTGATGAAAATAGCACATCCCACCGTTTTAATCCGATTGACGTAGTTGCTATTTTCACGTTGTGTATGTTTTGATATTGCTTATATAAAGCTAATTTTTGTAGAATTCGCATTGCACAATTTATTTCACGATAAAATTAATACAATTTCAAGAACCGCTTCAGGCCATATTATCACCATCACTAATCCACACAATCACAAATCTTCAATTGGTGCAGTCACACCATGACCCAAACGAACCAAGAAAACGTTGCATGTTCATTCATTCAGACTTGTGTTTTCCGGTTATTAGAGAAATCTCACCATTAAATATTAACAGCCGTCCCTTTATAGACCGCAAAGCCTGAGTGAGAGTCTAAGGCTTAGACTTTGTCCAGTCATAACCTGCCAACCGATGGAGCTAGAGAACTTTTCAAGCCATCTAAATAAGCATAAAGTCTTTCAGTTTCGATTTAAATAACATTAGAGCATTTATCGGTTTGAACGTTTTTTGTGTGACGTCACGACTAGTGGAGGTTAAGGTATTTTGGATGACGTTATCAGGCCCTGACAAAAAATTCAAGTGGGAATTTAACCGATTGTTCGTTTAAAATAAACTAAGAAAAAATCAGCGTCTTTATAGCCTTTGATTGGCCATGTAGCGTTAGTGATTGGCAAGTTATTGCCAGTGCTGCTATTTTAGCTGATGTGCTGTTAAATCTGGGTTTTTTCTCTGTTAGCTGTTAACCTTTCAATCTAGCAATTAGCTGATTTTATGACAGGATTTTAAAAACTGTTTGGCAGGATCAGCAGGTAACCAATTCATTAACAANTCTGTTGCAACAATTGTTGGAGATGAAAACGTTTTTGTCGTTTTCATCAAAAAATTAATTATATTCTTACTGACGCATTATATTGGGCAACATCAGGACCATGCACAAGTAGCTGCCTTTAATCATTCGGAATTTTTATTATGACCTAATGAAGCTGCATGCTTCATGCAGGTAATTGCATCATAATAGCAAGTAACCAGATATCTTGGCTATGCCTAAATAATTTCCTTCTGTGCTTACTAAGCGCAATAGGTTAAAAGACCATTGGCGCAATATGCTTTTATCCTACGACACATATGTACGCCAGGAAGTGGTGATGTTTAGTAAGCAAAACTCACTGGTAAATCAAAGCAATATTGTCAAAAGTTTCAACACAAGGTAGCAAGATTCAGAACTTGAACATTCAAGTTGGCTTGGTGTCTATCCTGCTGATTCAAAATTATCCCATTGCGAAGTCTGTATCTATACAATCATAGCGAAACATTGCGAAGTTCAGAGGAATGCTCGAAGCAAGAAACACTCTAGATAAAAACTTTTTGCGTGCTCCCAAATGCAAATAGCACAAGGTTTTGAGTTATAAAGACCACATTTAGAAAGTGGCAAGACTGAAGCTAAGCTCAATCTGTTTATCGTGGATCACTGTTCTCTAAACACATGCCAACATTTGGAAGAGACTGTCAAAAACTGTTTGTCATACAAAGGAGGTAAGCTTGTTACGTTGCTCCAAATCTCGAAGGAAAGAAAATTGTCTGCCCAAACGTTTAGTGGCTTACCCCAAACTTTCAACCGTTGTCCAGCGGTAGTGAGCCCAAGAACAAAAATTGATACAAAGCTTTACAAGATTATTTTAAACACCTCAAAAATACAGCAGCAGATTTTTAGTAGAATTCCACTACTCTTAGCAGATTTTAGCTGAAAATTTGTGACAAGGTTGTGAGCAGGATCTAGCAATTTTTCGTGACACCATTCAGCAGATTTAGGTGAAAACTATCTGAAAACAGTGGTTATGGTCAAAAATCTATAATTAATTCGTTGTTAAATTGTCAGGTAGTTTAATCGGGAAGACAGAACAGTGCCTACACAAGGACTGTAGGCTACAAGTAGCACTTGGGGAAACCAGGAATTTTGCATGCCAAGACGACCTTCCCCACTTAGCAATGGCATAAAATTTGGGAGCAAGGTTACGCCACCTAAAATGAGACCTTCTTTCCCCACCTACTAACTCCATGAGAGAGAAAAAAAATTAATACAAGGGCATTGATTACGCGCTAAAGATCTACCACATTTGGACAAAAACCAACAAGCCACAAGCGCCTTGCTTTAAAGCAAGACAAAAAACAAATGAAGGTCTGCCAAGGTCTTTCAAGCACTGTGCACTTTGTGGTTGCCATGGAAAACATAACAAAACGATGATACTATGTGTTTTACAAATAATGAGCAAAGCAAAACCTTCATGTTCATTGCAAAAGGGAGATATGCAAACTATGGCATTGTCTAATATGCCATGAGTATAATGCATTGTTGCGGCCGGGTCTTATTTTTCGAGTGAGATTCGAGTCACAAACACTGTCTATTCATTTAGAGTCATTGTTGGGCAAGCTCGAGTCAATGTTAAGTCAGATAAAATCAAACATATCCCTGTTTTTTTTATGTCTACATACTAAAATGTTCACAACCTGGCTAACAGAAAACCTTTTTTTAAATCGTTGAAAGTTAAACGTTTCAAACATGTTTTTAAAATATTAACTCTTAATTGGGGGCAAGTTTTTACAAATAGCCCATAATACCAGCATAATGTTTTCTCTTTATATCAGGAGTCCATTGTTCAATCATGTAAAGCAGCATCAAACACTTGATTAAAAATCTACCGTTATTAGTGGGGTTACTTGTATTTAATCGTAATATGCTTTTAGGCTAAGTGTGAATCTAACACGTGATTACCGTATAGGATTGTTTTCCACGATTGTTAGCAGAGCTACATAAAATGGTAGAAATGTCCTAGCAAATGCCTTTCATTCATTTTTTATATTTGTAACGTCAGCAACAAACATACTTTCCATTTACTTGCAACTGCACAAACCTCTTCCCCGAAACGCGATTGTCATTTACCTGTTTACTTGGCTCCGATCGTGGGACTTGAATTGTCACTTCTTAACTGTAAGCCAGGCATCCCAAGCCTTTTCACATTGTACCCACAACAAAATTTTTTCTGACCACTTCCCCCTAAATTGATAATCAAGAACTAGCTTCCAAACGTTTCGAAAGGAATTTAGTTTTTTTTATTGTAAAGGAAATAAAACATATGTTCAAGAAAGGATGTTACAGATTGACATGTTAATGTGCTCTACAAAAAATAATAATTTGCCTGAAATACAAAAGGTAGAATATAAAGAAATTAAAGGTGTATTGACAAGAGTTTGTCAATATATAGTTATTCGAGCAAAAACTTCTGAAAGCTCAAAACTGAGAAGAATAGATTGCAGTTTATATTTACGCAATTCGTTAATATTATGACACGTAGGTTTGACCCTTCCACTACAGCTTGCCTCACTTTTTTGTAAAGCTTTGCAACACCATACCTCCCCAACCGATTGAGCTAGAGATCTGTTCAAATCCTCGACGGATTCAGCAAGTCTTGTAGCTCAGATTTAAAAAAAAAATTCGTTTTGGGTTTGGCGTTTTTTGGGGTAACGACATAATGGGGGGATGTTTTTGCCTTTTTGGATAAGTTTACCTGGTCCTGGGCGCCAAGCCACGGAGTCATTTTTTTGGCTCAAGCTTTTTTTGGAAACTAGGCTATCATCCGAGTCATTGGAGTCCTTGATTGACTTCCTAGCTTATCTGGAGACAGAACCATGGCACAAAACAGAGTTTGTGACAAACATCAAAAAGTTTCACGAAAGGTATAATTTCCCCTTTCAGGACAAATTTTGGCCAGCCATTGCTCTGCGGCAGATTAAGCTGCAGAGCTGCTCACACCCTCTAAAGACTCGAAGTCTTGTAGTTTAGAATAAAAAAAAATTTTGATTCATAATTGGAGTCAGTTTTTCGGTTCTTTTCATGACGTCATCGGATCCAATGAGCCGAATTTATGACTCAAAATTTTTTGGATTCTAGGCTGTAGTACGAGTCTTTTGAGACTTGATCGACTTTCTAGGCTTAATTTTCATTTTTAAACGTGTCCGGAAATTTTAAGCATAGATTGCTTTGATAACTAAACCTTCAATTTGCAATACAACATTTGTTTCATTGTTTTGATTAAAATTACTGTTCCGTAACACCTTTGTACATACATGTTTCCAGCTTGATAAAATACTCCAATTGCTAAACAATCAAGTTGGTTAGTCAAAATTTCCCGACAATTGATCGAGGATTAGTGTTAATTAGTGCTAAAAATATTTCCTAAGAGTTTCTGTTTTGGATAGAATAATAAACCTTTGATTGGTTAGAACGCCCTAATTATCGTGGTTTCGAGTTCACTTCGCAATAGATGCTGGTTCAATTCTTCAAGAGTATCGCATCGATGTTTTTAAAATTCCCAATGCCGTGTCCCCGCTTCAAAACAAAACATCAGTTTGTCAACAGAGTTGACAACACACAAAGAAACAACGGAAATGAAAGCAAGCAAGGAAACGTGATCAGCTTATTTAGGGAAAACAGCAGAGCCTGTGGTTGTACTCAGTTCGGGAATATACTTTTCGTTAGCTTATTCACGATCTCGTGTTGTGACTGGTGAAGTTTTCTCAACAACGTTACTTTCAAACACACGGATAACATGTTCTTCTATCACGTTTTGATCTAGATGAAATATCAATATGTCTTATTTCTATCCGGCATAAGCAATCTTTTATAGTTTTTAAAGTGAATGGAACTTCATTCGAAGCCGGTGATAGATAGTGGGAAGTTCTTCTGCAAGGTTAAAAGATGTGATGTATTTTGTACTGGCATACGAAATCATTGCCAGATTGTTTGCTGAACTTAAGGGTTCTGACGTTGACGAGAAAAACACAATGGCAACGGTATCGCATGTGTGGAAGTTGGATGTGTCATCAACTACCATTTAAATTGGAGGTGTCAGGTGCAATGATAGCAGATTCACAAGCCATATTAGAAGTACGAGTAGGAGATGCTGGTGCATCGACAGTTGCTTTGTGATTCTTACTAAATGTGGTAGGTGCAACCTGCCTGTCATTCAAAGGGAGACAATTCAATAGCGTCTTGTAGTCAAGAAAAGTATCTTCCTTATTCAGGGCCGTGGTGTAACGTTGTATTGCTTTTTTAAAATTTAATTTATCTAGGTTTGTGCAGGTCAGAAATTCTTTTAGGACAAAAATTTCAAAGTCCAGTTTTGTTGTAATCAGTAATCGACAGAATCACCATCTTGACTTGGTGCAGTTATACAAAGACACAGCGAAGAAAAGACTAATCAAGCCATTTGTGTTGTCTCGTTATTAAACAATTCTCGCCATTGAATTTTCGCAGCACTTGAATTGGGATTGCATTTTTGTATTAACACAAAGAAAGAATCAGAACAAACATTAATTCAACAAAAATTGAGTTTTTAACTTCATTTCCTGCATGTTTTTTGCAATTAAACTCAATTATTCCAATATCATAAAGAGGAAAAGCACAAACTTAATTTTGTCTCCAGCCAATGGTTTGTACAGTACTTCATGCCCGAAAAGTGGTTATAATTAATTCACAGATAAATTGCCACGCAATAACCATGTCTTCTATGAAATACTTCCATGCATTTATGTATTAATATAGTGCTGGTAAGACTTTAGAAATAGTGTGTATCTATATCAGGGGTGGGGAACCTATTTACTGTCATGGGCAGCATGAATTGTGTATGATCGCTGGCAGACAGTAAAATCAATTAATTTTATCTTAAAATTATACATTTATCTAATTATGAAGAGGAGTGCCTTCTCTTGACTTATTTTCTAAGTACCAGCTTATCATGGATCTTCGTTTAGACGCAATGTTGTACTCTAACTTCGCTATAAAAATTATGTTGAGAGCTATATGAAATGTTAACGCGGGTCGCATTTGGCCCGAGGGCTGCAGGTTCCCCACCCCTGATGTAAATGAAGACTTTACTGACTATTTTACAATTTTCCTATTTCCCAAATGCAATTGTTGTGTTGCGTTGTTTGACGGCGAAGAATATAGGTTATCACATGATATAACAACCATGGGTAGCGGAACCTTTTTCAAAGTGGGTGGGCACAAGTGCACGTTAAAAACTATAGAACATTTTTGTGGTTAGAATTGGCAACTGTTACGTCACAAGCATTTAAATATTACGTCATTACCTATACACCATATGGAGGTCTAAATTACACTATTTTAGACAAAACTCCACCACTATGAAAACATCGGTGAACCACCTGAAATTCAAATAGGCTGTTACAGGGGCGACCCAAGTCATCAGCGTCACTCGAGCTGATCATACGATTTATTCTGACTGACTGAATAAAACCGTTCGACGCTTGGGTCACTGAAATTTCCATCTGCTTTCATTCTGGCTGGCATTATCGTTGCTCTGTGACATTATGTTATGTAACAAGAAATGAGAAATTCTCATGATAACTTCACCATTGTCGAGCAACGTACGCCACAGAGCAATGATAATGCCACAGTACGGTTATAAAGGGAGGCATGGGGGGCCATGGCCCCTCCCAGATTTTTGGCTGGCCTCCTGCTTGGCCCCCTCAGTTTTTTGCTTAATTTCACGTCCAAGTTCTTTTGACTGACATATGCACAACAACTTTCAGCCGCAAAATTTTAAACGATTTTTAAGACTTTCTGGCGACGGTTCTGACGATATTCGCAAGCCTATGTTGGGTTTGATAGGTTTAATCATAGCGAATCAATCTTCATTACAGCGGAAAATCACCACACAGGAGAGACATTTATGTTGGCTCCCCTACTTTTTTCATTGGCCCCGTAGTGCTCCCCACTTTTTTATTTAAGAACCGCCACTGTAACGCCAGCAAGTCTTCCGCTTACTAGGCTCATTCATGTTAGCTCGAGTTGTTGGACAATTTATCGTTCGTTTGAAATTACTCTGGAAATGGGAACTGTCCATTGGGTTGAACTTCAAATCCAGTGTCCTATACAAATCCATTGCTTCAAAAAAACATTCAGTCCAATATGAATTATGTTTCAAAAAATACTTAGCTGCATAGGACAGCTCAGACTCTAATGAATAAGCCCAAGTAAAGCGCGAGCGAACGAAGTCGTGAGAGCGCCTACTACGAACGATATAGTTTTATTCAGGTCACCTGCAACATGAACGCGAAAGGTCAGGCATAGAACGAAAATATATGAACAGTGACAAAGCCAAAAGCAGAGAGGCCGAGTTAACAGCTTAGTGAAGTGGGATCCTGGGTGGTGGAATAAACATACAAAGTAAACAAGCTTGCGTTCACCGATATAAATTGTAATCGCAAACTTGGGCGAAGCCCGAGCAGCCCGTGTGGCAGAGTAGCCACTGGGCTTTTAAAAAAAACACGAACGCAGCATAAAAAACAGGCAAAAATGACACAGCATTNATACCTGTCTTAACACATTTAAAATCACAACTTTCCTTCATCTTGAACACAGAAATATCATGACTGAATACACATTCTACAACTGCATTAGATATCAGAATGCAAAGACAAAAAACACGNAGCAACTAGCAAGTTTTTTTCCGTTTGCAACTGTTCGTGTTTATTCGATTGCTCCTGTTCATATCGTGCCCACCAACTCGCTGAGACAAGAGGCATCAATCAGGCCTCGGCCTGCCGCCAATTGCCTTTAAATGAATTCGTCGCATTGCATGCGATCCAGTCAACATAGCAAGCTGTCCGTAAAGATGTCAATTGTGTTGCCAATGCAGAAATAAAATATGGCTATTTAGCGTTGCCAATACAAAAACAAAAACACAGTTCAAAATGATCTGGCAAATATTTCATTTCTCGTATAAGATTCAGTAAAATTTAACAATTTGGAATGGTGTCAAAACGCTTGAAATTATCCAAAGTTTTTAATGGTGTGGCACGAACTTTTCCTACACACAAGCATGTGGGTGTCGGAAGAAGGGCGGGAATTTGAAAAGTTCAGCAAAAAACGCTGTTTTCCTAATTTCGAATGGTAAAACTCAAGTTCCACCACTTTTGGACCCCCGTAGAAAAACTTTTGGAAAAATCCACTAGTGTCCCGCCAGGAAAAATGCCTTCCGACACCCATGCACACAAACATGTAAAATGACAGCATTTTTGTGAAAAATTGTGTTGTGTGACATTATCTGGCAACAATGTTCAACAACACCAATGCGTTAAGCAATCCATAGCAGGGTGACAGACTGTGCACGGTGTATTCTGCTAAACCAGTACGAAATTCTGCCAAATTAAAAATAATATATTAGAAACTAGATCCACAAAATACTGCGAAAATTCTGTAAAGATTTTTTCATTAAACGATTTATTTTCTCACTGGACCCAATACTAATTGTGTTACTCAAACTTATGATATTTAGGCAAAAGACTGGGGGGACCAGGTCCCCCCAGAAATAAAAGTGGGAGGGTCTAGGCCCATGCGGATCCCCCGGTTCCGCCACCTATGATAAATACTGTAGAAAAATGAACTTATGGCGTTGTGCATTACATGATTGTTACCATAACTTTATAAGGAGGTGACGTTTGCTTTGCAGTTGTGATAAAACTGAATAATATACTGCAGTGGAGGCAGCGATGGAAAATAATTTCTTCGGCACTGCGGACCTTATAGTCTTTATAGGTAATATATGTTGCGTCNCAGNAACAGGGCAACATTTTGATGACGTGCATGTTGAAACAAAATTACCAACATTGCACTTATCTTGGTGAAAAGTAAGATATATGCGTTGTAAAATATGCGACATAACTGCAAAATATAATTGATTGTGCTTTTCTGGTTTTGGCTCCATTAACACATTGTTATTATCGCATTGACTATGGAGATTCTGCTGAGGGTAAAGTACAAAAATTATATGACTTTGTATACACCACTCAAATTTCGGTTGGTGAAACGAAGAGTACAAACATTGATTTTGGTAACAAATTTTTGGCATCCAGTTCAGACCCGGACTGAAAATCGCTGGCATACGCAAGTGACATTTGACCCTAAATTAGCCTTTCCGGTTGTGTACAAATTGGCTAACCCTCGTGAAACTTACCGCAGTGATTATCGAACTAACTGGAAAAGGCTTTGTGAATATTCGTACAGGAAAAAACATTTGAAGTTTTTCAAATGCGAAGACGTGAGTATTACAAAAAGGTAACAGGAATTAAATGTGACTACTCTTTCAATCGTTAAAGGAACGGGGGAATACAGAATATGCAGAAAAATTCTTTGGAAGTTCATCAAGGTTTTCCAAAAGCAAATTGAAGTTGTTTTATTTTATTTATCATACAAACATTAGCTGCTTCAGGCAGAAATCTGTGGCATTTTTTGTTAAGATGTCGTGTTAACCTTGAATGAGTACATGCTTACATAGGTAACAGCTGCGAATCAAGAAATTCAGACTAAACTATTGGCTGTACACGTTCATTCAAAAACATCAACCGACCCAATAAAGTAGTCTCACAACACTTTTGACGACAAATCAAAACCAAGCCAGTTCTTTCCGATTTGGAAAAAACAATGCGAAAGCTGTACAAAGCGTTTGTGACTCCGAAATCGATTTTATCTTGGGAAATCTTAGAGTTACGCGTTATTTCCTTTCATTTTCTGCTTGCTGAAGTTTCCAATTTTGCACATGCTTTCTATTAAGTTACAAACTACTGAACTGTGGCATTTAAACTAACTTTTTATATGCTTTCAAAGGTTTGTCGGTTCTTTCTCTTCTTGTTGGAGCTTACTACGCCATCAAAGACAGACAAGGAAATGACAAAGAAAATTACTACTTTGGTAAACGCTCGATGTCTCCGGTAAGTTTAAAAGCGGATATGCTACAAGTTGCCTTTCAATGCAGCATGTTTCTTAATCTAGCTGTGCAAACTATCTTTCCACAAAACTTTGCAATAATTATAATTAAAAAATGTTTTTTTGTTTGACAGACAATACTCTTTTATTCCACTTTTTTTACGCATACATAATTGAACCAACCAATCATTTCTTAAAAGTAGGTTATTGTTCCAAAATTCCCATATTTTTATCTGGTAAAAGATATGTTTCTTGCAACAGATGTAAAAAAACTTCAAAAATTTCTCTTTATCATTTCCGAAAGGTACAAAGCTTAATCGCAACAATCCAAACGATTACACATTTCTAGAAAAAATCCGTTGATTCAGAAATAAAGCGCATACTGTACTTAACAGGCTTGGAGAAAGATGGTGCGGTACAATGCCCACCCTTATGACCAGAAGTTCTTGTATGCATATTTATTACAAATGGATATTTCTGCAGGATATTATTAGAAGCGCACATAAACAAAACACCACAATCCACAAGAGAGATCACTGAGCTAAATGGCATTCGTTGACAATGTTTTGTGGCGTGTAGTGTCTTCTGCGTTTTTCCTAAGATTCTCAAACAATCAGGAGCCAAATACGTTTTTCAAGTTGACGAGACAAGAGCATGTAGTAGCAACGGTTGCGCTGCTGTATACAATATGGTTCATCATCCATACGGTTCAAAAAGAATTAATTACATTTTGAAAAGTGTACTTTGATGCTACCACAACGGTGAATTTTAAATTGCAAAGTTGACGCTTTTGACCAGATAGTAAAAACCAGTGGCTACATCAGTGCTGTGATACCGCGAACGTTAAACAACGCGCTTGGTACTGCAACTATTATGCATATGCAGTCATCAAAATGTTTCAATCTATGACGTTCATTCTTGCTTAGCAGTTAGCTCCAGTTTCCTGGTAATGTTTCCAGTTTAATCACTTGGCCAGTTAGTTCTAGTTTCTTAAATCTTTTCTACGAATGAATCTCGCAACCATTAAAACATGTTATCTTTTTATCAATTTTAGATTCCTGTTGGTCTGTCAATATCTGTCACATTTATGTCTGCGATAATAATGATCGGGTATCCCACCGAGGCATACGCATACGGCTCCATCATCCTGCTGTACTCTATCTGCGGTGCTACACCTATCGTCGTTGCTTGCGTCTACTACATTCCTCTGATTCACCGATTGCGTCTTTCATCTATTTATGAAGTAACTTGTGCTTGTTCTGCTTATTGTCTATATTTCGAAGCCTGTTTGTTTTTGCAAAAAACATAGTACTTAAGAACTAGACCTGTATTAGAAAATTTCGAGGTGGGCCTATTGCCTAGTGTAAAGCGAAATTTCTGGCCTTCAATTGTTTGTAGGTTATTTTGGCTTCTCAGAGTAAAGGAATAAAGTTTGACCATTACTTTTTTGATGCGTGTTGTGAAAATTAAAACTTTTTGGTTAGATGTCAGATATCCATAACAAGCTCCAGCACGGGAACAACTATACCCACTAAAAAATATTGGACTTATTCTTAGACCTCATTTACTTTCTTTTTCTAGCTCTAATCCAAACTGAAACAGACACACTTACCTAAACACCAAACCCTAAGCCCTAATCATCAGTTTTCTCAGCGTATTTGATATGTAGAATATTACTATGTGCATGCGCGCATGGCGTGAAGTCAGAAATTTAGCAAGTCAGAAATTTTGCTTGAGACAGGTTGCCCCTCTGCCTGCGGGCCTAATATTGTTTACTTTATTTTAATAGCAGATTGTACTGGTCCTCCCACGTTCAATTAATTGAAAGAAAACTTCTCTATGCAACAAACACCGTTGTTTAAAATTTGTAACTTTGTTCCCATTGACGTTTTGATATTATTACACTTTAGTTTCGTTCATTGTCACTTAAACTGTGGCTTTATTTCATTAGATACAGCCAACAGGTCTGCTCTACCACCATTGTCAGTATTACAAAATAACATATTATGGATAATGACTTTCAGCAAATATAGATGTCACATAACTCCTTTGTACAAGAACTTAAAATTATTGAAACTTAATAATATTTATCAAATCGAATCAGAAAAATTTATGGACAATTTTCAACACGGAAAATTACTCGAAATATACAATGAATTTTTTCACGTTACTTCTCTCTGTTCTTGTCACAGAAGATTTGCTGTTATGGAAAATTACTTTATTCAACGCTTTTCACGCTATGCCGGAAAAAATCAATTTTGTATAGGGGAACTTCCCTCTAGGCTAGGTGGAACAATCTTTCAGAGGCTGGACCCTTGAAGTACATTTTGGAATCAATTACAAGAGATTGTATTCTCTCAGTATTAACCCTGCTCAGGTAATCTCTAAACACAAGCACCGTTGTTGTCTTTGCCCAAAATAGGCAGATTTTTTTTATTTGCTTATACTGGACTAACTGACAGGTTTAGACGCGCGCGTGGGTTTTGTACAACTCAGCAAGTCTTCTCAAGCTCATCCGATCAAAAAAAAAAACAACATGTTGATTTTGGAAAAATTTTTATATGATGAAGAGCAGAAGCAATTTTTCAAACAAAAATGTGGGAAGCGCTCATAGCAAATGAACGAAAATGTGAAGAAAAATCCAAAAATTCCGCCAGCAGACGTCATTGGTGGTCGGTTTAAGGTTTAAACAGAATCTCATTTCATGCTTGTGATTCTATCTGCAATAAAAGTAAATTAGGTTGAGACATGAAATTTTTCTATTTTCATTGCAATTTTCAGCCACAATAACCAACATTGCCCAAAATAGGCAAAATTTTCACGACAATCAAGCACATAAGGCAAACTTGCCCAAAATGGGCAAATGCTTTACGACAATTGTTGGGCAATCAGATTGATCGCGGCACTGCTATTGACTTTCATGTCTCACATACGG
>JGI24158J21664_10002762_pt1 | contig 21596 bp, 15 predicted proteins | sample Ectturendosymbi3_FD_21664 | JGI IMG/M metagenome (IMG submission 21664)
CTTGCTTACACCCATCGTGGAAAGTAAATACTTGAATAGAGATATGTGCAAGTTTGAATCATCGCAAAAAGACGAAAGCAGATGGCAGTCGACTGATCCCTCGAAAGCATACAGAAACACTAGTGTTTTTAAGTGTAGGTGTAATGAGTTTTATCCTATGAATAATTACCTGATATCGAAACAAACCTGCTCCAAACAAACAATAGGTACACCAGTACTTACCATTTAAATAGTATTGTAAAGGTGATTTCAAAAACCTGCTTTTCAGTGCAAGTCTCGAACAGTGTTCATTCGAAACACGCTGCCATTCGTTAACATGTTTTGAACTTATTCAAAGAACATTTCAGTATACTTAAATAAACTTGTATACAAGTTTAGCATAATGATTAATCTATATTAAATCTGACTGTATTTGTCAGTCATTTGCGCTTGTGATTTGTACAATGTTCCTTGATTTTTAGCACATTGTCAATTTCGCTTTCTCTATTTATAAAGTATTTTGATATTTTTGGAAAACATTCTTTTGTGTTGCCTAGAAACGTAGATTCTTTTCTCATAGAAATCAACCACGAAACCCTGATATTTCTGAACTCACTGAAAGAAGAAGTACCAGAATTTTTTTATCGTTACGCAAGTGAAATTCTTGGAATAACATCTCCAACAAGTTTAATGATCTTCACTCACGCTTTTGAAAGCAAGAGGTACGTATGTTAGGTTATGAAGGATCTGTTGGTTAGAATAATAAAATAGAGTTGAACATTTAAATCTGCATCTGCTAAATTGAAGTCAAATTTTGTTTACGTTTATAAATGTTGAACATTTATTCCTTTCAATCTTCACAGCGAGGAGTCTTCACGAAACAACGATGAATTACGAGAAACCGAAAATTCAGCAAATGAAGATTCTTCCATCCAACGTTTACGTGTTCCTGAAAATAAAAATAAAGACAAAACATCGGAGGAGGGAAACTGCTAACATAAACACTATCTCGAACAGTTATATATCATGTTTTGAATCGAATGTTACATACGAGGGGTGGGAATCTTGTGTGATCAACTGGTCATGTGGCAAGAATGCAAATTGTGCTGACTCTCATTCTCGTCCTTGAAATCCTGAAAGTCGAGGGCGGAAATAGTTCAGTGATAAGTGTCCGCCTCTCAATCAGAAGATTGGGTGTTCGATCCACGGACATTGAGTGAATTTCGTTTAAGTAAATGAAATTTGTGTCTACAAGGCACAGTTTTTTTGAGTGAATTGCCGTAGCGCTCCTTTGGCAAGAGCGTTCACTTAAGTTGCTTCGGGAAGAAGCAAAATTCAGGCTTCGTCCTGCAATTGCTATCACCAAAATAAAAAAAAAGGTTGAAAAAGCATCGTGTAAGAAAAAACCTGATATTCCAGTGAGGAATTGCTGTTGCATTTTAACCTGCATTTACCTTGGACAGAAACATACCTTAGAAAAACATCATTAGCAGGTCTTGGGCTTTGCTGACAAAATATATGGTTTATTTGGCCTTAGAAAACATTTTGATTTGCTTTAAGGGAAAAGTCTTGAAAAAGCTTTGATTGAACTTTCTCATACTTTACCTAATTGCACGCGATAACTTGTTTCAAAATCTCGTCGCACTGCAGTAGTTACAAGGTCAACCGTTTTACGTCACGTATAGTGCAAAACAGCAGCGGTTGCATGTTCAAGTACATTTGATTGATAGTCAATGTTGCCAAAAATCGCCTTTAAACAAACCACCTTCATGAAGTAACAAAGTCAAAGCAGACACCCAGTTGGAAACGTTTTGCATAGCTTGTTTAGTGGGTTCAGATGAGTGCTCATCAACGCCTAGTACGAATCTTTAAGGCCATCCATCTCGAAATCAAAAATCTGATTTCCTTTTTTAAATTACGGATTAATCCGTGAGAACAAGTGATTTAAAACTCATGATCGAAAATAAACAGCTCAACAGGTTCTATGCCGGTCATCACTGACAAAATTTACCATTAAGAAATTGTGTGAAAAACAGGACCTCTGAGAGAAATTTTTCCACGGGGTACGAAAACCGATAGAGGACCCCCTAACTTCTGGGGCTCTTTTCAAAATTTGCTTCGAAATTTGCATTTGTTTTTATAGTAATCAGAATATAGATTTAACAACTACCGTGCTAATATTTAGAAATAGAGTAGATTAATTGCATCACAACAACTGGCTCACACATAGTTTTGGGCTTGACGACAGAAAAATCTAGAGTGCGAACTTTCATCCTCCCGGACCCCAGCACCATTGGGACCGGGTACGATGCACCTTTTTTATCCCCCTCTCGTAGACCCTAGTGAAAAATTTATATTTCGTAATGCTTTTCTGTAGACTGTTTGACTGTATCATTATAAATTTGTTTGGAAAATACTCTTACCTAATGGTTCTTTTGATAAGGTCTTTGATTTGGACTTTGTTGGCAACGACTAACGTGTTTTGTTTTTCATGTGAAATTGAGGCGATAGTTTGTTGACTGTGCTTTTCGTTCGTCTGAACCTGATATTCGCCACTAACTTCCGGTGCAAACTATCATACCGTTCTTTTTCATTATTTCTGCTATTCAACTTGTTTGCAACATATCGTCGCTGTACATCATTGCGAGACTCAGCAGTTCCAGACAATTTTAGCACACCATAAATGTACTTGTGTGTCTCATTTCCTTCCAGAGGACAACAAAATTTTGCCATGTTAAGTTCTTTCTAGGAAACAAAAAAGAAATTCTGTCTGGGCAAGTGACAAGCCACGCAAAATACCTATTTTCGGAGCAGTACACTCTTAGTGCTATCTTATGAGGTAACCGTAAACCAAAGATCACTTATGGTGATGGTGGCCGGCGGCCTGTCTTGCTTAGGGTTTACCTAATGGAAGTGTTGTATATGGTGATGTTTCCTTCACAAGCGAGTTCAAGCTTAGAGTTGTATTTTTACGTCACTGTCAAATGCGTATGTTAAAATATCGCTTTGAGTGTTTTGCTTACGCAGCCCTGAACTTTGACCGGTAGGTGTGGGTTTTCAAGAAAATATATTGACATTGCTCTGTAAATACGTTCTTTGGTAATGTGTGGATTGGAATATATTTTTAGCGAAGAAATTGCCGAAGATTGATTATAAAGCAGGTTATTTTTTCATCTTATCCAGTTTAAAAATTTTAATCAGGTCAAAAGTTGTTAACCACGTCTAGAGAGAGTTTTCGATTCAGTGTTCAAAATACTAGTTTGCCTTGGTGAATAACTCTCATTTGTAGCGCGTTCAATGTAAATTGAACTCACCTTTAAGCCCTTTCAGGGTATCGTATATATTTGCAACGTGAAAATAATTGATCAATCCTTCAAAATCTATCATGGTGAAAATATCTCTAGGCTCATGGAAATTGAAGTGAAGCAATGATTTTGGAGTGACTTCAACTGGATATCATTTGTGAAATCATGAGTTTGTTTGAGGCGATTTATCTGTCAAAGATATTGAGATACATATCAACCACTCAACGGAGAGAGTGAAGTTTATTTCAACTAAATTTAAAGAAGTTGATGGCAGAATGAAATGTTGGGTTTTACCAGACACGCACCAAGTCTGCCTGCAAAACGAGTTGAACTGCTTTCCTGTAGCCTGGAAAGAGTGGAACGTTCGTGAGAACTCTAACCTAACTACCTGATATAAAGTTTTTTGGGATTACACCTGACTTCTACAACAAAAGGTTCAACGGTAGAATGTTACAACCCTACTGCGAAATTAATGTTTGCAGATTCCTCTCTTTCACCGAGAAAACGTTGTTGGCTTGCGCTTGTTAAGTGCAATAGCAGATGCAGTAAAAACTGAAATTACAGTATTTATACGTCGCTGACTGATCGTCTGTTTCTTGACTAACAGCCATTACAGTCAACCTATAGATATTTTATAAAACTTGAGTTAGATCGAGAGCTGGAATCCAATCCAGCAATTCCTTAGAATCGTGTAGCTGAAGGGTGAACACGATGAGAAAATGTGCACGCGCCAAAATTTTAAGACAAAAACCTGCGACATTTGCGCTTCGCAAAATTCGGTTCTGGGTAATTAGTGTGAATCAAACAAAGGTCAACACAATGAACACACCCCTGGAAAAAATAAAAGCTCGCACTGATCAATGGAAAATGAACTGGAAAAAACAAATCCAATATGGAAAAAGTTTGCATTGACCATTGATACTTGGTTTCGTCAAATGTTTCATACCTTCCTTCCGCAAATTGCTCCGCTAAAAGTTGTCTAGTCTATAAGTTGCTCCGGTTTTTGGCACATACTTCACTCTACTTGCTTTGGATTTTCATCACAACTTTCAGTGACTTTTTACTATATATTAGCTTTGCAATTCTTGGCCAGTGCATTATGTTAGGCCAAAATAATTGTTTGCACTATAATGTGCTTAAGTAAGCTTTCCAAATACTATCCGATGCAAGGTGTAAATATTTGTCATGCAACGTGCGTTACTGTTTTTACGTTACCCAACTTTGAGCATAAGCTGATGGCAATGCAATTACTTCAACACCAACCCACAGCTCTGGCAGTTTGGAAATCGCTTTGTTTATTTGTTTGTGCGTTCATCGTACGGACACAAACACTGTGATGCTTGCATTGAATCCCATTTTGATACAACAAAAGGGTGCCTAGTTTAAGCCCGAAAGCAAGAACTTAAGCCATTTTCTCTACTATACCTAGAATCGGTGTAATGTATGCTTTCAACACCACAAGGAAGCGGGTGGAACGTAGAGATTTTCTAGAAAGTAATTTTTCATATAAGGGGCTGACTAAACAGTCCAAAATATGTAAGAAATGCTTTAACATTCTAGCTCAATTGACAAGTCAGTTGCAGAAGAATATTGTCGCACAGTCGGCACAACAGGAACCCAATCAATCAATTCCATGACCACAGGCCAGTAGCCGACATCACTGTACGTAAGAAGTCATTTTTGACAAACACTGTTACCGAAAATGTATTGGACAAATCCCACCACAAAATATGTAAGTTAATCAACCTTAAAATTTTTGTTAGATTAAAAAATGTTAATATTTTTTTCAAAGCCTTTTGCGCTTTTGAGCCAACTGTTTGTATGTACGTCTTTATCGCTGTTTATTTACGTCATTAAGCGTCCGTTTTTCCTCATTAAATCAAACAGATTTTGGTTTTGGAAAAGGACTTTAGCTGAAAGTTCTATGATTTGAAAGGATAAAGTCGTTACAGGATTAAAAACACACAAATTAATGAATTAACCAGTGTTTCGGATCTAAGCGTCTAACATCTTTACATTCTGGTGTTATTGCTTACGCAAATTTTTAGTTTGCACCTTTTTCGACCTCAGCATTTGGTGAAGGTGTGCAAAGAACTGCTCCTTACGTTCCACTTGTCTATTACATGACCAAGCTTAAACCAAACACAAAGAACAGCTGTACGTTTCAATGGCATAATAGACCGAATCAGGCTTCCGGTACTTTAGCCCAGCCTACAACGCGTTCCGTGCTTTCACGTGATTCGTTGCTGTTGTGCCCTAAACACAAAAACAATGTTCTTTAGAGGCGGGTTTTCTGTTAGCTCGCTTGGATTCGACGGTGAACAATGAATCTGGGGACTGATACCTGATTTAGCATTTCCAGGGTCCTCTTAAGCAGATACTAGCACTCGGTAAAAGTCGCACAAAAGGTTATGGTAAAATGTATGGTTGTTTCTTACTGGTTGCTACTGCTTTGGAAAGGCGACAGTAGTATACAGCGACTTTATCACTGTAATAAAACCGTCATTTTTGTGATATGCATCACAGGATGTTTTGCAAAAGATTATCTGAGAAACTGCCAGGCAGTTTAAGCTCGAACACGTTACCCACATGGATAAAAGTGCACAAAGTTATCGATAATTTAAGATTGGAGTGACCTTGACCTTAACACCTATGTTGAATGGAGCTACGCCATGAAAATTAAAATCAGATTAATTAGTAGAATCGATTGCGTTTTTGTCAGTCAGCACGATTCTCATACGCTTTAATAATCATTTTTCTGGCTAAGCTTGAAACAGTTAAAAAGCTCTTCACAATTTGCGACATACACCACATTCATAACAGGTCTCTTCACTGATGCAGCAGCAACTGTGAAACTGCAATTTACATCTTAAAATGGCTGAATTGTGAAACATTTATCTACAAACAATTAAAAGCCGCACCTTTTGTTTTGCAATGAATAATGAGGTTAAAATCGGTTTACCCACTGGAAAATCCGTGTACCCATGAAAAGAAATGACCAATTCCAAGCATTGAGTTTTTCAAGACCAACCAGGTTTCTTTCAAGATATGCTTGTAGATATCGTGTGCATCTTGACACAGTATCCATATACTGCTAAATGAAATGTGGTTAGTGCACTTTTCTCTTAACAAAACGTTTCCTAGTGTTTGCTTTTGTTGCTTGTAGTTTTCAAATGGCTTGTTGGTGTAGTTACCGGCAACCGCAGGAGTTTAGCTGTGAGCTTGAAGTGAAAACGTTTAGTGCAAAGCAGTACTCCAAGTTGGTTTTATTTCCGCAATGTTATACTTCTTGTGTGAGCTTTCAGTGTGTGAACAAATACAGGAGAAACAATACGAGACATACAAAATATGTTTGTACAAATTGATAAACGTAGCTAAATACGGTTTTGACGCTTTCAAATTTGCGACAAAAGTTGGTCCGCCTTTCTGTAGGATTATTTAGGAGCTCACAAGTAGATTTTTTGGTCTTAATCTATGTCACAAGTCTCTGCCAACTTTGTGCGTTACTTTAGACCGTGTTTGTTGTTGTACAGTTTTAGACAATCTATTTACAGGAGTTTTATTAGAACAGTTTTTTTGGTACCTCGCAGGCCTCCACGAATCTTACTGAGAGTTTCTGAATTGTTCTAAAAAGTTTACTACGTTAGAAAATAAGATCAGAACAAATCTCATGCATGCTTCACTCTTAAACCTATCGATGTAGCAGGTCTTCACGTCTTACCGTAGACGTGGTCGTAGGCTTTGGCCTTCCAGAACTGAACGAAACAACTAATTTTGATGCGCTTACAGGAAAAGAGAGGATGTAGGTAGAGTGTTTCATAAATAGGATAAACAAACAAAAAATATGTTTTGATTGTGTGAACCAGGGTTGCGGAGTCAGTGGTAAAATGTCGTACTCCGAATCCTAGCTTCAAAAATTTTCCGACTCCTTCAAAGAACGTGAATGAAGATTGGCTGTCAACAATGTTGTAGCAACTGGCAATCAATGGAAATCGTGGTGCACAGCAAGAATTCTCTGTTTCAATGACAGTTTCAAAATAAATTCTACAATTTCAACAGGCACAAGAGGCACGGGTTCCTAACTTAGGAGTGCGATGTAAAAATAATTCAATTGGACTTTCAAAGTCGAAGTCGGATAAAAAAATTCGACTACGGCTCCTAGTGTTCCTAGGAATCCAACTCCATCCAAAGACCTCCGACTCCTTGTGACTTCGACTCCGCAACCCTGGTGGGAACTAACGTCTTTTTTAGCAATTCTTAAGTGTAATGTACTGTTGTTATAGTGCTAAAAACTTTTCGAAGCACTATGCTGGTGCAAACACACAGTGAAAGTAGCATTCGTGTAGATATTTATCACACGCATCGTTTTGTTGCAAGAAATTGACTGGTCCTATAGCTTGCAAAATTTTCAAATATGGGGAATAGTATTTGTTCTTCTTCTTCTTCGCAAAAACGCTCACCGGACAAATGTCAAGCCTCAAGGCAGCAAGACGCAGTTGGTAATAATAAAGCAGTATTTTTACTAGCCTTACTCTTTTACAATATTTACGTTGGCTCATTTTGTCTGCAGTACAGGAGGGACGTAATTGGAATGACAGCATGCTTTACGCCACTTTTGCACCATTGAGCGCACTTCTGCGAAAAGCCAAAGAAGAAACAGAACCGAAACGCCAACGTGGTCTCAAAATGTTGCCGATGGGATACGCGACGAAGCGCTTTCTTGAACGAGCTAGTTTACAATATGCCTTGTGTACAACACATGTAAGATATCTGTATTAACATCGGGTACCTAGGCGATAAAACATTTTCAACAAGTTTAAGAAATGTGCTGCAAATGCATTTTGTTTCAGTATGGAATTAGAAGTGCTATGGAATGTAAAATTTTTGAGTTGCCAAGTTTTTGCAGACTGTCTCGTTGACAATTTCTTCCGCCACATTTGTGATTCACATGCAGTCCTTGCCTTCATGCCAACCAAGTGTTTTGTAGCATGACGCATTGTAGTTCATTCAATGAATCTTGTTGACGACAGCAGTAGGTGTCTGAAAACACCAACTTGTTTGAAAACGCAAACTTAATTTCATGAATTCTTTGGTGTTTGAATCGTTGTTTCAAACTGTGCTACATAGCGTGAAACCGTTCTTGATTCATTTTTATAAATGCTTTTCTTTTCGTGTATTTCTTTTCGTGACATGAACTTGAAGGCATTACCTCGTGTTATCAAATTTTGTTTTATTCCGTATAAATGATCAGACTATCTAGACAAAAAGCTCGTTAGTGTTTTGAAATTTACGGCTAATCATAGAACCGTTTAATTTGATTTTGAAATAATCATTTCAAACTTACTTTTAATTTTAGAAGAAGAAACAAGCATTTGGTGACACGCTTGCAAAGAAACAAGTCTGCAAAAGTGTATTTTCAGCGTATTTGGAAGCATATTACAGAAGCACAGCTAGTGATCCAGATTCTGCTGTTGAAGCATTAGCGGAAATTGTTGAAAAAAACGAATGGGAGCAAAGCAGGTGCATTCCATGTCAGGAAAAATATGCTATTTGCTGCTTTTTACCTTTTTTTTTATTTTTTTGACATTTTGCGTAGTGCTTGATCACTCTATGCTACTTAGGTCTGCCCGGTATTATATACTTTTCAGCTAGCTTCGATATTTATTCGTGGTGACTATCGCATCATTTCGCCATGTGATGGTACTTGTACCATTACAGACATGTCGTCATTGTGAACTACGAAATGTCAAAAATTTGCATAAATTGAGTTTTATACTCTCTTAAAACTCTTGCATGTCAAACCAATCTGCGTACATTTCAGTGAAAGCGAAATTATTTTGCAGTAATGGGATTAAGCGTCGTATTTCCTTGAGCAGGAAAAGATGCCGCTCAGTTGACACTGCACGCAGTCGTTCAAAGTTTTCGTGGTGTCATAAATGTTGATTGCAAATCATGTACGTAATTTGTCCTTGACGTATAGTTTGGACCGAGTAGTTCTAGTTATTGCGTTGATGAAACGTACCTTTTAGTATTGATGAGATCTCCGCGGCAGGGCACGCATGGGTCACTTTTGTAGTGAAGATCCACTTCCGATTTTCTTTGATTAAGTCGATTGTATAGCCGCCAAAACGTTGAAACCGTTTCATACAGATTCAGCATTTGTTTGGTCAAAATTTTTTTTATCTGTTTTGCTTCAGAATACACAACGTTTAAAAATTGTGTAAATTGATTTTGCTCAAAACGCACGAGAAATGCTTAGAAATTGCTGAGTAGATGTTAGAATCTTGGTTAAGGAATGACATGGACCAGATGCAGTGGCATTCATGCTACAGTAATTAACAACTTTTTGTTTGAATATTTTTTTGCAGAAATGAAGTTCTGGACATGTTATATTTTTTAGTCGAACTAACGTCTTCCAGCGAGAAAATGAAAGATGAATTTGCAGACAGCGCTTGTTTGCAAATACTGATGAATCTTTTGATATCTTTAAAGTCGTCGTTCGAGAAGTCTGAAAAAGTAAGTACGTAAACATTAATACCGACATTTGTACGATTCATTTCGAATACGAAAACCTTATGTTTGTTTGAATTATATTCAATTTAACAGCAAGCGATTATCCAGTCTTACAATTTTTTTTTAATGTTTCTGTTTATGATTTCATCCACGGTAGGTTTAGAAGTTTCTCGAAGCAAAATAAAGAAATATGACAAATGTTTCGTACATGGACGTAATTGGTAAGGCAAGAACAGTTTGTGACTTTTGCTGTGTACGGGCAACGAGACTGGACGCCTGTATTTTTGAGTTGTTTCGTCCTAAACAGGCGGAACTACTGTATATCAGACAAGACGTGCTGCAGCAATATGTAAAAGTAAGATAAATATAGATTTCAACCGGAATAAGAAGACAATGCAACTTGAAGAATTTTTGTCTTTGTATCTAGATATTAGTAACCAAACTCTCAGAAGCTAATCAAACGCATCCTATTTCCAAACATGAAATACCAGAAACCAGACCCCTGTTTGTCTAAGCCAGGGGTTCCCAACCTTTTTTGCTGCTCGTACCCCTTTGTTAGGTCAGAGCATTCTTAGTACCCCCCAAAAAATTTTGCTCTATAAGAGATATATAAGCTGCTCTGTGATCCAAGGATCTTCGTACCCCTTGATGTTCAATCTCATACCCCCAGGGGGTACGAGTACCCCCGGTTGGGAACCCCTGGTCTAAAGCATCATAAATGCGAGTTGAGTGCAATTTAAGACTTTAGAAGTAACGTTTGTATTCCTAAGCACATTATCAAATATTTTTCGTGTTTTGGTGAAGGAACGCATTCTGGTAATACCATTTGCTTTACATCAAAATGGCATTGATCCTTAGATAACTTGTCTTATGATTTTTTATTAGAAGCTTTTGAGGAAAAGGGTTGCAAAAAATGTGCACATGTCAAAACGAAACAAGCGTTTGGGTTTTTCAAACATTTGTTTTTTCTGTCTATCGAAACGAATCCTCTCAGAGCCAAGAAGCAGAAACAACCAACTTATCAGAGTATATACTCCCCCTACTATTATATATTTTGCCAGAGTATATATTTCGTATAGTTTTAAAGGCGCTCTCAAGAATATGGTTGCCAACGTTACCAACGCAATCCTTCTTAAGCATACTATCAGTTCTGTTTGAGTCATAGCGGCGTGTTGCCGTCAATGTGGGTCTGTTGCGTTGCTCGATGATAATTGACGTCAGATAGTTTTGAATTGCAGTGAAAGTAATAATTTGGGAACGACATATTTTTCAGTCTGTACTTGTCGCAACTTGTGTTTTGGTTTATTCATTTTCGTCTTCAGTGTGATTGATTTCTCTGCTCTTCTTTTGCCTTTCATTGTTTCACCTGTAAGCATTGGTTGCATAGTTTAGGACTGACAATGCGTAGCCTTACGTAAAATCGATTTTCTATTTTTTAAAATTTGCTCGGTTGATTCGCTTGCGTCACGTTTGTGGAACCTAGTTACTTTCGTCTACTAGGCAGGCATCATCAGTTCCTGAAACCCTATTCTTTTGGAAAAGTGACAAGTTCTCTTAAGTTGCAATTTTGATGTTTTGCAAGGACGAATTGCTGATAACTGCAATTCCATCAGCCGTTGGGCGATCATCAACGGCAAATGTTGCCGTTGCCGGCGATTTGAAGAGTTCTGATAAGCCTGGCTCTGAATTCGAATCATTTTTAAAGGTATGGCATCTTCATGTTGATACAATAATCTTTTTTATTCTCGATCATACAGTTCCGTACGTCTTTCTCAATGTAAGAATAACAACGCATCGAAACAAAGCTTATCACAATTTACATTCAACAAAATCAAGAAACTCGTTTGTAGCAGACTGGTTTGCAAAAGGTTTCATTCAATTGATTATTTTAAAATTGTAGTACTTTCAACAAATTATTAGGGACTAGTTTTTCTTCACTGAAAAACTTTTGATCACCAAAATTAGAGAAAATCGAAAAAAGCACATCTTTCAATTCTTTTGCTCTGCTGCACCAATTCTCGAAATTCATCCAGCAAAGAAAGAGCAGAAAGTTCCTGTGAAATACCTGATTTTCTGGACATGCATTCATTGATTACGGTGGAATGGTAAACGCATGATTTTGATCTAGATAGCCAGACATACCATAATCAAGTGCCCGCCGACTGTGAGAGATCATTTTACGCTCATGTATCCTTACCTTGTCACTAGTTTCCTGTATTTTTCACGGATACTATTCATTTAATGTTCATTCATATATATTTCTGCTTCAGGTCACTCATTTTTTGATCCAATTTCATAGCCAAGGATTGCTTAATCGTCTTACCATATATTATTCAAAAATACAACTAAATACTGCATAAAACACAGATAACAACTAGGAAACTGCTAACCGAAAAACGTCTGTGAAGTGTGGTTGCAAATACTTTCTTTCAGGCAGTTGGCAGCTATCCTAGTTGGCAGCTGTTCGGTTGTCAGTGGTCCAGTTGTCCAGTTGTCAGTTGTCCAGTTGTCAGTTGTCCAGTTGTCAGTTGTCCAGTTGTCAGTTGTCCAGTTGTCAGTTGTCCAGTTGTCAGTTGTCAGTTGTCCAGTTGTCAGTTGTCCAGTTGTCAGTTGTCCAGTTGTCAGTTGTCCAGTTGTTAGTTGTCAGCTGACCATTTGCCCTATAACCGTGGAGCCAGCATCGGAATTTCAATTACAACGAAATGCCAAATTTCACTTCCAATAGGTCCATGCATGGTGTGTTGCTCTTTCACTTCGTCCTTGTCCGCTGATGCGGGATCAGTAAGGTCATTTCTTTGTTGTATTGCTATCCTTCTCTATAAGCACAGTTTTGTTCGGGACTAAGTGAACAGTTTTTTTCTGATCATGGAAAATATTAGTAGATGTAGCAGGCAATGAAAGCGTTCCAATAAGCCTCCAATTGTTTTTATAATTTTTATTTTTTCTTAGCATGCATTAACGTTTCTACCATTAAATTTTTTGTTTTTCATATTGCATTTCCATTACTTGGTGATTTGAGTCACAAAAATGGATAAATGAATCTGCCTACCTTGTTAACTTGCTCTTGCACTGTTTGAAATTTTTAAAACAGGAAGAAGGACGGTTTATTCTGCACTCGATAAACCTTATTTGTAATTGCTGTGAAGACCGCAACATAACAAAGTTCTACAAAGGAATAGATAGATTGAAACATACTCTTATCTTCTACTCCAAAAGATGTGCGAACTTTAAGGTGAGTTTAAAAGCTTACAGGTTACGGACCAGGTTCATGCTAAATAGAGTATGAGACCTATTTTAAATAGCTATAAGGACCTAATTTGTAAATAACTCTCAACTGATGAGTGAATACTTCAACAGAAGTATCGAAAATCTAGTCCCCAAATGAGTATCAAAATTTTAGAGTGGTATTCAAAAGGATATACGTTGTTGTCCGTTTATCAAGAAAAGGTGATAGTGTAACGCAGATCATTTATAATGCAAGTTTAGTGATTGCTGCAAGAAAATGGGAGTATCTTAAATTTTTGCACTAATGCGCCGTTGTAATTGTACGAGTGGGCAAGACGAAAGTTCGAATGAATGCATGAGACCTCTCATTCATGTGATAACTTAGGAACACACTACGCGTTAGACTACATTTTTCTGTAACTTTCTTTCAAGAGCACTATGAAGCTTAAATATGGTTGCCTAGCTAGCCACTTGATCAGTGCAGTAGTTGCTGGTGCTTGAAAATGCTGCGCACCAGAGACAAACACGGCCATTCCGTCTGTGTGCAATAATCAAAAATCCAGACACGTTAGAGGTTTGTTGCTATAAAACCTCAGTTGCAAGCGTTTTGTCTCAACGACNCCCTGATACTGGCAAAATTATTAAAAAGTCTGAAGTTTAATNCTGGATTGCACCAATGTGCTCATTGGTGCTCATTGTTTGTTGGCTGAGTCATATGAAACAATAAACCAGTGGTTCCCAAACTGGGGGTAAATTACCCCTGGGGGTAATATGCAGTTTTTCTGGGGGTAACATGGAACCAAGACCACAATGTTGTTCTGTATTATGAGCGATCACTGGAAAAGACATTTTCGACAGGAAATGCGAAAAGTTTTTATTGAGGGTAATATGACATAATCGCTACCTTGATTTGGGTAATGGTTCGAAAACGTTTGGGAACCACTGCAATAAACCATTGATTCCTTGATCTGTCAGTTCTCGTTTCATATTGGGGTTTGACATAGTCAAAACCCTTGTATGTGACCGCTTCAGCCTTCTTTGGTTTAATTCTGGTATCGATGGCTTGTCTCGGAGAAAAGTTTTTCTTCTCATAGGCATGTTGCCCTCCATAACTGTAAATAGTTCTACTTGAGTACTACACTACGCCGCTGTTGACTATCACCACATCTTCGCAACAAATCTTGCAGCAACAGGGATGCCTTTGCCTTGAAACAATAAAAACTGACCTTTTTTCGGAACAATACCAAAGAATAACTTAACTCCACTTCAGTGTCGGCTGGATTTGTTGTTGAATCCACCTGTGTCTCATTTTTGCGTAACGCAAAGATTCTCTGGGTCACGGGCACATAATAAGTGAAATAAAGCCTTCGTGGACGTAACAAGGTTAACACCCGTAATCCACTCAGTCTGGTCAAGCTTAGCAGTTGTCAGTTGTCCAGATTGCGTCCATCTAGCTATCTGAACAGCAGACTGCGCAAATGTGTAACTGTGGTCGTAAACACTAAAGGCATCTTGATTCTATGCAGTACAAAATATGAGAAGACTATCTGGACTTGACATAATACATTTTTTCAGATAAATCACCAGACAAACAAATTGACCAAGTGGAAATTTGACTACAACTAGCCATATAAGCCAGCATCACATTGCACACTCTAAGCAATGGGTGCTGACGCTTTGCGCTCTACTCTCAAATACTTTTATTACCTCAAAAGGGTTCAAAAATGATCAGCCGATGTTATTCTACAGCAGTGGTTCTTAAACTTTTTTACATATCTTACTCTTTTATCAAACAAGGTTACCAGGTTTACCCACAATGCAGTCATTGGTGCTCATTTATTGAAATTACGAAATTAATAAACTCCTACAGTTGGGAATGATTCATAAAGATTTGCATTGGTTGCAATTTACGGTTCAATAAATTTACCCCTTAAAAGATGAAATTTACCCCCAGGTGCAAATTTACCACAGATTAAGAACTACTGTTCTATTGGTAACCGTGCCAAGTACTGCTCTGTCCATAAATTACAGGACAAAGCAGAATGCGGCTTGACAAAACTCCACTGATTTCGAGGATTTCATATTTTTATTTGGGGGTACGCCCACAAAAGCCTCTCTCCCGTACCGACGGAACTAGTGATACAGTGAGATTCTTCTTTATTTTGAGAGACCGTTGGAAAAATTTGAGAGACCGTTTCGGTTCCTCAAAACACCTTGAAAAAACACTAGACAAAGATATCGTTTGGATATCTACTGTTTTTTTTAACATCTTGGAGTCAACATGCGTTTGCGAAAGGGTGTGTTGTTACTGTTGTTTATAGAAAACATAGGGAATTCAACCTTAATTTTTTTAAAAAGCTAAGTGATAACAACAAACGTTTTCGTAAAAGGTTAACAAAAAAAAGTATCACAAAAACTGACAATGCTTAGGCTATTTGTTGCTTTGCAAATCTTTACACAGGATAAACACGGACAGCAAAACATATTGAAAAATTACAAAATCATGGAAAAAGTATTCGTGACAATCTTTTTCTTAAAATTAAAGCAATCTTTCATGTAAATATCCATCAAACTGCAAACGACTTTTTTCATTGAAGTGAACATTTGTGCTTTAAACGGAGTTTTGTGAGTTTCAGCAGTCAGAATCGGGTTAACTCATATGCCGCATAGGGCGTTGATTAGGGCCACACCTGCTAAGTTTTCAGTAGTTGCTTTTGTTGAATTTCTAAACGTTTGCAACACAGCGTCAATGTAATCCCGCATCACCAGTCAAGGGTTGGCAACAAGTGAAATTTCTGGAAAACAACATAAAAAGGTGACCCACTCTTTGCCCCTTTTTACTGAAAGAAATACTTCTGTGGATAAAGAAGCGAGGCGAGGGGATCCCGACACTGAAAATGGCCCCGCAAATCTCTTCGCTAACCCGCCTCTGCGCAGACAACCAATGCTTTTGCTGTATTTTAACGATGCATTTTAAAGTCTTTTGAATGTTTTCTTTGCTAAGCAAAAAATCCGCTTTATCTCTGACTGAGTGCAGGAAGCGTTTCCAAATTGTTTTTGTGGACCACATAACTTTCATTTCTTTTCAAGTGGAGAGCAGCACCTGTAAGGAGTTTGGTATTTATTGCACGTCAGGTTGGCCTGGCAATATTTTCATGGGTTAGCTTTGGCTGTATGCCTTTTCGTCAGAACCGTTTAGTGCAATGTTTCTGGCAATCAAAGTGTTTAACTTTAAAAACTCTCAACCTAAACAAACCAAAACCAATTTGTTGGGTAAAAATGTCACTGATAGATGGGCTAAACAGTTATTTCGGCACTCTGGCTGGATATTAACATGAACGCAATTTTACTTTATACGCTCAAGACAAATTAATGAGAACATGATCGTGTTGAAACATACCTTAATTCCACTTTTTTACGCTTTATCATCAAGGCTAAACGGCAGCTAATTTGTTACCTCACGCGTGTTTGGTTACAAAAACAAAGGTGGACACACTGACCTTGCCAAGTTAATGTTTGTCAACCTTGTCAAATTAATGTTTCATTAAATGCTGCACACCTTATTTGGGTAACTGTTTCTGTCCTTATTTGAACGTTCAAATCTGAATTTCTTTGAATGTGACAAGGTGCAATAATTTCTTCGTTCCCCTGATTACACAACAGTTTTACGGGAACGATTAGCAGCAAATTATAAATATGTTGTTAATTTCAATATGATGCTTCAGAAATTAAACTTTGCATTTTGTTCACGGTTCCGTTACTGAATGTTTAATTTATTATACTGTACAACACGGCGTGTTTACCGTTGATGATGGGATATGGTGTTGTCAAGTGCTTTCGTATTCTTACAGGTCAACAAAGACGACAGTATACCGCTGATGTGCAATCTTGTACTTGCGTGTGTAGTGGACCAAAGTGAATTGTTCGATACCTCAAATACTTGTCATGATAGTGACGAGAATGCGCAAAATGGCTTTAATCAAGAAAGGCAACATGAAGGTGACACAGAAAACGTTACATCGACTCCTGTCACTGAACGTACAGTCAGCAGTGACAGCAAAAATGATACTTCTGAAAAACAAGCAGTTGATAAAACCTGTGCTACTGAATGCGAAGAAAAGTTTTACAACAAAATGTTGGAATCTTTAGCGCAGGTAATGAACGCATTAATGCAAAAATGTTAGGCATAATATTCTATTTTACGTTATTTGTAATTTCAGAATTAAAATGAATTGCTTCAATAGGGTTTATTTACTAAAATATGACCCCAACGATTTTGCTCAACATATTTAACAAAATCCTAATCTTTTCCTGGGCAGTTCCACTTTTCCAAAGTTATTCTGTATTACAAGGCTGCTGTTGTTTGTATTTTTCGGTTTTAATTTTGTAACAGAATTTGGAGAAAGCAATGCAGAACAAAAGATTTCGGGCTCCATGTGGATTTTCCGCACATGCTTTGTCAACAGCTGTCGGTAAAGTTGCCATCAATAACAACGAAGAGGAAAACATCTTTAATGCTGCAAAAATTTCGGGACTTCTTGATGATTTGTACAAGCTATTAAAGTTGGGTAAGGAAAATTGAGAAAGTTCTAAAATTGAAAATATCAGGACTTTCTTTAGCACTGTGTCATTATTTTTTTTTATACACAAACCTCTTGTGCTGTTATTATCTACAATATTGAAAAAATGCTAAACAACATTAGAAATGGTCCCTTCGATGTTTATTTATACAAACTACACACTTCTTCTTCTTCATCGTTTGAGCGAGTTCTTATCCACTGCTAGGCCGCACTGGATCTCCGGGCAGGTGGCGGGCAGCCATTCGATTGTCCAGTCATCCAGAACCACCAGGCCATACTCTCCATGGGGAGATTGATGGATTGGACAGTAAAGGACAACATAGTCAACGGTTTGTTCCTCTGCGCCACACTCACAAGCCGCAGAAGGGGCCATCCCCCATTTGTGTAAGCAGTAGGGGAAACTTCCAACACCTGTGCGGAGGCGGTTAAGCCGGACCCACGCTGTTATTTGGAGGGCCGTTCCGGGAAGGTAGGCGCCGATATCGGGGATGACAGTACGGAGTGCTGTAGTGCTCTCCAACCACTCCGCATTCCATCGGTGATCCGCTCAGTGCGCTGCACTTCTGTTGTTTTCTTCCGATGAACTGATGCATTGTGCAGCGGATACAAATGGGGGTCTTGCTTTGGGATGCCGTGGATTCCCACCCATTGAACGGGTGAGCGCTGAGTGGAGCAGGTGTCCAGGCTCCATAGCACGGCGATCTGGAGACAGTGTGACTCCTTCGCCGGAAAGTTCAGCAGGTTGGATGCCTGCAAGGATGGGAAGATTGTCCTCTGGTGTAGGACACACATGTGTCGAATCACAGCTTGCAAAGTGTCGTTGGTGAAAGGATAAAAATGGCGGGTGTGAGCACTGCGGCACCGGACAGGAACGCAGTAGGCTGTTGTTGAATGGACCACGGGTAAGGTGGCTTCACGCAACGTTGTTGCCCCAGCACCCAAACCCGAGCCAGCAAGCCGCCTCAAAGGTGCGATGCGTGATGTCAGCTTTTTGCGAAGCGACTCGAGGTGTCGGCGATACGTGAGCGTCCTGTCCAACGTTATTCCGAAGTATTTGGGTTCGGTGAAAAAGGACAGGGTTTCGTCGTTGAAGTTGATTTCCAACTCACGTTTGGCTTCCTTGTTGTTGAGATGGAAGACTGCCGACAACGTTTCTGTAGTGCTGAGGTTTAGATTCCAGGTCTGGAGGTATTTACCTATTGTTGACATGTCTTTTCTCCGTCTGTTAAATAAATCTGCAATGATAAACGAATATGACTCGGCTTTTGCAGGTAACTTGAAGTTTATCCAACTTTGTTTTTAGGCATGCGGTTTCGCCACCTTCTATTCATTCCTATTGTGAACAATTCTCGCGTTTTAGGCGATGGTTTCAATTTAGCCATTATGTAGAAAAAAATTTGTTATCCAGTTTTTCGAATATATGGCTTTCCATATAAACGTTATGGGTGAAAAGAAAAAAATGCCACCTAGTGCTTGGCCTTCGTCGCTTTGACTTTAAAGTGCTGGCTGCAAGTATCTTGGACAGTTAATGCCTCCTTGTCATATTTATACGTTTATTTTAAAGGGAACAGACTGGAAAAAGCTGGAGCTGCAAAAGGCATTGGAGGATTGTCTTTTAATAAAGAATTTCGCCTGAAGATTTTGGATCATGACAAAATCATGAAAAGGCTTAGGAAATACGCTGCGGAATCAAACTGTCTGTAAGATCGAGAGACCTTTAAGATTAGTAGTTATCGCAGTCAGATCACATAGTTTCTTCAAACGACTATTTTTGCACAATTGCACAATATGTTTTGATGAGAGCCTTGCAACAGTTATTTAAATGCCGCATGAAGTATAAATACATAAGCGAAATGATGTTTCCCAAAAAAAGCTTTAACACTTCTTTTCAATGCGCTTTCTAGAAAGTGACATATGGCATTGTCCTTGAACCAACACTCCCACGCATGACCAACTTTTGCGACACGTGACGCTTAGATCCCGGTACATATACATTTCTTCCTATGCCGCTTGGGTACTATTCAGCTAGTGTGTAATTCAGCATGTTAAGCTATTGAATATTTAGTTCTGTGCCTATGTTGTGACATGATTTCGCTTCTCTCACAATACGTTCGCGTTGGTCGGGAAGACTATTTTTCTGCTTTATGAAAACGTTCTTGAAAATTCATAAATCAGCAGGCTTGTCCATGTGAATGTCATTCCTATGAGAATCCCATGGGAAACGTCCCATGGGATGGGATGGGACAGCACACATTTGCATTTCCAATGAGACTCAGAAATAGAATGAGAGTGTCACAATGTTACTGAATTGTCATACTTAGACTATACTTCTGAATTTTAAAGTCAATGAATTTTGTCGTTTTGCTTGTCTCTTTGTACATGTAGTCCCATTTAGTAGATACTCAACCTAAACTTTCACAAATTTAATAATTTTAATTGAATTGTATTCCATATTAATATTATAATAATGCAATAGGAATCCCATGGGATGAGACAGGCATAAATTGCTATGGAATGGGACAGATAAATATGTCCCATGCACTGCCTTGCAAATCAGCCCTGATCGTTGAGCCGATCTTGTCCTCCTCATATCACACCTTTAAGGAAGACACTTGTAAACTTGTTCACTTTCGCAAATGGACATTTCAAAGTGATAGTTATATATTTTCTTTTTCAGAGCTCTAATCAACTTTTAAAGTTAACTCTGGTTTTTGTAACATTTATAAGTGAAGTTAAGCACGAGCTTGTATCTGTCTTGTGCCACGATGACAAACAAACCGTAGCCAAAAGTGTACGGAAGTATAGTCCGTTTTGCATACACCAAATCGTAACACGTAAATTGTAGGAATTTAGTGAGCGCGTCCTGTGTATGGCAAACACTGAATGTGCACATGCAATGGATTGCTGTTTGTAGTTTGGCGGCGTATTCCATCGCTTTCCGGAAAACGTCAGAATATCTAAAACGACTATATATTTTATTCCTGTCATTCATCAAAAGCAAAAAAAAAATTTTTTTAAACTCTACGAATTGTCTTTCAGTTTCTTTTGATAACAATGATGGTAGTCTCAAAGGCAAATCATGCAGAAAACACTTACAGGCATACTCGTACCCAGTGGTGGGTTTAAGGTTGGGGGGGCCCGAGGCAAGACTGAAAAGGGGGCCCCTCTGATGACGTCATCATACTCAGCCAACCGTGATAAGCACTTTGATCAAGCCTAAGATACGACCACCGAAGGATACGCTCCTGAGACAATGGCATGACTGNCACAGNAGAAGGAGGAAATGCAAAAGGGTGTTCATGATACACAACTTTGAAATCACTGAAAGTTGGGAAGACAAGGCTGGCAACACATAAAAGTTAAGCAATAGTATATTGGCATCGCCTTCACTTTATTTTCACGCAACATTTCCCTGCATTCACCATCAATACACTACAACGTTCACCTTTTTAAAAGTTTCACACTTTCCCCCTTTCATAAAATGGTTGGTATTTGGTATCCTGAATTTGTTCACGTTCGTGGGAATAAATGAAACCATAAACAACAACCGAGAGGATTCTACAAGAACATAGCATACAAAAACATCCAACCTGAGGCTTGTTTTGGAAAAGCTTTGAGGCTGGTTGAGTCAAGGCAGCCCTCATCTTGCATTGACACTAGTTTTTTGAAAAATGTGCAGAAGTAGGAAATAATTCATCATATACCTTATCGTAAATACTTCTGGCATGTAGCCTACACAATTGATTAAATCTGTGCTAAGAAAAAACGGTTGAAGTTACACTGGCTTACAACGGGCCAAAAAAATTTAACATCACCTAGCAAGTCTAACTCAAATCGAGCACTTACTAGTCAAGCTTCAAATAACGTGTGACTTCAAGCATGAGCTAAATTCAAACCACCTAAAATATCTGAAATATCTGTAGAAAAAATGATTAGTCATAATACTCAAAAAATGCCATTTCTGCTGCTTGACAAGAAGCATGAATGCAGCCTT
>JGI24158J21664_10002763_pt1 | contig 21591 bp, 14 predicted proteins | sample Ectturendosymbi3_FD_21664 | JGI IMG/M metagenome (IMG submission 21664)
AACAATAGTGTTAAGAATGTGTCTGTAACCCTATGGTTCTGTCTTCAATGCAGTTGCAAAAAGTGTCTGTAACGCTGTGATTCTGCCGGCTTCAATGCCTTGTACTAAGTTCTGTTTTTATCAACCTGCATGCTGCAGAGTGTGTGTTCATACTATGGGCTTCATGTCTGTTCATAAACAAATAAATTAATTGCTTTTTGTAAATTGTCTTCAACAGTAATATTTCTAGTATTTTTACAATAGAACACAGTTTAGTAGGTCTACATTGTTTTACTGAAGATGCTAACCAAATATTATAAAGCATGTGATAAAGGACTCATATTTTTTGCCTATGAAACAATGCTTTGACATTGCTCTGCTGAAGACCATGAAGACTTGTTTCAAGACAATTTTGCTAATAATAACACAATATGTTTAGAGAGATTCGTGACAGTTCACAAGTAAATTAAATTGTCTGAACTTGACGGCAACTTGCAAGTAATATTCGCTGTCGTTGTGAAAGTTGATGTGATGATTTAGTGGTAGCAATGTTATGATTGTTGGGCCATTTTTACTATCTTCAAAAAAGCTGAAGGTTTCCTCTTGAAAAATGGAGTTTGACCGATTAGGTATTTTCCGATAGCTATGTCAGTATTGGTCGCTTTTGACCAATATTTTTATATCAGTATAATCATCATGCATGCAATAATTGGGTTAACCAACCTAACAAACTACTCAATGCAACAGTTTCTCTGTTCTTTTATTTTACTTTGAACATTAGACTCAAAAAATACCTGCACATTTGTAATCTTTGTGAGAACCACAATGCTTCACTCTCAACCATTGACAATCTCAGTGGTCTTAGATATTTGTTGCAGTGAGACATTACACAGAACGATGTTGATTTGATTGTTATGTGACCAGTCTGATATGTGTTTTACAACCTTTGTTATGAACCATGAGGTCAAAAGTGCATCAAATACTTTGAATTCAAAAAAACAAATACCGGGGTTTTCTGCAAGTCCGCCCATGGGCACTTATTTTAGGTGGGCGTTTACATGGTGCTGATATTTGAGTTGAATACCGGTACTATTTGTACCTGCCACCTTACACAGTACGTCCAACGTTATACTGAATACTATTTGTAGATGACACCTTACACCAGTGGTTGGCAAACTTTTTTATCGTGGCCCAGATCACCTTTTCAATAGCTATTGAAGGCCCACTACATTTAAAGCCACTAGAACAAAACGAATTGGACACAGGCAGTATGCAGCTACCGTATAACAGCCCAGGCAGTTATTTGGTTCACGTCTTATTTTCCCAATGTGTCTATTTTCTTATTAACAGCCCTGGGCGGCCTTCTGGAAAATCCTGGTATTGTTTTTTTCGGAACCATTTCAAAATTTTAGTATGTTTCAACCTGTAGAAATTGGCCCCAAATCTCGTAAATCATAAACTTGTCCCCATGACGCATAAAATCTCTCCTTGGTGAGCGATTTCGCCCACGTTGAAGCCTACTCTACAATACCTTTTGGCAATGTATGTTGTATCAGACATCAGTCACAAACTCTTTGTTTATTTAAGGAAGCGATCCCCAAACGCTTTGGATATTAGCGTAAATTTGCAGTCTTATCAGCGTTCTTGTGCTGGACTATTGAAAAAAGAGTGAAAACCAACTTTGAATAAGATTAGTCACATTTGTATATTGCTGGTTATTTTCTTTGGCTGGTGCCAATAACATGTTTGCAATGTAAATTATAAAACTGCTTCTTTTGTTGCATAATGTTTGTAATATTTGGTTACATGCTTGATGCTGCAATATGGATAGTATCGTGCATATGTACATCTGAAATACTTTTTTCAATGCTAGATAATACAGTTCAAACTCGAAATTTTTCTTTACAACATGTAAATTTTGCAGCACTTATGCAAGCTAATGTAGTCTGCTGAAGCCTAGGCACCAAGCACATGTAAAGTGCCATGGTGTTGGTGCACAGCAACTTCCAACAGAAAAAAAGCTATGATGTAGCATTGCAGCAATTGTCTGTGTTTACTTTTACTTGTATGTGTTGTTTGCAAAGTATGACATTACAAACAAATGGCCTAGGTCCTGAGTAAATCAGTTTCATTTCACATATTGCAGGTAAACTACAAAACTTAACAGCTGAGGTTTTGGTCAAAGTAGAAAGCTTGGTTTGATTTAGTTTCTAAACTTTATTGGGATAAAATTGTTAATTACAGCAAATGTTTTTTGTAATTACATCTTACATTAATTTATTTACACAAATTTGTTATAATACTAAACATTCTTAGAAAAGCTTGGCACTTTTGCAAACCATAAAGATGCTCCTTTCTCCAATGGCTTCCCTAGTGCAATTGTGCATTTATGCTTACATTAAGTTTTCCACAACATTTTCCTGTGCACAGAGGGATTTTGTATATGCTTTGCCAATCAAGGCAAGTCTTAAGTCTATATTAACCCAAACTGAGATGCAATATGAGTGATGCAAGAGCTTATACTTCTGTTGTATGCTGGATTTTTCTTTTTGCTGAGACAATTTTGTCATTTGTCTGAAAATTCTTGAAAAAATTGTTATTTTTTCATTTTCAAATATTTTTTATGACTGAAAATAGCATTATGACGGAAAACCAAATTTGGTCAATGATTGAAAAAACACAAAATTTCAGAAATGGTGAAAACCCATCAGAGAAAAAATTTGGTAACTCATCACTGTTGGTCAGCTGACCTGATGACCTCTGTTTTTTTATTGGCCATCCAAAATTAACAAGAACTGTCTGTCTGTATCTGATATTTAACCAGATTAAGTCGTTTAATTGAAAAACGATGACCTTTTTTGTTTTTGTTAATTTTCTGGTTNGCATGAAATTTTTGAGAAAGGACATCTTTTGACAAAGTTTCAGCGAACATCAGGTTAAGGCCTTCATCTGTTGTTGCAAAATTGTGGTGATTAGTGGCAATCTTAGGCATGACACCAGAATGATCAAAAACACTGCATGAACCCATGTTATAGAATCAACATAGCTAGACAAGAATAAGGTTGTGTTGCACAGGTTTGGGTAACTATGGTCAACATGTCATACAGCCTTCTAAAAATTTTCATGCTGACCCCCAAGGTAGTATCATGTCCTCGAACTTATTGGATAGAATGAATTTGACTTGGTGTCACAAGGCTACAGTTGGTGCAATTTCACCACATCAAATAAAATTTGTAACTGTCTGTGATGCACAAAAAATTTTTTAAAATATTTTGCCAGAAATTCAAAAGGTTCATTCCTTTTTTTCTGAAGAACAGCCAGAAGTTTGTAATTCTACTTATGACACAAACTGTCACTTTTGGGGTCAATCTCAACTTCTGGGAAAACAGAAGATCAATTTTGAAAAGATGGTTCTGTTCTTATGAAACTAGAATGTGTGGTCACCCTATNTATCAAGAAAGTTCAGCTCAGTTCTCACTGAGTGAATCTTAACTTTAATGATCAATGCAAGTGACTGGACAGNTAATTTTAACAAGCTGTTGATTTATGTGTTGAGATATGACATTCTCATTGACATGGCTGCTTTGCCTTCCCAATTAATGTGCTATATATGGATTTTACCAGAGATAGCTCGATATTTCGGCTGATACAATATTTTGGTTTGGCCGACATATCAGCATTGGCCAAAACTCTGATTTTATCAGCCTTAGTAGGTGTTGACAAAACGCTGTTATATTCCTTATGCATCCAGACAACTTGTGCAAGGAAGCACAACAAACCAAGTCAAGACAATTATTTTGCAGCAACGCTAGCAGGTGCAGTTTCATAAACATGCAGACAAGATGAAGCACGCGTCAGCCATCGCAGCCGAAACAAAAGCATCATCATTGATCAGATTATTTTAAAATCATGGCAAAATATTGAAATTACAATTTGAAAATTTTTGAATCATAAATCCTGATTTTTGAAGTTTTTGAAAAAAGGTAAGGCATAGAATACAAAATTTATTTTTTGATAATGAATCAGAAAACAAGATTTAAAAATTTTAGAAATATCGGCATAGGTCCCAAAAAATCCATATCGATCGATCCCTAAATTTTACCAAATTTTATATTTTGATTATATCTTATGTCCTAATGCACTACGTAGCTCTGCCAAACATGGATTTATGGATGTGTTGTTTGTATGAATAATGTCCACCATTGGTCTAGCATGACTTCTGCTTTTCGATCTGAGAAAAACCTTTAAGAAATGTAATTGCTGTAAGTTTTGCAGACAGTCCAAGTATAGACAATATTTCAAGCAGATATGCTTGCAAAAGAGATATCATATTGCCTATAACAGGCCTGCACTAATCAAAAAGCTTGAAGGATCGAATTATCAACATAAATTTTTCACAGGCTATAGAAGTCTATTTCAATTCAATAGAGCTTTTGTTCTAGTATGGAAGAAATTACGGAATGACAATTGCTTATTTGAGGTTGAGCTTTTGCAACATTTTCTACAATTGAGAAAGCTCTCGCGGGCCGTATGTTATGCAGGCCTGGGTCTATACAATCAGCTTGATTTTTGTCAAATTTGTGCATTCTGGCTGAATATTTCATTATGTTGGGGTTGTTATGATTATAAGAGATCTTGCTTATCATAAGTGACAAAAAAGTTTAGCAGTAACATATTTTTTAAGTGAAAGCAGTCATTGACAGTTTCAAGCAGCTCCAAGACCTCAACTATTTTTATGTAAAAGTGAATTCTTTGTAGTCATTTACAGGTTTGGTATTTCAATGAAAAATGGCTTGCAACTAAATACTTCTGCATTCTATGCACAAAGTGTTCTAAATGGTGTGCATATTGTGTGACACTGCCTCATAACATGAATTTCAACTCTGTTCAGCTATAAATGTTTAAAAACATTAACAGCCCATTATCAGCAGGGTTCCTACACAGTCTTGAAAAGTATGGAAAAAAATAAAATTGTTTTTGGTTGGTTATTATGGAAAAAAAAAAAAATTTCTGAACTTGATCTTTTCACATACAGTTTCATCATACTGTATGCAAGATTGATGAAATTTTACTTATAACGTGTTAAATTTTACAGGGGCTGTATTTGTCCTGGGTGGGTAATACGGAAATGTTAGGTCTGGAAAACGTCTTGAAAAAGTCGGAAATTTATTTTCAAAATTGCACTGGAACCCTGTATCTATACAGTAGTTACATCTTAAGTATCTTGCATGCAGTGTAGTTTTTAGTGTAAACCAGTGTATGTATCATTTGGTCATTGGTGTGTAATTGAAAATTTTGTTCTTTCTGATTCTGTGGGTGTTCTAATTACTAGGCACACAGAGATGGAGGACACTTAAAAAAGTAATGGATTTGTGCATCTAGGTGTATGCAAATGTAATGGATTTTATTGGATGTGTTGATTGTGCACTGTACTCACAAATATTTTGTATGCTTGTTGGGTGGGCATAACTGCATACACCATCTTTGTAGACAAGAACCAAGCAAAGGTGCACTGTCACAAGTTGTCCAATAAAATATACATGGATTATTGCAAACAACTAGGGCAGGGGTAGGCAATTAACAGCCTGCAGGTCACATATGGCCCGCCACAGCATTTTCAATGGCCCGCAGAAGCATTCAGGAAAAACTGTCAAGTCTGAAATTTCCTCCAACTTTGATTCTATTTAGAACTACTAGAGGATAGTTTCTCAATCTGAGATTGAGAAGTTTTTTTAGAGTACGCAAAGATTTCAATGTAACAATATGTTAAACTTGTAATTTTCTTTTAACACTTCAGTATAAATCAAAATCTGGTCATCGCAATGAATTTGCTTCTTGGAACAGCTTGTTTGTTATGTATACTGTAAGTTGTGCAATTAATAGCATCCAAGTAACCAATTCAAATAGCACAATATTTTGCAAAATATGATTAGCAATGTAGGCATCCAAAGTCACAACCTGAAGAGCAAATACATCTTTCCATTATCAGACCACCGCTGTACATGAATCTGTTAGTTTTATCATCCACAATCTTACATGTCTATTGTCGATATCTGAGGTGGAGTAAACCACAAGTGGATTATTGCTTGTGTCAGTCGATGCGTTTGGTCGTTCTTGTTTTAAAACAGTTGTAGTCTTTGATATCAGCAGGTTATTGTGAAGTTGAAGCCAGCAATCAGGTAGAAACATATTCTAACTGTAATAGTATTATGATACTTTCATTTCTGTTCTTGCTATGGACAAGAAAAGCAAGTATTTTGAAGAGTGTTTAAAGTCTGATTTTACCTCCATAGTTGGAAAGAGCACAGTAAAACCATAATGTGTTTTGTGCAACGTTGTTCTCAGTGCTGATGGTAAGATTGTGGAACTCTTGAAGTTCATACAGCATTTAGAGCTAGCTAAAGCCTTTCAACACATCACAAGTAATTTATTCTAGTTTTTAACCAGTTGTCTAAGAGAGCCTACAAGCAGTTTGTTGTCACACAGTAGTCAACAATCAGGAAGGAACATGTTGCAGTGGTATAAAGACTCACAGCACAAACTTGATACAGCATTTAGAGACAGTTCATCTTAATCACGCCACAAAAACTTTAGAATTCTTCTGATGCTATGAACCGAGTTTGAAATGTCAGGGACTTACCTTGCCAGAAGTTTCACCACAAACACAGGCATTGATACGAAGTCGCACTTGAAATTGCCAAGCAAAAAAACTAATGGAGAAACGCTTGTTTGTTAAAAACTGTTTGCTGAAACCTGTTTGTTGAAAATAAGAAAACTACTTTTTGCAGAAGAAGCCACTGAGCCAAAACTGTGATGAATTTCTCTGTCCAGTGATACTACTCAGAGGTGAATTTCAGGTATGCTGGAAGATGTGAAAGACCAGGTGATAAATGAAAGCATCTTCAATGTTTTATTTTCAAATGGATGATTCAACAGATGTCACTTCATGTGCTCAGTTGCTTGTTTTCATGAGATATATTCATTCAGGAGACATCAGAGCAGGGTTCCTGTTTTGTAAATAACTGCTAACTACAACAAGTGCAGATGTTTCAGAGAAGATAACTTTTTTTGTTGCTGCAGAGTTGCAGTGGAAATACATTTGTGGGGTTTGTATTGACAGAGCTCCTGCAATGGTGGAATCATGTTCAGGTTTTCAGAAAAAAGTTGAAGAACTTGCTCCTAAAGCAAAAGGTACACACCTGTGTCATTCACAGACGTGCGCTTCATAGCTGAACTTTACCAACACTTCTGAAAAATGTGCTGAATTTCAGGATAAAAATTACCGACTACATAAAATCTGGAAGCCTTAACACCTGCCTGCTTAAAGAACTAGGTGCAAAGGCATGAATTCAGCATACAAAGTTCTTCTATTCCACACTTCTGTATGCTGGCTGTTGAAAGGAAACATTCTAAACTGCATTTTTGAAATGAAGTATGAAACAAAGTTATTCTCAGAACTGGAAGCAAACGAGTTCTCATCTTACAATAGCGACAAGATTTGGTGAAAAACTGTTGCTTATTGTACAGAAAGTTTTGAAAATTAAATAACTTAAATCTAAAGCTTCAAGGAAAGGTTACAAGCATCATCCAGGTTCGTGACGAATCTGCAAGCATTTTATTCTAGTGTTGTAAAGTAATGCAAGGATATGTTGCTGTGTTTGAGAAATAATCAGGTGTTGTTGAAAAAATTGAAGAACTTGATGAGACTTTGAAGATACCTACAATAAACCAACCTCAATCCCTTGAAATTGAGTTCCAACAATATTTCTCTGAGCTCAAGGAGAAAGAATTTGTGTGAAATCCATTCTCTACCTCAATGGTTATAGCCAATATTGTCAATGAATTACAGGACTAATTTTGTGATCTTTGGAATGATTCATAAGCACATGATTTTTTTCATGAATATCCAATTTCTCAGTTCTGGTGAGCTGTGCGTGAGTCATACCCACAACTGTCTGATTTGGTTTTTTGAATATTGCTTCCATTCCCACAATATTTCTGCAAGAGTGTCTTTTCAGCTCTAGTTCACATCAAAACAAAGGCACCAAATTGAAAGAAAGTCAAGGATGATACGAGATGAGTACTGTCAAACACTCAACCATAAGATCGGAAGTAGGCCATATGGTTGCCAAGTCAAAGGTCACGTTCAAAATGTTCATGAAATTCAATTGCCGTTTGAAATTAAATGTTAGGAAATGAATGTTTGTGGTAATAATGTTGTGGTAGTTTGTTGCATTTTTCTGGAAATTCATTTTGTGGTAATCATAAAGGTTGTAATATCATATGTATTGAAGAAAGAGCAGGAAGAGGGTTGCAAGTTGTGTGAAATTACCAAAGAGAATCATGGACCGAACAAGGTTGAAAAACACTACATTAGATGGTATGGCCCTCCACTAAATGCAGCCTTCTCAAAGTGGCCCCTGAACCAAATTAGTTGCCCACCCCTGAACTAGGGCAATCACAGTAACTACAGTGCAAAAAGAGGTATCCTAACTTCCTTAAGTTTAGTGTTTGCAGCTGATAAAAATGATTAGTAGATTTTTTGTATCGCATGTGATTTATGTAATAACTTGCACTTCTGTGATTTTGGGCACCTTGCATAAAGATGATTTGAATTATAATCAAGTTCTCGATGTGTGTTTGAATGCTAGACACCACAAAAGTAAACCAGGACCAGAAGATCACTTGTTTCATGTGAGTCTGCAGCTTTTGGAAAGGCGTATAATTTGCTTGCAAATCCAAACAAATTAATTTGTTATTTTCTGTTGGAGACGTTTATCACATACAAAAGCATATAAGTGTTGTCCATGTAAACAATGTATGGTTGTTGGTTTTAAGCAACTTTTATTTATTGATCAACATCATTTTTGGTTTCTTTTGTGTAGCTTTTGCTTATTACTTATTTTTTTACTTTTTGGGTGTTTTACTTCATACTGCAGTGCAACTCCTGGAGAGAACACTCCTGCTGCACAAATCACACAGCTCATGGATCAGCTGAAGATGGATCAGAACTGTATCGTTTTAACCATAGTCACTGTAAAAGCATGTCATCGAAATGCTTAAGCTGGTTCATTTCTAATAACTGTTTCTATGAATGCTCTCCAAATGTTGGCCCTTGGATAAAAAGTGTAAGTAAAATGTATATGTGCGCATCAAAAACAGTTAATGTGATTTTATATTTCGTGTAGAAATGCATGTCTTACAACACTTTGAAAGACTCTGGAAAGTCATGCTTCAAGTCCAGAGAAAGAATCGTCAGTTTCCATATGATGTTTAATTGATGCTTTATTGATTAAAATGGATAATTGTCAGAGCTTTAGTTGAATTCGTTTAGAAATATCACAACCATGTGAAAATAAATACTTCCGCTTCTCCTTAAGGAACAATGTGTGGGAAATGTTGTATGAGGTTTTATTGTTGAATTACCATTTGGCACAGACACAGTGGTGTGTGTTGTTTATGTTAATTTTCATGGCTGACTTAATTGAAACTATATTCTCTCCTTGCGGCATCTGTTTGAAGAACTTAACTGTTTGTCCGCAAAGTACAATCTTGACTCCTAGATCCTTCGATGGTAGTTCTTGATGAATTTTTTGAACAATTATGTGCTAGAAGTAATTGAGTGTACTTAATTATTTAAAATAAATTGGTCTGTGTGTGGTTGACCATGGATCACATCAAGTACGGCTTGAGGTTCAGATTTCATTTACCCTATGAGACCCTCCCTGTTTACCAGTTAATCATTCCATTGCACTGCTCAGAAATTAAACTGTGGAAATGAATAGCTTTGCGTAAAAACATTGGCTATTTAGATTTTTAAAATGTTGCTTCAATAGTTCACAGCTAATTTTTTGTAGACTTATGATGTAAAATATTAGTACACAAAATTATCCTACAGTAATTCAGCAAGAAGTTACAGAATTTCATTAAGGTTGTGTTGGCATGTTTGCTTCAAGTGAATTTATTTTACTTCTCAGGTAAATAGTTCGTTCAGGAAAGAAAAATATGTGAATGTACCGTTATGCAAGGACCAGTGCAATGAGTGGTGGAATGCTTGTAAGCATGAATCTACTTGCGTTGAGCATTGGAACACTGGGTTTAATTGGAATGAACATGGTATGATTGCTGTGAATAGTACTTGTGAAGATTTTGGATTAGGACATTAAATAACTGAATGACAATGAATGTTTTGGATTTGTTGCAGGTAACCATTGTCCCCAGAACAAAACTTGTCGTAATTTTACTGAAATATTTCATAATGCAACATACTTCTGTCATCATATCTATGGCCCGTTTGATTATTTGGTGGTGGATAATGAAACTCTTCCTTGCATGAAGATAAAATTTAATGGATCGAATCCAAATAAGAAGGTAAGCTTTTCTAAAACTGGCACATGCCAACTAAAGAACTTGTTATTCATTTCCAAACCTTTTTCCTTGGGGGTGGTATGTAGGGCAACAGCCCTGAGAGGGCATTAACAGCACTTGGTGAGTTTCAATTTTTTTAAGAACAGGTTCTCACACTCCAGGAATCACTAACAACAGGTTTTCTCATTATCACAGTCTCCAGAGGCAAATCATGCTGGTTGGCCCAATATAAGTGCAAAGATTTATTTTTTTGTTGCCAACTGGTACAGTCTTGCAGGAGAGATTATTGATTTTAGGTAATTTCCCAAATTTTAGTCTTGTTTTTCACTAAAAGTTAGTAATAGGTCTGTAGGAGGTTTGCCAAAATAAGTTATAAGTAGTGTCATTTAAAGTCATAAAAGTCGTATTTTTTCTGTGCTTCAGGAAGCTATGAAACGAATTTTAAAACAAAAATCATACCCCTATGAAGTGTGTAGCGAAAGTTATGCACTCATAAAAAGTAATATTTTCCATGTTAGGTCATAAAGTAATATTTTGCATATTTTCAACCTAATTCAATAAGGAAACCATCAAAACATTCTGAAAATACCAGGTGAAACTACTATATATCGCTAGGTCTAAACTGCATCCTGCAAATTGAACCCACTTGGGCACCTTGCGAATGTTGACAAAGACATAGGTGAACCAAGTTTTTTGGATGAAATGTAATGCACTGCCTAAAAATGCACGTTCTTGCTGCCCAGATGAAATAAACCAATGTCCATACATGTTTTCAGTTTGCTTCAAATTATTTGTTTTGCTCATGTTTTGAGCTGTTTATTTTGTTGGGGCTTCAACAAACCATAGCCCTATTTTTGCTGGTAATGTTTCTTTGTACAATAGATACATGTTCTAGGTCAGCCACTTTTGTTTGGTCATATGAAGTCGTATTTTCTGAAAAATGAAGTCATATTATCAAGTGTTTTTAGGTCACAAAACGGCTCAAGTATAAGTAAAATGTGTACACGGGGCAAAATTGAGAACCCCTGACTTAAGCCAACAACCGGTTCTCGGGATTAAAGAAATTCCAAGAATAGATCCTTGCGAACTGGTCGAATCCCATACCTGGGCATTAATACCACGTGTTTTTCATCAGTACCTAATGGTTCTGCTGGCTCCATACCAAGACAGGATCATGCAAGATTTAAATGTAGTCACACCAGGGCAGCAACCAGGTGATATTTTCAGAGGGTGGCAAAATGATTGTGAACTTGTTGCACTATTTTCAGGGGGTCAAAATGATTGAAACTTCTTGTTGTGCCTACGCCTAACAACTAAACATGATTATGAAAATTTTGGGTGGATAATTGCCCGGCTGCCCAACCTCTGGTTGTGTGCCTGATTCGCACCCCCTGAACCTTGGTCGACCTCCTGGCCACTTTCCCGTGGGTATAGCCAGCAGGACTCTTCTTTCCAACCTTTCCTGGAACATTCTGGTCACGTAGCCAAACCGTCGTAACTGAGATCTCTATTCGGCGAAGTGGCTCGACACTCAAGGGTTTTACAAATTTCACAGCTGCGCACTTTGTTGCGAAGTGTCACACTGTGAACTCTTCACAAAAATCCCATCTATGACGGTTGTACTTGAGATAGCACTCTTTAGGCCATTACCAAAGATTCATAACTAGAACTTGACCGATAAGGCATTTTTAGGCTGTTACCGATGTTTTTCATTTTTCATTGTTGATAACCAATATCGATATTTTTGCATTACTCAAACCACAGTTGAAAGACATTATTGTAGTGCATTTTTTTCATCAGTATGTAGGCCAAATGAACAAATAGATAATTACACAAGTTACAAATGAAAGAGCAGATTGTGATACATTAGGACAGGCCTGGGCAGATCCAGCCAGTAAGGTTAGGTGGGGGAGATTTAATCAGGGGTGTAGTGCCTAAAAAGAGGGGGTGGGAATGCCGTTACCACTCCAAAAGGAAGACCGCACCAAATCAGATAAACTGAACATTTGCATACAACAGGGGTGGGCAATTATATTTGCTTGGGGGTCACTTTGAGAAGGCCACGTTCAGCGGAAGGCTGTACCTTATGTGAATAGAAGCAAGTCTCGATTTATAGCCTCGGCACTAATGTTTACTGTGAGAAGTTGGAGGAAATTTCCGATTTGAAGCTTTTCATAAATGCTTCTGCGGACCACTGAAAACGCTGTGGCAGGCCACATTTGTCCCGCGGGCTGCTATTTGCCCACCCCTGGCCCACAGGAATTTACCCACTGGATCTTCCTGCTTCAGACTTTTGACTAGCAGTGCGAATCTGCGTGTCTCCAGCACATCTGTGAGATAGCAGCCATGTTCTAATGTAATTGTTTGGATCCCACATCTTCAAGTAACGTTATTGGTGCTAAAAGGTGTGGGAACACCGTTCCCACCCCACTGCAACCCCGGATTTCATTAATATTCGGTAGTCAAGTCACATAACGGCTTTTCGACTGTAAGAGGGAAGAAGTATACTTCACAACACAGCTGTGACAAAAACAGTGGACGACAAAATGGCCTTATATCGCGAATGCTGTTTTCCGAATTGTAAAAATGGTGAATAAAGTTATTTTCGTAGGTTTTAGGGCGGTGATCGCCCCGCCCTGGATCGGCCCCTGCATTAGGAACATATTACCGTACAGTATGGAATTCTGCGCAAGCCTATGTCACTACAACAGTCAACCACCACAGCAGGTATCCTGATTTGTTCGTAGGTAGTCATCAGGGCTCTCACAAATGCAACTCCAAAAATCTCTACAACAGTACCAAAAAATCCCTAAATCTGTAGTGGTGCAGCATAAAATCAGAGTACCATGATAAATGTTAAAAATAGAACCAAATATGATTTAAAAAATAAACTAAAATAGTTATTTCACACATTTTCATAATTTTCGAAAAATCCTTAAAGATCCCTAAAAGGGTCAAAAGTTCCAATCTAGGGACAAAATCCCTAAACATGAAAGCACTGGTAGTCATCTGCTTACCGCCGGCACGCAGAAACCTGCAAGCGAATGTTACGTCATAAAGCGGTTTATTGGGACGATTGAGCAGTGTTCCGTATAGTCGAAGGGCTGCGCGCCGGAAGTAACAGGACAGAGAATTTGCGTTAATCCATCAGTGACGAAGTGGCAACTTGAGGTTCCGAAGATTCCGTGTAGAACAATAGCGTAGCGACTTTTATGAGCAAATATTACCCATGTGTGTCGGCGGAATGTTTGCCGTTAAGACACATCAGCATTCATCATAACCATGGGTGAGCACTGCAACAAAGACCGATTTAAATACTGACAGGTTTGCAGTGTTTGAAAGNTTCCGTTTGGTGATCACAGAACGATAACGTTCACGCAGAACTGCGTTTGCTTTATTAGTCCGCACGTGAATCGTGCCGCTCTGCCTCCCGTCACTCGTGAATACCACCCCAAGGTACTTGAAATTGTTGACCTGGTGCAGTGTATTACCCTCTACTTGCAGCGTACACCGGCATGGGTTTTTGGAGAAGTATAATGCTCGGTCTCTTTAGTACTGATGTTCATTCCAGCTTGGTCGCACGCCGCAGAAAACAAATTAAGTGCGTGTTGCATACCCTGTTCAGAGGATGCAAGCAGTACCAAATTGTCCGCAAAAAGCAAACGGTGGGCCATCCAGCTTCCAACAGTGACACCCTCGTCGACTCGGCTGTGACTCTATCCAATTCATATAAACCAGGGGTTCACAGCCTGCGGCCTTCGATAAACAGTTATGCATTATATTAAATATGAGTTGCGGCAGCCGTGGATTAATAAAAAACCTCTGTCTATTGTATGCGGATAATTAGCAAAAAGACGGCCAAGCCGACGTATGGAAGAAGAGGCTCAGTGTGTGGAAACAGTAAGCAATGCAACAAAATAAATATATTTTGAACTTACTGACGGCCGAAATTCATAAAAATAAACGCAATGCGGCCGACAATAGCCAAAAGGTTGTGCACCGCTNATGTCGACTATTAGCAGAGTGGTGTTGGTTGCACACGCCTTTATAGGAGTTCAAAACCCGCTGTGAACGGTTGGGATTTAACTCCGCCGACATGGACACAAACTTCTGAGCAGGAATACTACAATGACTTGACGGCCAGTAACAGGCGGGTGTCAACCCCATACTGCCTCAAACATTCCCAAAAGCTTGTCCCGAGGAACCCGGCCGTATATTTTTTGAGGTCGCCAAAACACAGGTTTAAGACATTTCTAGAAAATTTGCTCTGTAATGGACGAAAACCGCACTGGATTTCTTCCAGGTCTGGTTCAATTATCTCACGGTCTTTCTTCAAGGCCACTTTTCCAAGGATGCTAAGTAGAGAGATGCCACTGTAATTATTGCATTCTCTGCGGTCTTCTTTATGAGCTTGTTAAGAATATATGTACCATATATGATTTTTCTGTTGCTTTCTTGTTATTTTAGACATACCCTACAGAATTCAGAATACCCTTAATTCTTACCGTAATGGAGTTGCCAGATTTCCCAATTGTGTTTGATCTTCTGCTACTGGCACAGTGATTGCTTTAACTGGAATATCGCCGTTACTTTGAGAAATTAACGTGTTGATGTGCTCTGCTGACTGCTGAGCTTTGTTACAACTAGCTATAGATTTGATTGTATGAAACATTTTGTGGTTAGTCACAAAATCTTGTGATTTTTACTAGTACTTGAAAATAAGTCTGGGATCTCGTCCAAAGCGATCAATAAAACCTTGCTACACAAACCGTACAATTAAGTAGACCTGTATGTTGACACGACTACGGACAAACTTACTAAAATTAGAACACCACGCAGGTTTTGCAAATTTGACCAGATGAATTATGAACAGGCCCGTAACCAGCTTGGGACACCAGGAGGGGCAAAGGTTTCTGAGAGGGGCCCAAACTTTTTGAACTATGTCCAATAGTTTAAACGATGTCCAACACATTTTTTCAGTGAGGCGAAAATTTTTCTAGGGGAGGCTTAGCCCCCCTGGTTACGGGCCTGATTATGAAAACTCGCCATGGCAAATATAGCTTTGCCCTCCGTATTCACTCAGATGTCAAAACTTAGCCTTAGCTCTTTCGCGGAATCAACCGACTGAGCTGCTTTCTTCACTTTCCGATGATTCAGACTTGCACATAACTGTATTCAAGTAACAAGTCTCTACAAAGGCAACGAAGCTGAAGCAATCAGCTATTTTTTAGAATAGGAAATAGATTTAACGTAACACTGCACATCCTCAGTCCTGAAGTTTTATTCAGATAGATTTACAGCGTGAAGAGTCGCAGAGACGCCGGAGCAGCGGTAGGGCAGTGTGCAGTAAAAGAGTTGAGGGCAATGGGAAGTTATGAAACACAAAAAAATCGTTTCCAATATGCTTGTTTCTTAACAAAATAGTATTTACCGGACAAACCTACAAGTTTTTACACAAGAAGATTTTCCTGAAAACTCCATAAAATCAGCAAACGAAGCGAACATGTTCTTAAAAGAACAAGCAAAACAAACTGCTAAAGCCAAACGTGACGTGTAACATTTACTGGAGTAATAAACAGTCGCTGAAATTAAGCGATACAAAAGTTTCGCTCATTGATAAACCATTGTTTCACCTCAGATTGCGCGATACTATATTTCGCCGAGTACCCGATCAGAAGTAATTCGTAAGTCACAAATCACTCACCGTGCACGAAACACAAGAACCATAGAAGTTGACAGTAGTTTATAACAACTGTTTATCAATAGGAATTTTCGACACAACTTGTCCGTGCATGCGATTAATAATACAAGTTATAAGAAAACGTTAGTTGAAATCCTATACCTATTTTCCAAAGTAGGCTGTTCTGCTGACATCCCGCTCAGCAAATTCCCTAGCAACAGTTTTGATGTCAGTGTTATCCATATGACATTTTTGAATATTTGCAAGCATGTTATTAAAAGTGATTTCCTCCAGTGTTTGCGCGCAGCCATATTTTTATTTGGCGCATTGCGCTGAACGAACGCTCGCATGATACGGAGGTCAGAGGTGTAGTGCAAAACTATTTAACTGTGACGCGATGTACCTCGGAGCAGCCCTTTTTTGCAGAGGGTATTGGATTGAAAATTTCAGCGATGGTTCAAAAACAGAAGGTTGATGTTATTTTTTTCTTCGCCACCATGTTGTATGAATCAAGTTGCAGTCTCAGTTGGTCTTTATCGATCAAAGCGTTTGTCATTATTAAGTTGTTTCTGAAAAACCTCTTTCAAACATTGACCATAGCAAAGTTTTTGCTATACTGCGTAGTGCTTACCAAAGAAATAGGTTCCTGTTGAAACCGTGTGTTAAGCATTCAGTGATCGCATCGATGGCCTCATGGTAGGTCTGCCGCATACTGTTAATACTATCATCACTGACTGCATAAAATGCAGAGAATGTCTCAGTTGTAAAGTTGTCTCCATCTTGTATGTATCGGGGGATTTTCTTGGCCATCTTGTGTCAGTGTTTAGCGCAACATAAAAACAGTTTTGGTCTCGCTGAGGATTCGTTGAAATTTTACATCGTTTCTTATCTCTTGAAGCCTGTCAAGAATGTGCCGCTGGGAATAAAGCATACTCAGCGTAGATGTCATCTGACAGGAGTTCATTTGAGAACTTTTCCAATAAAAGAATAAGTTTTCGTGTCATATTCCAGTTGAAGAGTACACGTAATAACAACAGCTGCCGCTGCACAAGTCCATGGATCTTTGCTTTGGTGTCAGAAAGAACGCATGGATCGTCTTTCAACGTTTGGGTCGTCTTTCAAACGCATGGATCGTCTTTCAGTGTTTTACGCAGATCGTGGGCTTTCTCAAAAGTGACATCAACTGCTTTCACTCTTGTTGTCCATCTTGTTGCGGACATGTTTTCGAGATAAAATATCTGATGTTGATCTGCGTCTTTCTCATTCTTGTCCTCCTGAATTTCTTCAAATAAGCGAGTACGTTTCGCGTAAGCACCCACGATTACACATATATAAAGCTTGGCAAAGGTCCAGTGTTGCTGACAACGAAGGACATTGCTCGATTGCAGATTAGCTTGCTGCACTGGGCGAAACAATGTACATAGATAGCATTTGGGCCAAAGACGACACCCAGCTTTCTTCCTTGAGATTTCATCGCTGCGGCCTCATCAAACCCATTGCAGCCATTTTCTTACCAACTAAACAGCATCTGAGAAGGATATTTTTTAGCTATTTTAAAATGGGAATCAGATGTTAGACCTTCCTATTATTCATAAACCCCAATAAAGTCTTCAGAAATTTCGTAGCAGTCATTGCACGTTCTGACACAGGATGACAACTGCTCATTTGCGGAAGCGTCTGACGATTCGTCGGCAACTATTGCGTGGAAGTCTTTTTCCGGAACACGACTCAGTAAATCCCTTCGAGTTGTTTTAACAAGCATCTGCAGTTGTTTTTACAAAATGCCGTGTGCAGTCACGAATCGTTTCTCTCGAAGCAGTAGCTTCAGACCTTTGTCATTGATTGCTTTGTCTAGAATCTAAACAACGTCTAGGACCTAGACACCAGGTCAAATTGGTACATGTTTGATTCTAAATTGGTATCACCTCTGACAGCAATACTTTGTCACAACAATGCCTTAAGCATCTGAAAATGAAAAATCAGCCTTTGTCTTCGTAGTTGCTGCTTTTCAAGTTTGAGTGGGCTGATAGAAGCTGTCATGGATATTTTTCCTTCGCTATCGCGGTACATGCAGCTCGGTGAGGGCACTTTCCTCGTGTTCTTTTAGTCTTTCAGCACCATTTTTACCCGTTATCAACACCTTCTCCATATTTGAAATTAAATGTTTCAAGTAGATAAGTTTGTTCTTCTGGAGATTATTAAGCCGACGTTTCCCCCACCTACTCAAGCAGACTTCCTCAGGGCAATGCTTTTAATCACGTAACATGCAATTTACCAGTAACAAAAGACAGAACAGTGTGGTGTGCAAAGACAAAAAACGCAAAACCGATCATCACACTACAGAAAATGAGTGACAGTATGCGACAGTGGACGTGGAAGTCAAGAAGTGTAAAATAATAACGACAGGAAGAGACAGTGTATAATAACGCAATAAAATAGCGTAAAACCTGCACAGAAAAATGCACAAAATGTTACTATGTAAAGCAGTAAAAGTGTAAAAGTATACGTTAAATAGCGGCCAATGATGATTGCTCTCAATAATGAACGCTAAGTTCACATCCTTGCTCGCAGTGGGAACCATTGTTGTGGCTCACTGTTCAACCGTGGAAAGATATCTTGGTGATACCAAATGTTTCCTTCTGAATATCACTGTTAGCTGTGCAAAATGCTTTCTTTGTTATAAATGAGCCACTCGTAACATCCAAACAATTCTACAAAACAACGTCCAGTCCTTTCGTTTTTATCCTGTTTCGAAAACTCGCTGGTGTCCTTAACTCAAACTTTTAAGGGTATGCAGTTCATCTAGTGCACTTTGCATTTCTTTTACATTTCTTCACAAGTTTCACTGGCTGACACCTGAGTATTAATAGTTAAAACTAGTGATGCTATCCGTGACTGGTCGTGTTGAGTTGCTGCCTTGGCAAGAGCTTTCACATCAGCTTTTTTACGGCTTTCTGCTCTCGGCATGATGAGGATTACCTAAAATCAGATGTGATTGTGATAAACAAGATGGCTACGATGTGCTCATAATGCGCGTTGTTGCGTTTTTGCACACCACGAGTTCAAATCTGTTTACGTGAGTTCAGTGCGAAAGCGCACCCATATGGTAATGATTTTCGCATTTACATGTTCAGCACAGAGTTGTAAACGGGCCTCATTTTGAAGCCCGAGCTCGACATTTATTTTGTAGCCCGAGATTAGACCCGAAAGCCAAATTTACCGAGTAAGTCTGAGTCAAGATATGTGCAGCTGCGGTGTATCAAAAACGTAATGTACGGGAATAGCTGCAGAGTGCAGGTAGACGGCTTTATCACACACAAAATAGGAATCACCTTGACAAAAACATTGGCTTAAACAAACTTAGCTTATTGGTCATCGATGATACTGCGGAATGTAATTTTTCTCAAGAAAAAAATAACCTATCACGAAATTATCCACTATGGCGCTGTAGGCATGAAAGAAATTATCTAGGATAGCGCTATAAGCATGGAAAGCCTGTTTGTAAGACATCGTTTCTTGAAACAAGCCAAGAATCGCGTGAGTGATTGATCTCTTTGATGCAATGCCATCGTATGCTGATTTCCCACCGCTGTTACCTTCCCAAACAGAGTGTGAGACTAATCCCAGCAGAGAACAAAAGAACGTAGCTGTGTTTGCAAATAGAATTACTGTAGCTGATTAAAAATCACACTTCACTCACACAAGTCACTGTAGTGAGCAGAACAAATGTGTGTCACGAAAGAAAAAAATCTTTACTCTGAATGTTATAAAAAAGTTTTGTGTGCAGACCCGAAATCAACCCGAAACATATTGACAAACTTAAGCCCGAACCCGGCCCGACTTACAACTCTGGTTCAGCAACAATATTGACCTCAAATAGCAGAAATTATAGAAAACCATTCTGAATTTTCTGGGTGCGCGAATGGCTGCAATGAATTAGTTCCATTTCGATCTTGATAAGCCATGGAACTACATGTGCCTATGATGCTGTTATGAAAAGGTACCTTCGCCCCCGTTGCCCCCTTTGAAAAAGCGGGGAGGGGTAATACTCCCGCTCTCCGGCGTCCCTTCGAGTCGCTCAGGCGGTCGAAGTCGCATGTGTGTTTTTATTGTTCATTTTTTAGAAAATACCAGTGATGGCACATGGTAGACTAATGCCTGAAGGAATATTGGCTGATTTCCACAATAGTAAAGAGATATGCGAAAGGTAAACTAAAGAGTCTAAAACGCGATGTTAACGGGACAAACACTAAATTAACCAAGAAAGGGCTAACATGGAAAACACAGTTGACAAAACAGTAAAACTAATACTGTAATGGCAACAACAACGTAAACACGCGAAAGAAAAGTAAACAGCCAGAGTTGATAATAACAGTGCTTAGAGACAAACGAACAAGTCTGCTGAAATAGGAGCGCAGACGGGTCCTTGGTAGATTTGGTTGCCCAAATAGTAATATTTTGGTTAACTCTCAGGAATCTTAGGCCTCAAACGCCGAACGCGAGAAGACGCCTTCATCCACAAGAATCTTTTCTATCCTTGAAGATAGGAATTTGCCTGTGCTTTAGTCCTTAAGCATTTTACCTGTAAGCTTTTGCGTGCACGTTTCAGGACTGAGGATTTGTGGAGTTACGTGAAATCGATTTCTTTGCTGATTGCTTTGAGTCCGTCACCTTCGCAGAGACGACTCATATACACATTTTAAATTGTTAGTTTTTTATTTTTAGGTTGCCGAATACTATGCGAAGAAGGGAATGTTATCATCGACTACTGCAATGCCAACATCAAGTTCTCCAGGTCAGTGGCGTACGCAGAAAAATTTCATGGGGGGTTTTCATTCAGTCGCGTGTGGTGCCATTTGTATTTGGTAGACGTTTTTTTGTGACGTCATAATTTGACGTCACATTCATAGACGTTTTTGTGACGTCATAATTTGACGTCATATTCATGTTTTCCAAACCAACGTTTTGGCGAAGTGTGCACTGATCAGCCATAGCAGACAAAATAAAGACAATTGTTTTGGATAAAGTAAACTACCGCGGAACCCAATCTTAAACATGCGCAGTGGGCGAAAGGTCTGCAAAAGTGGTGAGATGGTTTCTGGATGCAGACGATAATCCAGATTTCCACCAAAACCAAATTATTACTTTTTGGCCCATTTACAGTGTTCCTTGAAATTTGCATGCCAATTCATTCCGTGGTGTTTGCATTAAGTCGACAAATTAACAAGCAGAAATATACGAAAACAATTAATCTCCTTTGCGCAGGTAATAAGTTTTTGTAAAATATCAAGCTCAAGGGGGGGGGGGTTAACCCCAAAACCCCCCCTTGCGTACGCCCTTGCTCCAGGTACTGTACGAAAACTCACTGGAGAGTCAGTATCGACTACCGCAGTGCCAACATCAAGTTCTCTAGGTACTGTACGAAAACTCGCTGGAAAGTCGGTGAATGTTTGAGAAAATTTTGTGAGCACATACAGGGTGACTCAAAAAGATGCGTACCCATATTTTGTTCGATAAAAAACCCATTTTTTAACGAATGTCTTTTCTGTTGCAGGACGTGATAG